>Ga0247736_10000181_pt1 | contig 23897 bp, 16 predicted proteins | sample UWRJL193509B2_FD_180935 | JGI IMG/M metagenome (GOLD analysis project Ga0247736, IMG submission 180935) | Plant litter microbial communities from Arlington Agricultural Research Station in Wisconsin, United States - UWRJ-L193-509B-2 | ecosystem: Environmental > Terrestrial > Plant litter >...
ATCGGCCACGTTACGGCGGGCGGCGAAGAACTCGACGATGTCGTATACAGGGCGCGTGCCGCAGCGGCATTCTTTGAGGATTGACACCTAGCATGGTCTCCGTGCCAACCACCCTCACCCCCCAGCCCTCCGTGTCCGTCATCATGGGCTCGGACTCCGACTGGAAGGTGATGGCGGATGCCGCCGCCGCACTCACCGAGTTCGGTATCGCGCACGAGGTCGAGGTCATCTCCGCGCACCGCACCCCGGAGCGGATGATCGCTTTCGGTCGCGAGGCGCGCGAGCGCGGCATCCGGGTCATCATCGCCGGCGCCGGCGGAGCCGCCCACCTTCCCGGGATGGTCGCCGCGGTGACCACCCTGCCGGTCATCGGAGTTCCGGTACCGCTCGCGAAGCTCGACGGCCTCGACTCGCTCCTGTCGATCGTGCAGATGCCTGCCGGGGTGCCGGTGGCGACCGTATCGATCGGTGGCGCGCGCAACGCCGGCCTGCTCGCCGCGCGCATCCTGTCCACAAGCGATGACGCGCTCGCCGCGAAGCTCGCCGAGTTCGCGCGCAATCTCGAGACGATGGTCGCCGAGAAGAATTCCGCGCTGCAGTCGCTGCTGTGACAGCCGTCAGCCCCGTTCGTTTTCCCGACCTGAAGTCGCGGGAGACGATGACGCGACGAGCCTGGTGGCTCATCGTTCTCAACATCCTCATTCCCGGGTCGGCCCAGGTACTCGCCGGCAACCGCCGGCTCGGCCGGTTTGGCCTCGCGTCGACACTCGTTCTCTGGCTGCTCGCCATCGTCGCGGTGGTGCTCTACTTCGCCGCCCTCCCGTTCCTGCTGAGCCTTGCCACCAACCTGATCGTGCTCACCGTGGCGCAGGTCGGCCTGGTTTTCTATGTCGTGCTCTGGATCGTGCTCACCCTCGATACGCTCCGCCTCGTGCGCCTCATCCGTACCGCGCCGTCGGCGCGCGGATTCATCGCCGGGCTCGCGGTAATCGTGCTCGTCGGCATCGCCGGGACCGCGGGCTACGGCGTCGTCGTCACCGGCGCGACGCGCGACCTCCTCGGCCAGGTCTTCGGTGGCACGAAGATGGCCGAGCCTGTCGACGGCAGGTACAACATCCTGCTGCTCGGTGGCGACGCGGGCAACCACCGTATCGGCCTGCGTCCCGACAGCCTGTCTGTCGTCAGCATCGACGCGGCGACCGGTGCTGCGACCATCATCGGAATCCCGCGCAATATGCAGCGGGTGCCGTTCTCTGAGGGGTCGCCGCTCTACGGGCCCTACCCGAACGGCTACGACTGCGGTGTCGACTGCCTCGTGAGCTACCTCTATACCTATGGCGAAGAACACCCCGAGCTGTATCCGAACGCGAAGGCCGAGCACAGCAACCCCGGCATCGAGGCGACCCGTGACGCGATCGAGGGCGTGGTGGGGCTGCAACTGCAGTACTACGTGCTCATCGACATGAAGGGGTTCGAGAAGCTCATCGACGCCCTCGGCGGAATCGATATCGATTCGACCGGCCGCTACCCACTCGGTGGCGAAGAAGACGCGAACCACGAGCCGATCAATGTCGACGGCTGGATCGAGCCCGGCGAACAGCACATGGACGGCCACACCGCACTCTGGTATGCCCGTGCCCGCCACGGCACGACCGACTACGACCGGATGAAGCGCCAGCGCCAGGTGCAGGAAGCGATTCTCAAGCAGTTCGATCCGGGCAATGTGCTGACCAAGTTCGAGGCCGTGGCCAAGAGCAGCGCCAAGGTCGTGAAGACCGACATTCCGAAAGAGATGCTCTCGGGGTTCGTCTCGCTGTCGAGCAAGACCCGCCAGCTCGAGATCACCAAGGTCGAACTGTCACCGCCCGAGGTGAACATGATCCACCCGGATTTCGCCGCGATCGACCAGTTGGTCGAGGCGGGTCTCGCCGCGTCGATCCCCACCGGCACGGCAACCCCGAGCCCGTAGCGTCAGGCGACGCCGGGCAGCGCGGCCCGGTCAGAGGTCGGCGTGCAGCTGCCAGACCTTCTCAGCCGAACTGCGCCAGCTGAACAGGCCTGCGCGGTCGTGCCCGAGCACACCCAGCTGGGTCGCCAGTTCAGCGTCGCCGGCGACGCGTGAGATTGCGGCCGCGAGGCGTTCGGCATAGCCGTCGAGATCCCCGATCTCGACGGTGAGCCCGGCCTCGCCGGCAACCTCGACCAGCCCGGGAGCATCCGAGTGGATAACCGGGGTCGAGAAGTGGAACGCCTCGAGCACGGGAAGGCCGAAACCCTCGTCGAGGCTTGGGAAGACGAGCATCGCCGCGCGTTCGAGAACCACCGACAGGTCGGCATCCGAGAGATTGCCGAGGGCACGGACGCGGTCGGCGGGCAGGCCCGCGGCAGCGGCCAGTTCGGCGAGCGATTCGGCATCGCTCTCATCCGGGCCGACGACGAGTAGCGGCAGGTCGGGGGTGTCGTCGCGCGCGAGGGCCTCGATGACGTAGTTCACGCCGCGCCGCGACTCGATGCCGCCCATGGTCAGCAGGTAACTGGCAGGAAGCCCGAGTTCGGTCGCGCGGGCCTCGGAGTCCGACGGCAGCAGCAGGTACGGGCTGACCGCGCCGCCGATGACGCGCACGCGGTCGCCGAAGTCGAGCACCTCCTGCAGCTGGTCGGCCACGGCGTGGGTGGGCACGACTATCGCGTCAGCGTATTTGTGGGCCCGTTTCGCCATCGCCTTGTGCCAGGCGACGCGCCTCGCCCCGAGGGATTCCGGATGCGACCACGCCACGACATCGTGGATAGTCACGGCGATCTGGTGGCCGGCATTGTTCAGCCGGTCGTGGCGCTGCAGGGGAGCGAGCAGGCTCGGGGCGTGGATCATTCCCGGGGGAAGCCGGGTGAAACCGTGCTGCCAGGCTGCCGCGAGCTCGCGGCGGGCCAGCGAACTCTTAAACAGGTCGCCCATGCCCGGAAGGCGGCTGCGCAGGTGTGCGTAGTCCGCTTCGGGGGACGACGCCACGATTCCCTCGACGACGCAGCCGGGAGGGGCTGTCTCGATGAGCGAGCGCGTCAACTCCTCCGCGTATCTCGCGGTGCCCGTCGGGGTCGGCGAGAGAATCTCGTCCACAATCACCCGCAGAGTGGTCATTCAGCTCCTCGATGGCCTTCGCCGGCACGATCCTGCCCGGATTTCGACCCTAGCGCGCCGGGGTGGAAAGTCGAATGTGAGACTACCAGCCGCAGCCGGAGTGCCGGGGAAGCCGCCCTATCGGCAACACTATGAGTCATACTGACTTCACGCAGCTTGCACTCATTGCCTCGTCTCTTGGAAAGCCCTTCATGACCACTGGTCCGCGCTCCTTCCTCTCGCTCTCCCGACTGGCCCTCGCATCCGGGGTGGTCGTGCTCTCTGCAGCACTTGTCGCGTCGACGGGACTGCCCGCGGTGGCCGCGGAGCCCGCGGCCACGACGCCGGCCGCAGCCGCCTCGCCGACACCGGCCGAACCGGCCGAACCGGCCGTCATGGGTGAATACAGCGCGAAGTCCTACGCGTCTGCCGCGAAGAAGCTCCCCGCCGAACTTATCGACGCACTCGAGCGCGACGTCGATGTAACCGGTGCGGAATACCTCGCGAACGCGGCAGCAGCCACCGACGCGACAGCCGTGCTCGCGGCGCTCGGCGAAGCGGGAGTCGGCGTCGTCGGCTCCCACCTCGACGGGACCGAGCTCGTGGTCAACGTCGACTCCGCTGCGGATGCCGCCGCGGTTGAGGCCGCCGGTGCCGTCGCCGACTTCTCTGAGCCGGTGGTTCCCGACCTCAGCGGCATCACGCCGAGGTTCCTGACGGCCAACGCGAGCGACCCGAACCTCTCGGGTGGCGAGGCCTTCGCCGAGAGACGCTATGGCTTCCGCTGCTCGATCGGTTTCAGCGGCATCCACACCAAGTCGTGGGCGAAGCAGCTCGTGACCGCCGGCCACTGCAGCGAGAAGAAGACGACCGCTTACTACTTTCTTCCGCAGACCAAGGCCAGCACCGGGGTAGCGGCCTTCGGCAGCCCGTGGCGACGCCTCGGCACGCCGGTGTCGGGCTCATTCGGGTTCGGCAACGGGAATGACGCCGGGCTCATCGCCGTGGCGAAGGGGTACTACGTCGCGACCCCGACGGTCTCGGTCTGGAACGGTGCGACCGGTGAAGCCGACTCGACCATCGACGTCCTCGACCGCACGCCCGCCGTCACCCGTGCACTCATCTGCAAATCCGGTGCGACCACGGGGTGGAGCTGCGGGCACGTCGTCTCGGTCGACACCCGCGTCAAGGTCGAGGGCGAGTACGTCAACTCGATAGTCACCGACGTCTGCACCATGGGTGGCGACAGTGGCGGCGCCGTGGTCATCGGAAACTCCGCCGTCGGTACGGTCTCGTGGGGAACGGCATCGGGAAGCTGCCAGTCCGACGACTACGCCGGCTTCTTCCCGCTCGTCTCGGCGAGCACCACCTCGGGCCGGAACCAGTCGGTCGCGAAAAAGCTTCCGCACTGGGAACCCCTGGTCGCCCTGTCGGTGCCGACCATCCTGGCGCCAGCCGACGCGTCGACCCTCGACTACGCTGCATCCATCAGCGGCGAGGTCGCCGACGGCAACATCCGCCACCGCGTCGTCGTCTACGTCGACGGCAAGGCGACGACCCTCGTCGCGAAGGTCACCTCTGCCGGTACCTGGAAGACCCGGCTGGTCGGCGTGAAGCCGGGAACCCACACGGTCGCCGTGCGAACCCGGTGGGGAAAGATGTCGTCGTCGGCGATCGGTGATCCGATCACGGTGACCGTAAGCGCTCTTCCCGCGATCGCCGCTCTTTCGACCGCGAAGCCCTACGACACCTCGGCGAGCGACTCGGCGGCGGCGTTCCCGGGCGGCGCGACGACCGCCTACATCGCCCAGTCCGGCTCGACAACCGACATCTACGCGGCCTCTGCTGCCGCAGCCAAGGCGAATGCCCCGGTGCTGCTCACAGCCCGTGGCACCATTCCCGCAGCGGTGGTCACCGAACTGAAGCGCCTGGGCGTGACCAAGATCACGGTTGCCGGGGGCAGCACCGCGATCACCAGCCGCGCGCTGGCGACCCTGAAGAAGATCACCAAGGTCGTGGTGCATCCCGACTATGTGCTGACCACCTACGCAAAGGGCTGAAAAGCCGGGGTGCCCCGGCGCTCGCGTGAGGCGCGGGCAGCCGGGCGCGCGCACTCGCGGCCGGGGCCTCCTAGGATGGTGCGGTGAAGATTTCTGTAATTGGCTGCGGCTACCTCGGTGCTGTGCACGCTGCGTGCATGGCTGAACTCGGTCACGATGTCATCGGCGTCGATGTTGACCAGAGCAAGATCGACGCCCTCGCGGCCGGAAAGGCCCCGTTCTTCGAACCCGGGCTTCCCGAGCTGCTTATCTCCGCCGGCAAGACCGGACGCCTGCGATTCACGACGGACATGTCCGAGGTCGCGGATGCCCAGATCCACTTCGTCGCGGTGGGAACCCCGCAGAAGAAGGGCGAGTTCGCCGCTGACCTGACCTACGTCGATGCGGCCGTCGACGGGCTCATCCCGTACCTCGCCGAGGGCGCGCTCGTCGTCGGCAAGTCGACGGTGCCGGTCGGTACCGCCGCGCGCCTCGCCGAAAAGGTGACCGCGGGTGCACCGCACGCCTCGCTGGCCTGGAACCCCGAGTTCCTGCGCGAAGGATTCGCCGTCAACGACACGATCGCCCCCGACCGCCTGGTCTACGGCGTCGCCGCGGGCGAAGCCGGGGAGCGCGCGACCGCGCAGCTCGACGAGATCTACGCCGCAGCTCTCGCCCGTGAGACGCCGCGCATCGTCACCGACTACGCGACCGCCGAACTCGTCAAGGTCTCGGCCAACGCGTTCCTCGCCACCAAGATCTCGTTCATCAACGCCATGGCCGAGGTCGCTGAGGCGACCGGTGCCGACGTGACCCAGCTCGCCGACGCGATCGGGCACGACGCCCGCATCGGCCGCCGGTTCCTCAACTCCGGCCTCGGCTTTGGCGGCGGTTGCCTTCCCAAAGACATCCGCGCCTTCCGTGCCCGTGGCGAAGAGCTCGGTCTCGGTTCGTCGCTCGCCTTCCTCGGTGAGGTCGACGCGATCAACCTGCGCCGCCGTGACCGCATGGTCGACCTCGCTCGCGAAGAGCTCGGTGGCGACCTCACCGGCAAGCGCATCGCCGTTCTCGGCCTCGCATTCAAGCCGGACTCCGACGATGTCCGCGACTCGCCGTCGCTCGACGTCGCTGCCCGCCTGCATGCCGAGGGGGCGATCGTTCTCGCCAGCGACCCCGAAGCGATCCACACGGCCTCGCGCCAGCATCCGGAACTCAGCTACGTCGAGACCGTCGCCGAAGCCGTCGAGAACGCTGATGCCGTGCTCGTACTCACCGAGTGGAAGCAGTACCGCGCGCTGACCGCCGACGACCTCGCGACCACCGCGGGCAAGATCATCCTCGACGGACGCAACTGCCTCGACCGCGAGGCCTGGGTCGGTTCCGGCTGGCGCTACCGCAGCCTCGGCCGCCCCTAGAGAAGCGAACCTGGTCCGCGGCGCTCTTCGGGATTCCCCGGGAGCGCTGCGGTACACTTCCGTCAGATCGAGAGCATCCTCTCGTCGTCACCTGCCCCAATGGATCACCATCGTGCCTGAGCAGCCCCTGCATTCTGTCTCGTTTGTCATCCCCATCCTGAACGAAGTGCGACACGTTCGCGCCGCCGTCGAAAGCGTTCTCGCCCAGGAGGGACTCGCCGAACACGAAGTGATCCTCGTCGTCGGCAAGAGCAAAGACGGCACCGACCGTATCGTCGACGAACTCGCCGGACTCCATGACAACGTCGTGGTCGTCTCGAACCCCGACAACGCCATCTCGCGGGCCATGAACCTCGGCGCCGCACGCGCCCGCTACGGCATCGTCATCCGGGTCGACGCGCACTCGCTCCTCACCCCCGACTACGCGGCGAAGGCCGCTGCCGGGCTGCGCGAGACCGGAGCGGTCAACCTCGGCGGACGCATGCGCGCGCAGGGGACCACCCCGTTCGAGAACGCCGTGGCCTGGGCCTACAACTCCCGGGTCGGGCTCGGTGGAGCGATCTACCACGTCGGCGAGACCGCCGGGCCGGCGGAGTCGGCGTACCTCGGTGTCTTCGACCGCGACGCACTAGCCGAGATCGGCGGCTTCGATGAAACCCTCAGCCGCGGTGAGGACTGGGAACTCAACTACCGGTTCCGCGAGAGCGGCCAGCTGGTCTGGTTCGCCCCCGACCTCGAAGTCGTCTATCGCCCCCGTTCCACTCTCCGCGCACTGGCCAAGCAGTTCTACGCATCCGGTCGCTGGCGGGCAGAGCTCATCCGTCGCCTCGGCCAGCAGATCCCGCTGCGATACTTCCTGCCCCCGGTCCTGGTCTCTGCGCTCATTGCGAGTGGACTGGTCGTCGTCGTCTCCGCCCTGCTCGCGGTGATCGCTGTTCCCGGAGCGGTCGCCGGGATCCTCGCCGGCCTCGCCGTGCCGGTCGTCTACGCTGCGGCACTCGTCGTGATCGCGGCTACGGCACCGCACCTCGATGCGGCCACCCGCTTACGGCTGCCCGTGGTGCTCGCGAGTATGCACGTGTGCTGGGGTTGGGGATGCCTGTTAGGTTTAGTTCTGCGAAATCGCGGCAATAACTCGTTCGCAGGACGATGATGGTGCGTGCGATACCAATCGCAAGTTGTGGAGTGGTGTGAGTACTACGGATTACGCTGCACTGGCAAAGGCGAATGGCCTTGACCGAGTGGGCGCGCGGCCTCCCCTATGGGAGTACCTCAAAGAAGCGTGGGAGCGTCGGCACTTCGCCATCGCGAGCGCACGGTACGTCGTCGAGACGAAGAACAGCCGTGCACGCCTCGGTGTGGTCTGGATCATCCTCCGCCCGCTGCTGACAGCGGCCATCTACGGGATCGTCTTCGGGCTCATCATGCCCAGCGGAAGCCGGCCAGCCAACTTCCTGCCGTACCTCGTCATCGGTGTCTTCATCTTCCAGTTCTTCACGAACTCGATCTCGAGCGGCGCGAGTTCCATCACCGGCAACAGCGGCCTCGTGCAGAGCCTCAGCTTTCCGCGCATCCTGCTGCCGGTCTCGATCGTGCTCCGCCAGCTGTTCGAGATCATCCCGGTGATGATCGCGCTGCTTCCGATCCTCTGGATCACGGGAGAGCCGCCGCGCATCGGCTGGCTCATGCTCGTGCCGATCCTCGCGGTGATGACCATTTTCAACGCGGGTTGCGCGATGATCGTCGGCCGCCTCACGGTGCACTTTCCCGACCTCAAGCAGATCATCCCGTTCATCACGCGCCTGCTGTTCTACTCGAGCGGCATCTTCTTCTCGCTCGAACTTGTCTTCGCCGGCACCGAGAAGGCCGGGCTGCTCAGGCTCGCCCAGCTCAACCCGGTGCACGACTTCATCTCGCTCGCCCGCGGCTACATGATCGACGGGCCACCGGCGACGCCGTTCATGTGGCTCGTCGTCGGCGTGGCCGCGATCGTGGTGCTCGTCTTCGGCACGCTTTTCTTCTGGGCAGCCGAGGAGAAGTACGGAAATGACTGATACCCCGATGACCATCACTCCCGCCTCCGACGGCTCGGACACGAGCGTCAACAAGCCGACCGTCGTCGTCGACAACCTGCACGTGAAGTTCCGCATCTTCACCTCGGGCAAGGCAGCGACCAAGAACGCCACGCGCGGTCGCGGCCTCGGCCGCAGTACCCGCGAGGTCCACGCGCTCAAGGGTGTCTCGTTCGTCGCGCACGAGGGCGAGAGCATCGGCGTCGTGGGGCACAACGGCTCCGGAAAATCCACCCTGATGCGCTCGATCGCCGGGCTCATCCCGCCGGCCGAGGGCGCTGTCTACGCGTCGAGCCGTCCGAGCCTGCTCGGCGTCAACGCGGCCCTCATGTCAGAGCTGTCTGGTGAGAAGAACGTGCAACTCGGAACCCTCGCACTCGGGATGTCGCCGGCGGATGCCCGCGCCCAGTACGACAACATCGTCGAGTTCTCCGGGCTCTCGGAATTCATGGACCTGCCGATGCGCGCCTACTCCTCGGGAATGTCGGCCAGGCTCCGCTTCGCCATCGCGATCTCTAAGACGCACCAGATCCTGATGGTCGACGAGGCGCTCGCCGTCGGCGACAAGGACTTCCGGCAGCGCAGCGAGCAGCGCATCCGCGAACTCCGCGCCCAGGCCGGAACCGTCTTTCTCGTCAGCCACTCGATGAAGTCGATCCAGGACACCTGCAACCGCGTGATCTGGCTCGACCACGGCACCCTGCTGATGGACGGCACGCCCGACGAAGTCATTCCCGCGTACCAGGCCTCGAAGTAGCAGCGGTGTCCGCCAGCGCGAGCGCTGCTCCGGCTGCTGTCCCGACGCCTGCCGTTGCCTGGGTCGAATCACCGCTCCAGCTGATCAACGTCATCGAGTTTGCGGCGAGTGAGGGAATCGCGCTCGTCATCGAACCGCGCGCGGGCGTGCTGCAACTCGATGCGACAATCGACGCCGTTCGCGCCGGGCTTCCGACCGGGGTCGAGATCACCGCACCGGTCGCGGATGCCGGTGCCGGCCGCTTCCGTTCGGCCGCGCACCAGGTGGTCGGTGACGTCTTCTCGGGGCAGTTCCGGCTACTGGTCGCCCGCCGGGGCCTGCGTTCACTCACCATCGTCGACGACGGATCGGCCACCGTGCACCTGGCGGCTGCTCTCGACGGCGGATCGTTCTCGCGCATGGCGCAAGTGGAGTCGGCTGCCATGCGAGCCCTCGGCGCGGTGGCCAAGAACCGCATCCTCGCCGCAGCACGGCGTGGCCGGGTCTCGCTCTTTACCGCTTATGGTGCGGAGCCGGCCGTCGCGGGTCTCGCCGCGCACGGCCTGCGTATCGGCGAGAACTCCTACCGCTGGTTGCATTCGCTCGGCTCGGCCGGGGTCACCTCGGTGAAATCCCGGGTGATCCTGGGCAGTGCCCTCGTCACCGACAGCCAGGTCGGACAAGACGACTACCTCGGTTGGGTTGGGAATGTCGCGTCTCACGGCCCGGTGTCCTACCTGCCGCACCGCCGGGAATCGGCGGGCCTCCGGGCCGCGATTGCGGAAATTGCGGGAGTGACGGTAGAGCCCGGCTCGCTGCCGGCCGAACTGGTGCTCGGGGCGAGTGCGGGCCTCGAACTCATCGAGACTCTTCCCTCCAGCGCCGTCGTCACGCTCGGGGCGATCCTCGACCGGGATGTCGCCATCTCGGTCAGCGGTGTCCCGGATTCCTGGTGGCTCCCGGGTGCCGATCCCGCCATCCGCCGGGCTTTCGACCAGCTCGCCGGTGCACACTCTTCGTACGATCGAAAGGACGACAATGTCGACTGAATCCCAGCCACGTGCCATTGCGATCATCCCCGCCCGCGGCGGTTCGAAGGGCGTACCGGGAAAGAACATCGCCCCGGTCGGAGGGATCCCGCTGGTCGCGCGCGCCATCCGGGCTGCCCTCGACTCCGGCGTGATCGACACCGTCTATGTGTCGACAGACGACGCCGACATCGCCGCCGTCGCCCGTGCCTGGGGCGGAGAAGTCATCGATCGTCCCGCCGCGATCGCCGGCGACACGGCGAGTTCCGAAGCCGCGGTGCTGCACGCTCTCGCCGCGCTTGCCGACCGCGGGATAGTGCCCACGGTCACCGCTTTTCTGCAGGCCACCTCGCCGTTCATCGATGCGACGGCCCTCGGCGCGGCAGTCGACAGAGTTCTCGCCGGCACTGAAGACGTCGTCTTCTCGGCCTTCGAGACCTATGCCTTCCTCTGGAAGCAGGGGGAGGGCGGCGCGTCCGGAGTGAACCACGACCACTCATTCCGGCCGCGCCGCCAGGACCGCGAACCGCACTTCCAGGAGACCGGCGCGTTCTATGTCATGAACACGGCGGGGTTCGTCGAGCGGGAGTTCCGGTTCTTCGGCACCGTCGGCATCCAGCAGACGCTGGCGGCCCGCGCTGTCGAGATCGACGATCCCGACGAGCTCGCCATCTCGCGCCTGCTCGCGCCGCATTTCGACGCCCAGGCGACAACGGACGCCCTGGCGGTCGAGGGCATCGATGCCCTGGTCATGGACTTCGACGGCGTGCACACCGACGACCTGGTCTGGGTCGACCAGGATGGTCGCGAGTCGGTCGCGGCCAGCCGTTCTGACGGCATGGGCATCGGGATGCTGCGCCAGTCCGGCCTGCCGATGCTGATCCTGTCGAAAGAGGCGAACCCGGTCGTCGCGGCCCGCGCGGCCAAACTGAAGATCGAAGCGATTCACGGCATCGATAACAAACTGCCTATACTTCGTCAGTGGTGTGCCGAAAACGGCGTCTCTATGGATAGGGTCGCTTATGTAGGCAATGACGTGAATGATGCTGCATGCCTGAGGGCGGTAGGCTGGCCCGTCGTGGTAGCCAACGCACACCCGGAAATCATCAGCCTTGGCCGCATAGTGCTGAACCGCAATGGCGGCAGCGGCGCAATCAGAGAACTGGCTGAGTTGATTCTCGCCGGTAGATAAGGAAACCCAGTGACTGAAGCAGTAACCATCGGCCCCAACGTGGTCGGTGATGGACATCCGGTCTACGTGATCGCAGAGATCGGTCTCAACCACAACGGTAGCGTCGACATCGCCAAGCAGCTCATCGACGTCTCGGCTGACGCCGGAGCGCAGGCTGTGAAGTTCCAGAAGCGCACGCCGGAGATCGCTACCCCCGAGCACATGAAGGCAACCCCGCGCGAGACGCCGTGGGGCACCATGACCTACCTCGAGTACCGCTACCGCGTCGAGTTCGAGAAGGAGCAGTACACGGAGATCTCCGAGTACGCCACCTCGAAGGGCCTCGACTGGTTCGCTTCGCCGTGGGACGAGCCCTCGGTCGACTTCCTCGAAGAGATGGGTGTCACCACCCACAAGGTCGCATCCGCGTCGGTCACCGACCTCGGCCTGCTCCGCAAGCTCAAGGAGACCGGCAAGCCGATCATCCTGTCGACGGGAATGTCCACCCTCGAGCAGATCGACAAGGCGGTCGAGATCCTCGGTACCGACAAGCTCGTCATCCTGCACGCGACGTCGACCTACCCGCTTCCCCCCGAGGAAGCGAACCTCCGCACCATCCTCACGCTCAAGGAGCGTTACGGCGTACCGGTCGGCTACTCCGGCCACGAGCCCGGCCTGCAGATCTCCCTCGCGGCCGTCGCCCTCGGCGCTGTCGCCGTGGAGCGTCACATCACCCTCGACCGCACCATGTGGGGAAGCGACCACGCTGCGTCGCTCGAGCCCAAGGGCTTCGAGACCCTCATCCGCGACATCCGCATCCTCGAGAAGGCTCTCGGCGACGGTGTCAAGAAGGTCTTCCCGGGCGAGCTCGCCCCGCTGAGCAAGCTCCGTCGCATCGACGGCTAAGCAGCCACTCGCACGACCTGTCTACTGCGCTCCCATGCCTGCATGGGAGCGCAGTAGTGGTTTTCCGCCCGATCGCGCGGCCACTGTCGGTGGCGTGTGCAGTGGCGTTTTTCGCAACCTTCGACGTACGCTGGAACCTTGTCAGGACGTCGACACGGGCTGAAAAGCCCCGGGGGTAGTAGTGCGCGGAACAATTCTGGTCGGATGTGGTGTGGCGATTGCCCTCACCCTCAGCGGGTGCTTCGCGCTCGATCCGACTTCATCGACCGAGACTCCGGAGCCGACCGTGACGGTCACTGTCACCGCGACTCCCACGCCTGACCCGGCGCCGACCGAGGAACCCACGGTCGATCCGACCGAGGAACCGACGGCCGAGCCCACCGCGACACCGACCGCCGCACCGGGACGCGGGACCGTGCCGGTGAAGGTGACTCTCGCCGAGTACGAGAGCGATCTCAAGCAGCTTCACGTCTCGGTTACGATGACCGGCATCTCTGAAGAGGGCGGCACCTGCACGGCGACCGCCACCAAGGGATCGAAGAAGGTGACTGTCACCCAGTCGGCCGATTACAACGTCAACCGGGTCGAGTGCGGGGGACTGCGCTTCGACCGGGCAAACCTCTCGTCCGGATCCTGGAACGTGACGGTCTCCTACCTCTCGAAGAAGTTCACGGGAACGTCAGCCTCGACCACGGTGAAGGTGCCCTGATGACTGTCGCGACTCGCCGGGCCGGCGCCGTTCGTCGCACGCTCGCCATTCTCGCCTCCGCGGCCATGCTGGCCGGGGGACTGGTCGCCGTGCAGTCGGCGACCACCGTCACCACCGCGACTGCCTCCACCTACGACGGTGACCGGTTCCAGGCCGGGAACATCATCAGCGACGCCAATTTCTATGACGGCGACGCGATGACCAAGGCCGAGATCCAGAGCTTTCTCGACGGCAAGATCACCACCGCCGCCGCGAAATCCTCGTGCACCTCGGTCGCCGACACGTCGACACCGTGCCTCAAGGACTACACCGGGTCGATTCGCACCCGAGCCGCCGCCGATAACGGCTGCAAGGCCATCTCCGCGCGCAGCAACTCCTCGGCCGCGCTCATCATCGCCACGGTCGCCGAGGCCTGCGGCATCAGCCCGAAGGTGATCCTGGTCACCCTGCAGAAAGAGCAGGGACTCGTGGCGAGTGCAAACCCGAGCCAGTGGAGCTACGACCACGCGATGGGCTGGGGCTGCCCCGACACCGCGGATTGCGAGACGACCTGGAACGGCCTGTACAACCAGGTCTACAAGGGAGCCTGGCAGTTCAAGCAGTACCGCTACAACTACCTCAACTTCAACTTCCGCAAGGGCCAGACCGCCAAGATCCAGTATTCGCCCACGGCGTCCTGCGGAACCAAGACCGTGACGATCGAGAACTGGGCGACCGCGGCGCTCTACATCTACACCCCCTACACGCCCAACAAGGCGACCCTCGACGCCTACCCCGGCACCGCTAACTGCGGCGCGTACGGAAACCGCAACTTCTGGGCCTATTACACGTCGTGGTTCGGGGATCCCGTCTATGACGGTTACCTGATCCGCCAGAGCGGGACCACCGTCGACTACCTCATCGTCGACGACACCCGCTGGAAGATGAAGTCGGCGCTCGTCTCGCCGTACTCGCCCTACGGCCCGCGCGGCGTGGTCTCGAAGTCGTTCGTCTCGAGCTACTCGCTCGCCGGCGACCTCGGCCGGGTGATCAAGAATCCGAGCGGGGTGACCTTCTTCGTCGACAACGGCAAGCGTTACAAGACCGGCACCTGCGCCGAGACCGCGGCGCTGGGCCTCGCCTGCTCAAACGTGCCCACCTTCAGCTGGGACCAGATCGCCCTGCTCACCAACGCGGGTGACCTGCGCAACTACGTCAAGCTCTCGGGAGGCAGCGAATTCCTCATCGGCGACGGCACGAAGCGCGAGTTCGCCGACTCAGCCGCCGCGGTCTCTGCCGGGTACAGCGTGAGCGCCAGCACGGCGCTCACCTCGGCCGGACTCGACTACATCTCGCTCGGCGCGCCCCTGGCCAGCGACGGAGTGCTCTTCAAATCGGGTGGTGTCGAAGACCGCTACCTGAACTTCGCCGACAAGACCTGGCGGGTGAGCCCGGAGCTGCGTCGACAGACCAACATCGAGAGCTGGCTCGGCGGCACCTCGTCGCGGCGTATCTCGGCCGCGGGAATCGCCAAGCTCGGTACCAAGAGCGCGATGCCGACGATCCTCAAGGACTCGTCGACCGGCACCGTCTACCTGATGGGAACCGACGGGCTCGACATCATCAGCAACCCGGCGAAGTGGACCGGCACCATCACCACGGTGCCGCACGCCATCGTCGACGGTTTTGCCAAGACCGGTACCCGTCGCACCTTCCCGCTCTTCGTCCGCGAGGCCAGCAGCAGCCGGATGTTCCTGCTGTCCGGCAGCACCCGCGAATACATCGCCGACACGAAGACCCGGGCTGCCGTGGCCAAGGACCTCGGGATCGCCGCATCGAGCCGGGTCGTTCCGGATGCCGTGATCGACCAGATCCCGCTTGCCGAGCCGAAGCAGAAGACAGCGATCGCGGTCAGCGCCGAAGGCGAGACCCGCAAATGGTTCCTCGATGGCACGAAGCGCGTCGCGGCATCCAGCGCCTCGCTCATCGAGACCCTCGGCTCCAGCACCGCGACCATGGTGAGCAGCGACTTCGTGAACGGCTACACCGCTGTCTCGGGAACTCTCGGCATGGGCGTTACCTGTGGGGGCACGAAGTACCTGCAGCTCGGCGGAAAACTCCACGCGATCAGCAGCAAGGCCGCCGCGGAGTACTCCTCGTCGTTCGGCTGGCGCACGCTCTCTTCAGCTACCTGTGCCGACCTGGTCTTCCACTCGAAGAAGGTTGGTACCCTGTTGAAGAGCCCAGGCGGCTCCTACTACTTCGTGCAGGATGGCAAGAAGCACATCACGAGCACCGCAACGTACAAGAAGCTGCGGTCGACCTACGGTGAAGCGAATGCGGCTTCGGCGTACGTGCTCAGCCTGCTGCCCACCGGAGCAAAGAAGTCCTAGCAGGCGCACTACCTCGTGCCGGCGAGAGCATCGCAAGAGAATTGAGCACCGAAATTTCTGACAGCACTGGCACAGGAACGTCCACGGCAGCGCCCACCGGGGCCCCGGTGAACAAGACCCAGAAGGTGGGATACCGCCCCGAGATCCAGGGTATCCGCGCCGTCGCCGCCCTTCTCGTCGCGACGTTCCACTTGTGGCTCGGCCGGGTCTCGGGCGGTGTCGACGTCTTCTTCATCATGTCGGGATTCCTGGTCACGACAACGCTGCTCGGGCACTACTCCCGCTTCGGTCGCATCCGACCCGTCTACTACCTCGCGCGGCTCGGGCGCCGCCTGCTCCCGGCGGCCCTGACCGTGCTTGCCGTGGTCACCGCCCTCAGCTGGATCATCCTTCCCAAGGTCGGCTGGGAGCGAACGGCGGGCGAGATAGTCGCCTCGACCTTCTATTTCGAGAACTGGAAGCTCGCGGCCGAGTCCGTCGACTACCTCGCGCAGTTCGACGAGAAGACTCCGGTGCAGCACTTCTGGGCGATGTCGGTGCAGGGCCAGTTCTACCTGATCTGGCTCGTGCTGTTCGCGGTCGTCGCGCTTTTCGCGTCGAGCCTCGTCGCGCGTCGCCGCGCGATCCTGACGGCGTTCATCGTCGTCGCCGTGCTGTCGTTCACCTGGTCGGTCTACTCGACTTCGATCAACCAGCCCTTCGCCTACTTCGACACCTCGGCCCGCACCTGGGAGTTCGCGCTCGGCGGCATCGCCGCGATGGTGCTGCCGCGGGTCTCGCTGCCGATGATCGCCCGCGCCGTTCTGTCCTGGGTCGGGCTCATCGGCATCATCAGCTGTGGCATCGTGCTGCAGGTCTCCACCGCCTTCCCGGGAGTCGCGGCCCTCTGGCCGACCCTCGCCGCGCTCTGCATCCTGCTCGCCGGCGGTGCGGTGCACGCGAAGTACTCCGCGGCACGCTTGCTCAGCACCAAGCCATTCGTCTGGCTCGGGGACATCTCGTACGGCGTATACCTCTGGCACTGGCCGATGCTCGTCATGGTGCTCTCGATCACCGGTTCGCCGCAGGCCGGGCTCAAGTCGGGCCTCGCGATCCTCATCGGGGCGATCGTGCTCGCCTGGGCCACGAACCGGTTCATCGAGAACCCGATCGCGAAGACCTACACCGAGCGCAAACCGAAGCCGTGGCTGCGCCCGACGATCGCCGGGATCGTCGCCCTCTCGATCGTGGGGGCGACCACAGCGGGAACCATCGTCGTCGAGAAGGCCATCGATACCGGGGTCGCGGATGTGCGCGCCGTGCTGAAGAACCCGCCGACCGATGCCTGCTGGGGAGCGGCCGCGTTGCTGGCGGGCGACGAAGCCTGCCCGTTGAGCGTCAACGACAACGGCGTCATCCCGTCGCCGGTCACCCAGGACCGCCTCACCAACGCCTACTGCTCCGAGCGCAAGGATGACGAGTACCCGGCGATCAAGCCGTGCGAGTTCGGCACACCGGCCGATGAAGCGACCAAGACCGTGCTGCTCGTCGGTGACAGCCACTCGCAGTCGATCCGCGCCGCTGTCTCGGTCATGCTGACCGAACGCGGCTGGCACGGGATCGCGATCGGTCACTCCGGCTGCATCGCCTCGCAGGCTGAGCGGATCTACGCGACCGAGGCCTCGGGCGCTACCTGCCGGGCCTGGAACAAAGACCTCATCCGCTGGGTCAAGGATCACCCCGACATCGACTTCATGATGTCGATGGGGGCGTCCGGCCGCCAGGTGCAGTCCGAACCGGGCACCCGCTGGAAGGTGACCGCGACCGATGGCTACCTCGCCGAGTGGAAGCTCATGGCTCCCTCGATCACCAACATCATCGTCATCCGTGACACGCCCAAGCTCAAGACCACCCAGCCCGCGTGTGTCGAGCGGTCGGTCACCCTCGGCCAGAACCCGGCGACATCGTGCTCGGTTCCCCGGGCGGATGCCCTGCTGTTCGAGCCGGCGGCAGATGCGGCGAAGGCCGATGACAACCCGCTCACGGCTGTCGTCGACCTGACCGATGCGATCTGCGACGACACCGACTGCTACCCGGTCGTCGGCGGGGTCTGGGCCTACGCGGACTCCGTGCACCTGACCCAGGTCTTCTCGAAGACCCTCGCGCCCTATTTGGGCGAGCAGGTCGACAAGGTAGTGGCCTCGTGGGAGAGCAAATAATCCGGTCGATACGAGGCCGAGCCGGGGCGCGCGCCAGCGAACGATCAGGTACTGCCCATGTATCCGGATAAAATCAACGGCGTGCCTCTGACGACCTCTTCCCCCGCTACCCCTGTGCCCGAAGGTGTTTCGCCCGCCCCCAAGGCGAACTCTCCGCGTACCGGTGACAACGGGGTACGCCCCGAGATCCAGGCCCTCCGTGCCCTGGCCGTCGGCATCGTCGTGCTCTGGCACCTCTGGCCGCACACGATCTTCACCGGTGGATTCGTCGGTGTCGACGTCTTCTTCGCTATCTCCGGCTTCCTCATCACCGCGCACCTGCTGCGCGAGGTCACGCGCACCGGCCGCATCTCACTGCCGAATTTCTGGGCCAAGCGTGCCCGACGCCTGCTGCCCGCATCGCTGGCCGTACTGGTCGTGACCGCCATCGCCACGGTGATCTGGGTGCCTAAGGCGCTCTGGACGCAGTTCTTCAACGACATCGCCGCGAGCGGCCTGTACATCCAGAACTGGCACCTGGCCGCGTCGTCGATCGACTACCTCGACGCCTCGAACAAGCCGTCAGCGGTGCAGCACTACTGGTCGCTCTCGGCCGAAGAGCAGTTCTACATCATCTGGCCGCTGCTCATGGTGCTGGCCATCTGGTTTGCCGCGAAGCGCTCGGTCCGCACCCGCACGCTCGCCATCGGCATCGTGCTCGGTGTCGTCGTTCTCGCCAGCTTTGTCTTCTCGGTCTGGTACACCGCAACAAACCCCGCGCCCGCGTACCTGATCACCCCCACCAGGGCCTGGGAATTCGGCCTCGGTGGTCTGCTCGCGATCTTCGCCGGGGGAGTGTCGAAGGCCCCGGCAGCGCTGCGTGCGCTCGTGTCGTGGCTCGGCCTCGCCGCGATCCTCATCACCGCCGTGGTCTACACCGAAGACGGAACCCCGTTCCCGAGCTGGCAGGCCGGCATTCCCGTGCTCGGTACGCTCGCGGTCATCTGGGCCGGAAACCCCGACCTGCGCTGGGCGCCGTCACGCCTCGCGTCGATCCGCCCGGTCCAGTGGCTCGGTGACGTGTCGTACTCGGTGTACCTCTGGCACTTCCCGCTCATCATCATCGTGCCGTACGCCCTGGGCAGCGAACTGCACGCCCCGGCAAAGGTCGCGGTGCTCGTCGCGACCCTGCTGCTGGCCTGGGCGAGCAAGAACCTCATCGAAGACCCGGTGCGCCAGGGTCGCTGGCTCGCCACCCACAAGCCACGCTGGACCTTTGCGGCAACCGCTGCAGCCATGGTCATCGTCGTCGGGGGCAGCTACGCCGTCGTGAACGTCGTGAATGCCCAGACCGAGAAGCGGTTCAACGACATCGCCGAGATCCTCGAGAAAGCACCGGAGTGCATCGGCCTCTCGATCAGCGATGGGACCAAAGACGCGAAGTGCGCCGACTGGGACCTGGGCGACACCGTGATCCCGGCCCAGGAGGACTTCAGCACCGAGCGCCCGGAGATCTACTCCGACGAGTGCCGCTCGACCGATGGCGAGACCGAGGTCAAGGACTGCGTCTTCGGTGACGAGTCGTCGGACACCGTCGTAGCCCTCGTCGGCGACTCGCACGCCGCGCAGTGGTTCCCGACGCTCAAGGCCCTCGCCGAGCAGGAGAAGTTCGCCCTGCACGTGTTCTTCAAGAGCGGGTGCCCGTTCACCGACATGACGGTTCCGGACTCCACCGGGTACTCGTCGGGTTGTGCCGACTGGAACGCAAACGCGATCACGGCCGTCGAAGACCTTCCCGGTCTCGACCTCGTCGCCACCTCGGCGACCCGTGGCTACTCGGCCGACACCGACAAGGCGAAGGAAGTCCGCGTCGCCTCGTACCAGTCACGCCTGCAGAGCATCGCCGACCTCGGCATTCCGGTTCTCGTCTTCCAGGACACCCCGAAGATGAGCGACAACGCGATCGAGTGCCTCACGACTTCGTCGGACGAAGAGATCCGCGACTGCGGAAGCTCGAAGTCGAAGGCGCTCGAGAAGCCCGACCTGCTCGTGCAGGCCGCGGGCAACGTGCCCGAGGCGACTGTCGTCTCGATCAACGACCAGCTCTGCAAGAAGGACTTCTGCCCCGGGGTCATCGGTGACGTCATCGCCTACCGTGACAACAGCAGCCACATGACGACGACCTTCGCCACCAGCCTCGCTGTTGTGCTGAAGGACCAGTTCGACAGCGTGCTCGCCGGAAAGTAGTGCTCGATACCCGACCGGATGACCGCGTGCTGCGGGAGTCCGGTCGGGTAGGCTTCACCTCGGTTCACTCATGACATCCCTCCCTGGCCTCGCGCCTTCCGTGCCTGCTGGCGCGCCCGCGCCCCGGCGCACAGTGCGCCTCGAGATCCAGGCCCTGCGCGCCGTCGCTGTGCTGCTCGTCGTCGTGTATCACCTGTGGCCGCACAGGCTCACCGGCGGCTACGTCGGTGTCGACGTCTTCTTCGTCATCTCGGGATTCCTCATCACCTCGCACCTGCTCTCCGAGGTCGCGCGCACGGGAACAGTCTCGCTCCCGCGGTTCTGGGCACGCCGCATCCGCCGGCTGCTGCCGGCAGCGAGCATCGTGCTTCTCAGCAGTGCCGTCGCCATGTTCGCCTTCGTGCCGCCCTCGCTCTGGGAGCGCACCGGGCGAGAGCTCACCGCGAGCGCGCTGTACTTCCAGAACTGGGCCCTCGCGGCGAATTCGATCGACTACCTCGGTGCCGAAGGTTCGGCGAGTCTCGTGCAGCACTTCTGGTCACTCTCGGTCGAGGAGCAGTTCTACATCGCCTGGCCGATCCTCATCGTGCTCGCGCTGGTCATCAGCCGGCGGACGAAGAGCCACAACCCCCGCCGCGTGCTGCTCGTAGCGCTCGCGGCGATCTTCGTGCTGTCGCTCGTCTTCTCCGCGATCCTCACCCACTTCGACCCGAACGTCGCGTACTTCCACACCGGCACGCGTGCGTGGGAGTTCGCCGCCGGAGGCCTGCTGGCATTCCTGCCCGCAGCGTCGAAACGGCTGCTGCAGTCCCGCGCCGGGCTCGCGGTCAATGCGCTCGGTGCCTGGGCCGGCTGGGCGCTGATCCTCGGCACCGGGCTGCTGTTCACCCCGCGCACCCCGTTCCCGGGCTACCTCGCCCTGCTTCCGGTGCTCGGAACCGTGCTCGTGATCGCTGCCGGTCGCCCGGATTCCGGCTTCTCGATCAACCGGGTCTCCGGGTTCTGGCCGGTGCGCAAGGTCGGCGATCTCTCGTACGCGATCTACCTCTGGCACTGGCCGCTCATCGTGGTCGTGCCGTACATCACCGTCTCGCCGCTCACCACGGTGCAGAAGATCGGAATCCTCGCCGTCTCGATCGGGCTTGCCGTGCTCAGCCAGCGCTTCATCGAGCGACCGGTGCAGCTCTCGACCCGGCTCGCTGCCCGGCCGCGGACGTCGTACCTGTTCGCGGCGCTGAGCGCGCTCGTCATGGTCGGTCTCACGGTTACCAGTGCGCTGATGATTCCCCACGGGCAACCACGGCCGGTTGCGGCGGCGCAACTCTCATCGCAGTGCTTCGGTGCAGCCGCCCAGGTGAACTCGGAATCGTGCAGTGAACCGTATGCGGTTTCCCACGGCGTCGACACCGTCTCGGCTGCCAACGATCGCGGCTCGCTCGGGCTCGACTGCAATTCGCCGGAGACCGAAGTGGTGATGTGCGAGTTCGGCGACCTGAAGACGCCGCTCCACACCATCGCGCTCATCGGCAACTCGCATGCCGGGCACCTGGTCGGTGCGTTGTCCGAGTACGGCAAGACGCACCACTGGAAGATCATCCTGATGCGGCACACCGGGTGTTCGGGCGCACTCGCCGACGATGTCATCCGCGGCACCGAGAAGGTCTGCCTCGAATGGACGAAGAACGTGCGCGCGGAGATCCTCGGGCGGGCCGACATCGACACTGTCGTCTTCGGCACCAACCGCGACTCCCAGCACTACTTCACCAAGGCCCGGGTACTGAAGCCCGACGAGGTCACAGCCTTGCGTTCGGCCGTCAGCGCCACCCTCGACGAGTATGCCGACGCCGGAAAGACGGTCATGGTGTTCGGCGATGTTCCCGGTCACTTCACCGACCCGGTGCCGCAGTGCGTCTTCCTGCACCGCGACCAGTACGACCCGTGTGCCACCCCGCGCGACAAGAAGGAAGCGCCGGACGAGATCAACTTCATCGCCGATGCCGCGGTCGCCAGCGGCGGCAGGATCGGCTACCACGACCTGACCGACTACTTCTGTGACGCCAGAGAGTGCCACGTCGTCATCGGCGGTGTCATCGCCTACATCGACCAGAACCACATGTCAGACACGTACTCACGCTCACTCGCACCGTACCTCGGTGACGCGCTCGAGTACCGGATGGGAATGCCCCGGGGCTAGCTACGAGCGAGTGCGCGCACTCCGGCTGGGTCGAGCTGGGGCAGCATCGCGAGGGTTCCGCCGATGGTGGCGTCGGCGAAGGTGATTCCACGCTCGGTGAGGGCTTTCTCGGTGACCTTGTACCCGAACGGGCCTTCGCCGCCGGCGGCCCAGGTCTTCACGAGTTCGGTCTCGTCGGTACTCGCAGACTTGTGGGCCGAGGCGCTGTAGAAGTACGAACCGCGGGCGCTGGCGTAATTTGAGTCGCAGCCGGTGAGCACGATCTCGGTTGCACCGAGGTGCAGCGCGAGCGGAACTCCGACCGTGAGTACGCCGGTGTTGGAATCCGTCAGCGGGCGACGGATGTCGAGACCGGGAAGCCCGGTGCTCGCGATGCGCCGGCGCAGCGGGTTCTCGAACAGGAAGTAGTTGACGTCGTAGTCGCGCAGTTCCTCGAGCTCGTCGAGGTAGGGCTTGAAATAGTACGACGTCCACAGGCGGGGTTTGTGCTCGTGCGAGAGCAGCGCGTCGAGGTAGGCCTTCGGCAGTTCGGGCTTAGGGGTGTGCCAGCCGCCGAACAGCATGTGCGAGGGCAGCACGAGGTCGTCGGCGCGGATCTCGTCGAAGGCCTCGTGGTTGACGAACCAGTTGAAGGCGACCTTGTGGTAGCCGTCGAAGTCGTCGAGGTCGGTCTCGCGAAGCGACGGCCCGTTGCCCATGAGCACCGTGGGGCGGTCGGCGGCCGAGTTCTCGAGGGCAGCCAGCTTCGGGCCCATCTCCCGGTCGAAAGCCGCGATGCGGTTCGTGGCGAGCGAGCGGCGGTACCGCTCGTTCCAGAGAGTGAAGAACGGGGCCAGCTCAGCCTTCTGCGAATCGTAGGCGATGCGGTCGACGTCGGTCATGAGCGACGAGTGCACAAACGAGAACCACGGCTTCGGCCCGGTCAGGTGCAGCACCGACACCGTGCCCACCTCGTCGGGAAAATACAGGCGCAGCAGGTTCTTGATGCAGTTGAAGTTCTGCGGCAGCAGGTTCACGTCGCGGTCGGCGAGGTAGATGTTCCAGAATTTCTGGTCGGCGAACTTGGCGATGTCGGGATCGGTCTCGCCGCCCACCCTGGCGAGCGCCGCGGCGATGGCCTCGGTCTGGCCGAGTTCATGCCGGGGGAATGACAGCACGCCGGAGTTGATGACGACGCGCCCGGTCGCTCGGGAGACCGCTCCGAACGGTCGCTGCCCGATGTCGGGAACGGCCGCGATGCGGTCGCCGGTCCACAGCGGGGAGATGTCGCCGAGAATGAGCAGGTCGCTGTCGAGGATCACCACGTAACTGGCCTCGGTGAGCGTGAGGGCCTCGAGAGTCAGGTAGCCGAGTGCACCGATGCGCTTCTGGTTGTCGGAGTTGCCCAGTTGCACCCCGTAGACATCCGGGTCACGCAGCTCGAATTCGAACCCGGGGTAGATGCCGCTGAGGCGCTTCTGCACGAACGGCGAGAGCCCGCCGTGGTGATAGACCACGAAGCGGTTGGTCATGCCGGGGTAGAGGTCGACCAAGTCGAGGATCAGTGCTTCGAGCCCCGGGGCGAACTTGTCGGTGCAGACCGTGGCGAACACGACGTCGGCGTCGGGGGCGATGTGGTCGACGTGGTCGACGAACCGCGGGCGTACATAGCGGCCCTCGGCGAGGGCGATCTCGGCCTCGGGGTGGCTGGCGAGGGAGTTGACCGGTCCGCCTGGG
>Ga0247736_10000186_pt1 | contig 23392 bp, 24 predicted proteins | sample UWRJL193509B2_FD_180935 | JGI IMG/M metagenome (GOLD analysis project Ga0247736, IMG submission 180935) | Plant litter microbial communities from Arlington Agricultural Research Station in Wisconsin, United States - UWRJ-L193-509B-2 | ecosystem: Environmental > Terrestrial > Plant litter >...
GTTGGCTGAAATGAATGAAGTTTTAGCGATCGAGAAAAGCAACAATGATATCAGCGCATGGTGGAAACAAATTGATGAATGGCGTGGCGTTAAGTCCATGGTATACAAAAATTCTGACACCGTAATCAAGCCGCAATATGTGATTGAAAAATTATGGGAAGTCACCAAGGGCGAGGCTTATGTCACTTCTGACGTTGGCCAGCATCAAATGTGGGCGGCACAATATTACAAATTCGATCAACCACGTCGCTGGATCAACTCTGGCGGTTTAGGCACGATGGGCGTTGGCTTGCCTTACGCAATGGGCTGTCAATTCGCGGATAAAAATGCGCAAGTCGCCTGTGTTACAGGTGAAGGCAGCATTCAAATGAATATCCAGGAGCTTTCTACCTGTGCGCAATATGGTTTGCCAATTAAAGTGATTATGTTGAATAACCGCTATTTGGGCATGGTGCGTCAGTGGCAAGAGTTTTTCTACGAAAATCGCTATTCAGAATCGTATATGGATAGCCTGCCAGATTTTGTGAAATTAGCAGAATCGTATGGTCATGTTGGCATGAAAATCACTAACCCTGCCGATGTTGAGGGCGCATTAAAAGAAGCGTTCGCTAAAAAAGACAAATTCGTATTTATGGACTTTATTACCGACCAAGACGAAAACGTGTTTCCGATGATTGCGGCGGGTAAAGGCTTGTCAGAAATGTTGCTTAAAAAAGACAATAAGCAAAGACATGAAGATGAAGAAGCCATTTAATCAGCGAGTTTGGCCTGCGCAGATTTAAGTATATCGACAACACATACATTCAAAAATACATAGAACTCATAGTTTTAAGAAAATATAGATGAAACACATTATTTCTTTATTAATGGAAAACGAAGCTGGCGCGTTATCACGCGTTGCAGGCTTATTTTCTGCGCGCGGTTATAACATTGAATCACTCACCGTTGCCGTGACGGAAGATCCGACTTTATCGCGCATGACGATTGTGACAGCAGGTTCTGATGAAGTAATTGAACAAATCATCAAACAGCTGAATAAATTAGTCGATGTCGTCAAAGTATTAGACTTGAATGACGGTAAATATATCGAACGTGAATTGATGCTGGTTAAAGTGAAAGCAAGCGCTAACTTTAAAGATGAAATGAAGCGTATGTGCGACATTTTCCGTGGCCGGATTATTGATGTTGCTGATAATAGTTACACGATTGAGCTAACTGGTTCTTGTAGCAAATTAGATGCGTTTTTAGAAGCGATTGATAAAACCGCTATTTTAGAAACCGTGCGTACAGGCGCTTCTGGCATTGGGCGCGGCGATAGGATTTTGAAAATATAAATGCCTAAAATGATTAAGTTTAAAAATTAAACTTATATTAAAAGCACAAAAAGAATAAGTATTAAGTAATAAGAAGTTGGCATTAAATTTAAGTATTAAAACAGGTTAAGTAATCCATTAGTAAATAATTGTATTTAAAGGGAAAAGCAATGAAAGTTTATTACGACAAAGACGCTGACTTAAGCATTATCAAAGGCAAAAAAGTAACCATCGTAGGTTACGGCTCGCAAGGTCACGCGCACGCAGCAAACCTTAAAGATAGCGGCGTAACAGTCACAATCGGTCTGCGTAAAGAAGGCAGTTCATGGGCCAAAGCGGTTAATTCTGGCCATAATGTGTTTGAAATTGCCGAAGCGGTAAAAGACGCGGATGTTGTAATGGTTTTATTGCCAGATGAAACAATGGCCGGCATTTACGAAGCTGAAGTAGCGCCAAACCTTAAAAAAGGTGCCGCGCTTGCATTCGCACATGGCTTCAATATTCACTACAACCAAATCGTGCCACGTGCTGATTTAGATGTGATTATGATTGCACCAAAAGGCCCAGGCCACACAGTGCGTTCAGAATACTTAAAAGGTGGTGGCGTTCCATCATTAATCGCGGTTTACCAAGATAAATCTGGTAAAGCAAAAGACATCTCACTTTCTTATGCAGCAGCTAATGGCGGCACAAAAGGTGGCGTGATTGAAACTGACTTCCGTGAAGAAACTGAAACAGACTTATTTGGCGAGCAAGCGGTATTATGTGGTGGCGCTGTTGAGTTGGTAAAAGCTGGTTTCGAAACATTAACTGAAGCTGGCTATGCGCCAGAAATGGCGTATTTCGAATGTTTGCATGAGCTTAAATTGATTGTCGATTTAATGTATGAAGGCGGTATCGCCAACATGAATTACTCGATCTCAAACAATGCTGAGTATGGCGAATATGTGACAGGTCCACGCGTAATCGCTGACCAAGCACGTGCTGCGATGAAAGAATGTTTGAAAAACATCCAGAACGGCAACTATGCGAAACAATTCATTTTAGAAGGTCGTACTAATTATCCAGAAATGGTTGCACGTCGCCGCTTGAATGCAGAGCATCCAATTGAGCAAGTGGGTAGCCAATTGCGCGCAATGATGCCTTGGATTGGTAAAAACAAATTAGTTGATCAAAGCAAAAACTAATCTAAATTAGCTTAAATATTAAGGTTTAGTTTAAACATAGTGTAAAAAAAGGGCAAGGCGCAAGTCGTTTTGCCCTTTTTCATTAAAGGATATCAATTGCCACTTTCTATTATTTTGCAATATCTGCTGCCTAAACAGGCGATTACCATTTTGGCAGGTAAGCTTGCCAATTTAAAAGGCGGAAAATTAACCACGGCCGTTATTGCCTGGTTTATCAAGCGTTATAAAGTCAATATGTCAGAAGCGGCTAATTCAGATATCACCAGTTATGCTACTTTCAATGATTTCTTCACGCGACCACTTAAGATTGGCGCACGCACATTTGCTAAAACTGATTTTATTTGTCCAGTAGATGGCGCAATTAGCCAATTTGGCCATATTGAACACGATCAGATTTTTCAGGCAAAAAATCACAATTATTCAATATTAGCTTTGCTTGCTGGCAACCAAAATTTAGCTAATCAATTTGAAAATGGCGTTTTTGCCTGCTTATATTTAAGCCCTAAAGATTATCACCGCATCCATATGCCGTGCGATGGAAAATTAATCAGTATGGCTTACGTGCCAGGCGATTTGTTCTCAGTTAATCCAAATACCGCTGCAAATGTGCCAAATTTATTTGCGCGAAATGAGCGTGTTGTTTGTGCATTCGAATCTGAACAGCATGGCAGTTTTGTGATGGTTTTAGTGGGCGCAACTATTGTCGGCAGCATGGCAACCGTGTGGCACGACACGCCGAATAAAGTGATTAACCCGCCGCGCAGCCAACATATTCGCACTTGGTCTTATGCGGATAAAAATATAGTTCTTAAACAAGGCGAAGAAATGGGCAGGTTTTTACTTGGCTCAACTGTTGTGATGTTATTTGAAAAGAACACATTAAAATGTAATACGGACTGGCGCCCTGCTGGCGCTATAAAATTGGGCGAAAAAATGGGTTAACTAGTTAAAACTGTTCATTTAAATAGCTAGTTTATAAATCATTTTTTTAAATCAGCACAATAAAACTAATAAAAAAGCCTGCTAAATTAATTAGCAGGCTTTTTTATATAGTCGAAATATTAATCCATCTCTAAACTTAAATTATCTAGTTCAAATATGTCGGGCTGGATGCGTTTTTATTTTATGGTGCAAATGTGTAGCCAATTCATTTAGTGCGGCTTTATATACATCGCGTTTAAATTCAATCACATCTTCAAGCGGCACCCAATAATCGCTCCAGCGCCATGCATCAAATTCAGGATGTTCGGAAGCACGCAATGAAACATCGCTATCACGCCCAACCATACGTAAAAGGTACCAGATTTGCTTTTGACCTTTGTAGCTACCGCGCCACTCACGCTTAATCCAGCTACTCGGCACTTCATAACGCAGCCAATCACGGGTACGGCCCAAAATCTCCACATGTTGAGGCGCCAGGCCGACCTCTTCCATCAACTCGCGATACATCGCTTGTTCTGGGCTTTCGCCGTATTTAATACCACCCTGTGGAAACTGCCAAGCGTGCTCACGAATACGCTTGCCCCAAAAAACCTGATTTTGAGCGTTACACAGAATTATCCCAACATTGGGACGGAATCCGTCACGATCTAACATATTGCAACTACCTAAAATATTTAGTGCAATTTTTTCATATTTTTGCCACTATTGAAAGCACGCATTTGCGTACAGCGCTAAAATTAACACTTTATTCGCCAGATTAACCCTCAACTCCTGTCTTTTATGTCCAATTTAAATTTTATTACACGATTTTGTCTATTAATCTCGTTTTCAATCATTCTATCTGCCTGCTCATCTATTAATCACGGCAGTAGTTTTGCTTATGTGACTAACCAGGGCGACAACACCGTTTCTGTGATTGATCTGGCTAAATCTCAAGTGATTAAAACAATTGCTGTTGGCAAAGCGCCCGTTGGCGTGGCGGTATCAGCAGAGTTAAGCCGCGCTTTTATTACTAATGTAGAAGGCGAAAGTATTTCCGTCATCAATACGGATAGTAATGCTGTGATTGATACCATTATTATAAAAGGCTCACCTGTCGGCATTGCGATTGCGCCTGATAGTAAAACTTTATACGTGGCCGATTGGTACAGTGATCGCATTTTAGCGATTGATACTAGCGACTTTAATACGCGTCGCGAAGTAATTGTCGCAAAAGCGCCTGCTGGTTTAATCGTTAGCGCAGACAGCAAAACGCTCTATGTTGCGGCACGCGATACCAACGAAATTGCCGTGATTGACACCAAAACATTGAGCATCATCAAACAAGTTAAAGTCGGCAAACATCCATTTGGATTAACGCTTAGTGCAGATGGCAAACAGTTATTCAGTGTAAATGTATATGACAACACCGTTTCTATTGTTAATACAGCCACACATAACTTAACGACTTTACAAGCGCAAAATACTTTAAAAGTGGGCCAACATCCTTATTGCGCTGTGGTTAACCCGAATAATAAAACGTTATATGTGACCAACACCCAAGATGATTCGGTTTCTGTGATTGATTTAGTCATGCAAAAAAGCATTGCAACGATTGATGTCGGCATGACGCCAGAAGGCATTAGTTTCGATGCGGTTAATAATCAAATACTAGTGGCCAGTTGGGGCGAAAACCAATTGAGTGTGATCGATGCTGATACCAATAAAATCAAATCGCATATTAAAACAGGTGACAAAAGCCGGGCATTTGGACAGTTTGTACTGTCCAAACAAAAATAAGCACAATTTACTACCTAAATAATCTTATAATTTTCGCACTAAAACCTTGTCACCTAGTCACACAGTTTCAGTCATTTATTCGACCGAAACTTAACTTTAATAACTCGCTAACAACTTAACATTAACGTCAACGTACTCAGCAATCCAGCGTTAGAGCTAAGCATAGGGTTTAATAGGCTGATCAAAATAGGTTTATTATTACAACTCATTTATAATAGTTGCCATCCTAGTTTTAGTTTATTAATTGTCATTCAACGGAGACCATGCATGAAAAAGTTTTTAACATTATTAGCCTTGGCAACATTGTCATTTAATGCGGCAGCACACGGCCCTTCCCCACAAAAAGTAGAAAAAACCATTGTTATTAAAGCAGCTCCTGCAAAAGTCTGGGCATTGGTAAAAGATTTCGGCAATATGCAAAAATGGCATCCTGCAGTAGAAAGCGTTAAAACTGAACAGAAAAAAGATGAAAACGGCGAAATGGCTACATTTAGAACGCTGAACCTAAAAGGCGGCGGTGAAATCATTGAAAAATTACGCAGTGCAGACGACAAAGACATGAAATTGAAATATGAAATCGTTGGCGGCGTGGCTCCAGTGGCTGATTACAACGCATTTATGCAGGTAACTGCAGGCCCAAGCGCTGGCGAAAGCACAGTGACATGGGTTGGTCGCTTTTACCGTACTTACAAATTAAACCCACCAATCCCAGAAGGTCAAGATGATGCAACAGCAGTTAAATTCATCACTGGCGTATTCGATGGCGGTTTAGCTAACTTGAAAAAGGTACTCGAAAACTCAAAGTAACAAGCCAGGGATCTGGCGCAACATCAAGTTCAGCAAAAAAGCCATGGTGGAAATTTTGGTAGTTAATTTATAAGCTGACTAAACTCAGTCAGCAAACTGCTAAACCAAACCCAAAAAGGATCGTAAGTTAACTTGCGATCCTTTTTTATTTCCATTCTTAATTAACATTAAAATATTCTTGTATTTTAATAGTTAACTTTCACGCTCAATCTTTTAAATGCCAATTTACGGCCTTTAACTCAATCGTTTTACCAACATTTAGCTTCTATGAAATGCATGGAATCGAGGCTACCGCCAAAAATAACCACCCCTTATGTACATTTTCCTACACTCCTCTATTAGCATCCAGCTACCAACTTAGAGAGTGACAGTATTGGCAAACATTGACACTTTTTGTCATTCAATACTTTTAGAAACCTCATTAAAAGCCGATTTCCAGCATAACTTAACCCACTAAATTACCCAAAATTTAAGAGATTGAAATTATTTATCTATATTTATCAAATGGTTAATAAAAACTATCTTTAGTTGGCATGCCAGTTGCTAATAATCTCTCAAGCACTGATAACAAAACAAAATACGGTGTTTGGTTATTGTGTATATGCAACTTAATTTAAATATTTCTAAAGGAATTTAAAATGAACATGAAACAAGTACAAAAGGGTTTTACCTTAATCGAGTTAATGATCGTTGTAGCGATTATCGGTATTTTGGCAGCGATTGCAATTCCATCTTATTCAAACTACACCAAAAAATCTGCTGAGAATGCTTGTATGATGGAAGCTAAAGGTCTTTCAAACAAAATTCTTGTTGAATTTAATGATGGTAATACTTCTAGCATTCCAACTCCACCTGTTGCTGCTTGTATATCATATACTGGAGTTCCAGCTACTTACTCTGTCGGTGGTACAGGTACAATTGTGGGAACACCTAAATCTCCAGGTACTAAAACAGCTAGTTGCAATCTAGCTAATGGCGGCAATTGCACATTAACTGGTAGTTAATTTAAGTATGAACTCAATAAACCCACCTTTGGTGGGTTTATTTTTACCTAGATGTATACAAATAGAAATTCGAAATTTAATTATAGCAATTTAATCTGCTAATACTATGAGCAGATAACAACATTAATTATTGAGAAAATTATGACAAAAAAATCCGATGGATTTACTTTAATTGAATTAATGATTGTTGTGGCAATTATCGGTATTTTGGCAGCAATTGCCATTCCTTCTTATCAAAACTATACCAAAAAATCTGCTAATAACGCTTGTTTTATGGAAACAAAAACTTATACACATGCTGTTTTAATAGCACTGAATAATAGCTTAACTGCACCAGCTCCTTTTTTCGGCGCTTGCAAGACCACTTCAACTGATGCAAGCTCAATGACGATGGCAACACTTGTCGATATAACTGGCATTCCAAAAAGCCCAGGCGATAAAAACACCACCTGCGCGGCAGCTAGCAGTTCTTCTTGCGCCTTAGCACCTTAATTTTCTCAAAGTTCCCGCTGGATTATGAAGTTATCATAACCGTATATTTGTGCGAAATTCTTTAATCTAATCACGTCTATTACAAACATAATATAGCTATAAATTACATGTTTTTACAGGAAATCCGCTTATGCTAAAGCTTAGTAAAGCTATTAACCCTACTAAAAGTAGCCTTTTTTTTCTTGGGCTTATGTTTCTAATACCTTTTATTAATCTCCACCACCAATTACCTATCCCCTCTTTTTATACTGAATGGATAGCTGGGGCGTTAGGATTAATGGCTATTTTTTCGTTATTCAGTTTAGATGTGTGGAACATAAACCAGTCATCGACAGGTCTAGTCAATCTAAAAATTCCCCAAATTTCACTTATTTTTATTGGGTTAGCTGCAATTTTATGTGTGCAGTGGTTGCTAGGTATCTTGTATTCAACTCAATATTTATTAATTGTACTTTCATACTTTATTTGGGCGTTTTTTTTAACCGTACTTGGTTCTAACTTACGCTATAAAGTAGGCTGGGAATTGCTAGTCAATACACTAGCATGGTGCTTGGTCATCGCAGGAATCATTAATATTGGTATCGTAGTTTTGCAATTTGTAGTGCGTACTGGCGGAGCAATTCCTTTTCTACCCAATTTTGTAAATTTTGGTGCGCTAGCGCAACTTAATCATATTGCCGACTTCTGCGCGATAGCAATTACTTCTTTAGTCTACTTATATGCAAAAGGCCGCTTTTCATTTAGCCTTTTTAACCTAATTTTAATACTGTTTATGATGATGCTGTCATTCTCAGGATCGCGTAGCGCATGGTTATATTTAATTGCTCTCACTATATTGATCGCGATTATGCAGCGACTTAATGTTAAGCAAGGTAAGGAATCGCAAGCTACTAAGTTGGCATGGCGTGCTGGTTTATTATTGCTGCCCATATTTATTGCAGTTCAACTTTTCATTTATTTTGTTATTCCAAATGAACTTATAAAACTGCCTTCAGAACGGCTATTGGATGGCATGACCGTGCAAACCGCATCAGCACGTGTACAATTTGGGTACGACAGCTTCCGTATTTTTTTACAACAGCCATGGCTGGGTGTCGGTGCTGGGAAACTAATGTCAAAGACATTCTTTTTGCTAGACACTCCAACGTTGATGGCATCAAAACGCGTTTTTGAGCATGCACACAATCTGTTTCTGCATTTATTAGCGGAAATGGGTATTGGTGGGGGTTTAATTGTATTAATTGGCTTATTCAGCTGGATTAAGGCTTTTAAGTGGCGTGATTTAAATTTAGAAACATGGTGGATAATCAGCTTACTTGCCATTCTGGGCATTCACAGCATGCTTGAATACCCACTATGGTTTACATTTTTCCTGGGAGTTGCCGCTGTGTTGTTAGGCGCGAGTGATGAAAAATTAATCACTATCAAAGCCTCAAATTCTACAATCAAGTTGGCACGCATGGGCTTTATAGCAATATGCATATTTGGCATATATAACATGACAACTGCGTCGATTGCTAATACAAAGTTAGAAAGTTGGCTCCAAAAGTTTGGATATCAAGACATTAATGATTCTACACAACTTGATTGGGTAACCAAATACTCACTGTTATCACCTTATGGGGAACTAATGCGTGCAAGATCGATGAATATTGAGAGTAAATTGATTGATGAGCAGTTTTTGTTAAATCAATCCGCGATGAGTTTTAGACCGATGAGAACAATTGCTTATCAGCAATCTTTGTTATTAGAACTGAAAGGTCAGCATGAAGATGCTGTAAAACAATTGAATCGCACAATGACAGCATACCCAGATACTTTTAAAAGTTTTTTAGAGAACCCCGAATTGAAATACAGACAAGTGTATCTAAATTTATATGCCGAAACGCAAGTAGGGCGTGAGGCTAAATCAGCTAAACCATAATGTAAATAACCCTTTATAAACAGCTGCGCGTTCCACCCTCTAATACTTCTGCTCTTAATCCACATTGCGCCAAGATAAAAGCAGCTGCACTACTGCGGCGGCCAGTTTGGCAGTAGACGATGTAGTGTTTACTTTTATCTAAGTTTGCTGCGAGGCTGCGCAGTTCGTGCAGTGGTGCGTTAATTGCACCTGCTATATGTTCGTGTTTGTATTCTGATGCGAATCGCACATCTATCCATATTGCGCCTTGGTTGAGCACTTTTTCTTCAGCGTCTAACTTGCTGATGCTATTTACAATTGGTGCTTTTAATAGCTCAATAAAATCTACTTTATTTAAGCGTAATAGTTGCCCACTGGTTTTCATGGTGACGGTTGCGTTGCGTTTATTATCAGATGCCAGCGCTTCTTCACCAAAGCCGGCACCTGTTGAAATCTCTGCCAATATCGTTGGTGGCTGGATAATATCGGTAATACGGCTGACTACTGCCGTGCCTTGCTGAATCAGGTAATAATAATCACCTTCTTGACCTTGTGTAATAATGGTTTGATTTTCGGCTACATTAATAGCGGTCATGCGCTTGAACATGGCTTCGATATTAGCTGGTGGTAATCGGCTGAATACACCGTTATGCAATTGAAATGCATGAAAACTAGCGGCATCTAGCTGCCAATTATTTTGTGCAATGTTTGGTTTTAATCTAGCCTGCGCGGGCGGATAACCAGATAGTTGATCCCACGTCATCATAATATCCAGCAAATCTAAATCAATTCGCACAATGTCTATGGGCGTTAATGCGATGGTATCTTTGATTTTTAAACGCTGTGTATCTAGCGGGTGTTTGGCAGCATCGGTGCCAGCGCGCAAAATTAATTTATTGCCATTTTCATAGCGAATGCCCAAATCACCTTTCAACAAATATAAAGCTTGTGTGCTGGCATTCATGCGCGTAGGGTCTAAATCTTTGCTCACTTGTTCCACTATACAAAGAGGCGCTAATTCATCTAAACGGTTAGGCGATAATCTAGCAATCGGCTCGAAACGGGTTAAAACAGCTTTGCTAATAGCTGGGCTATTCGATTGATTAGACGATTCATTGGCTGGCTGAGGATCAGTTTGCGTCATATGGTTTATGATTAATGGTTCAAATTAAATGGTTTTTAACAAATAGTCTTAAATAAATAGTTTGAATTAAAGTGCTTATAAATCGAATATCTGCTGATGCAACAAGGCCTTACAGTGCTGCGTTTTAGGGTTGGCAGCGATTTCCTGCATGATTGTGGCATCTTCCCCAGGTTTTAGGTGCGTAATATAAACCGCTGGCTGGCTTTGCAAATGCGCCAATTCTATTGCTAACGTTGTTGGGCATAAATGTTTTGAAACTTCAGCCAGTTCCGCTTCTGCATTACTGAATGCAGTTTCAATAATCAATATTTTTAAGTTTTCAATCTGATTAACCGTATGCCAAAAATCGGCACTTCCTGCAGTATCACCAGTAAAAACCAAACTATTAGCGCCATTATCAACTTGATAACCAACCGCAGGAATCACATGATTTGCTGGTACTGCAGTAATGGTTTTACCATTAATTTGAACACTGTCACCCACAAAAATTTCGTGATAGCGTAAAAAAGGTGTAGCTGGATCTGGAATCAAATTAAAATTGGGCCAAATAACCCAATTAAAAATATGCTGCTTTAGAATATTGATCATTTCTATTGTGGCGTGCACGGTAATCGGTTCAGTGCGCAATCCCATCACGGTATCCAGCAATAATGGGATGGATACGATATGGTCTAAATGCGTGTGTGTAATAAAAACGTGGTCGATTTTTAACAGTGCCTCAAGCGACAAATCGCCCACACCAGTGCCCGCATCGATTAACACATCGTCATCAACCAATAACGAAGTCGTGCGCATATCGCCGCCGATTCCACCGCTACATCCCAATATTTTTATTTGCATTATTTTATCTTTAAAAATCAATACGTTTTTTGTCGGGTTTAGACTCAACATCACACTTTTCAAGATGGCATTTATTTAATAAGAAGCCATGATTTATATGTAAGATTTGCGTCAAAGTCGTCAAAAATTCATTCAATGTTTGGATTAAATACACAAGTGTCAACTCATTGGTCATCGGTAATAGCATACTCTTACATTGCCCGAAAACCGCATACACTGACACTTTCAGCCAATATGTTTGTGCACAAATCAAGTTTCTCTTACACACATTGAATATTGGTATTGCCATTGTTAGCAATAGTCCTGCCAACAATGGCAATGCAGATAGTGCGCAACGTTAAATGCGTTAATATGCCCACAATATTGGTTAAGTTAATTAATTGGACGCCAAATAATTTAATCACTATTTTTAATAATGATGAATAGAAAACTGTGTTTAATTGATTGATTTTAATATAATTTATATGCCGTTCCCTAACCGCTAGCATAGCGGATAAAATTAACGCTGAACAGTTTAGCAATCACCATTTATAGATTTAAATTTATTGATTTAAAATGCGAAAATTCGCTGCTTAAATATAAGCGGATAATCCCAGTTAGATATTCAAGTTAAATATTCAATGAAAAACGAAAAGTAATCCCCATCAAAATGACTGAACAGCCAATAGAAATAGCAACAAGTGAATCAATCAATGCCAGCGTTATTTGGATGCATGGCTTAGGCGCGGATGGTAACGATTTTGTGCCAGTCGTCAAAATGCTCAATTTGCCGCATATTCGCTTTATTTTGCCGCATGCGCCTTACCGAAATATCACGCGTAACAATGGTTATGAAATGCGCGCTTGGTATGATATTTATGGTTTAACGCCAATCAGTCGTGAAGATAATATTGGTATTGACGAAAGCCAAGCACAAATTGAACAACTAATTGCGCAGGAAATTAGCCGCGGTATCTCCAGTAAAAGAATCGTGCTGGCAGGTTTTTCACAAGGCGGCGCGATTGCTTTGCATACTGCGCTACGATATGCACAGCCGCTGGCTGGCGTTTTGGCGTTATCAACTTATTTACCTTTAAGAACAAATCTAGCGGCAGAAAAAAACAGCGCGAATCAGCAAACGCCGATTTTTATGGCACATGGCCGCGATGATGCGGTGATTACGTTAGAAACTTGTTTGGTTTCGTTAGAATTATTAAAAGCACAAGATTACGCGGTAGATTGGCACGAATACGCCATGGAACATTCTGTTTGCGAGCAAGAGATCGCGGACATTAAGCAGTTTTTATTAACGGTTTTAAAAGCCTAGTTTTTAAGCGAATTAATCACTTAGCTTAAATAAGGTAGCTGGAATAATAATTGTCATAAATGCGTATTTAATTCCGCAACAATCATTACTTTTGTTAAAATCGATACCATCGAATCTGACGCTGTAGATTTATCGTCTAAGCAACCATTTCAAAAACCTTGAGGTGAAAAATGCAGATTCACCTATATGATTATAATTAAAAATGAAACCCTCTAAACTCACAAGCGCGCCTGAAACTGACATCAGCTTTGAACAAGCGGTGGTTGAACTTGAGACGATTGTGAATCAAATGGAACTGGGTAATTTAGCGCTGGATGATTCTTTTAACGCGTATAAACGCGGTGCCGAATTGCTGCAAATCTGCCAACAATCGTTAAATAATGTTGAGCAACAAGTGCGCATATTAACTGACGCACAAAAATTAAGCGCATTTCAGCCTAACGATGATTGTTGAATCGATGACGAATCAATCCATGCACATTCACACGCAGCAGCATAATTAGCAAGGCGGCCTACAATTATCATGACCGAACTAAATTCAGGGTTAACAGATTCAAATCTAAAGGATTTGAATCTGCAGAATCAGGCGCAAAAAGCGTCTTTTGACGCTTGGGTAGCGAATCATCAAGCGCGCATGGAAAATGTGTTAGATGCGCATATGCCATCTGCAGAAACATTGCCAACAACATTGCATGAAGCGATGCGATATTCAGTTTTAGGTGGCGGAAAACGTGTACGGGCATTATTAGCCTACGCTGCGGGTGAGTTCTGTGGTGCAGAGTTAACCACTATCGATTTACCAGCTGCATCTGTCGAGTTAATCCACGCGTTTTCATTGGTGCATGACGACATGCCCTGCATGGATGACGATGCATTACGTCGCGGCAAACTATCCACACATAAAAAATATGGCGATGCGATTGCGTTGTTAGTTGGCGACGCATTACAAAGCTTAGCGTTTCAATTGATCTCACAAAATAAATCATTGGAAAACGCCACGCAAAAATTGCAAATGCTACATCTATTAGCATTGGCCAGCGGCTCACGCGGCATGGCAGGCGGGCAAGCGATTGATTTAGAAAGCATCGGCATTCCGTTAACACGCGAAGAATTAGAACAAATGCACATTCATAAAACCGGCGCGCTGATTCGCGCGGCGGCTTTATTGGGCGCTTATAGCAGCGCTAAAGAAGATGAAGATAAATTAAAAGCGATTGACCATTTTGCCAAAGCGATTGGTTTAGTTTTTCAAGTGGTCGATGATATTTTAGATGCCGAAGCCGATACGCAAACCTTGGGCAAAACGGCGGGCAAAGATGCGCAGAATAATAAATCGACTTATGTGACGATTTTAGGCTTGTCTGCCGCCAAACAATTAGCCAGCGAATTGCACGCAAATGCCATGGCAGCATTGTCTTATTATGGTCGCGAAGCTGATTTATTAAGACAGCTAGCCACTTTTATTACACATCGTAGTTTTTAACTACTGTTCGTTTTATCCAAATCAATTATGTCTAAGCTGCTAGATTCTATTCAATCGCCAGAAGATTTACGCAAACTAAACCGCGATGAATTAGCCATTTTAGCTGCTGAACTGCGCACGTTTTTAGTAGAAAGTGTTGCCAAAACAGGCGGCCATTTAGCTTCTAATCTAGGCGTGGTCGAGCTGACGATTGCGCTGCATTATGTATTTAATACACCGGATGACCGTTTAGTTTGGGATGTCGGTCACCAAACCTATCCGCATAAAATACTCACAGGCCGCCGTGAAGCGATGGCGAATTTGCGTAAGCCAAACGGCATCGCCGGTTTTCCACGCCGCAGCGAAAGCTCTTATGATACTTTTGGCACAGGTCATTCCAGCACCTCGATTTCTGCCGCTCTCGGCATGGCAATCGCAGCCAGACAAGCTGGTTTAGATCGCCGCAGTGTAGCGATTATTGGTGATGGCGCAATGACAGCAGGCATGGCATTCGAAGCGCTGAATAATGCCGGCGATATGGATGGAAACTTACTGGTTATTCTTAACGATAACGACATGAGTATTTCTAACAATGTCGGCGCACTTAACAATTATTTAGCACGATTATTATCAGGTCGGTTTTACGATAACGTGCGTAAAGGCGGCAAAAAAGTATTAGACGTGATGCCGCCGCCAGTAAAAGAATTCGCCAAGCGCGCAGAAGAACATGCCAAAGGCATGGTAACGCCAGGTACATTATTTGAAGAATTTGGTTTTAATTATATCGGCCCGATTGATGGTCATGATTTACCTGTATTGCTAGATACGCTTGCCAACATCCGCGAGCTTAAAGGCATGCAGTTTTTGCATGTAGTCACGCAAAAAGGCAAAGGTTTTGAGCCTGCTGAAGATAATCCGAATAAATATCATGGCGTGAGTAAATTCGACCCTTGCAATGGCATTTCTGCCAGCACATCGCAATCAAAAACCTATACGCAAATTTTTGCGGATTGGTTAGTGGACATGGCCGATAAAGATAGCGAATTAGTCGCGATTACACCGGCGATGTGTGATGGCAGCGGCTTGAATGCTTTTGCGGAAAAATACCCAAAACGCTATTTTGATGTAGGGATTGCAGAACAACACGCGCTGACTTTTGCCGCAGGTTTGGCTTGTGATGGATTAAAACCAGTCGTCGCGATTTACAGCACATTTTTGCAACGCGCTTATGATCAGCTAATTCATGATATTGCCATACAAGATTTAAACGTATTATTTGCGATAGATCGCGCTGGCCTGGTGGGCGCAGATGGCCCAACGCATGCTGGCACGTTTGATTTGAGCTTTTTGCGTTGCATCCCCAATATCGTCATTATGGCGCCAAGTAATGAAAATGAGTGTCGCCAAATGCTGACCACTGGCTACCAATATAATGGCGTAGCCGCTGTGCGCTACCCGCGTGGTGCTGGGCCAAATACAATGATTGATGCCGCATTAACCACTTTGCCCATCGGTAAAGGTGAAATTATGCGCCAATCTACGATTAATGAATTTACTACTAAATCCGATGTTAAGCTGCAAAAAGTCGCCATTTTAAGCTTCGGTAGCATGTTAACTGCCAGCTTACAGGCCGCCGAAACATTAGATGCGACTGTTGCCAATATGCGTTTTGTAAAACCACTGGATACTGATTTGATTCAACAGTTGGCTAATACGCATGATTTGATTGTGACAGTTGAAGAGAATGCGTTAATGGGCGGTGCTGGCGCAGCAGTTTTAGAAGCCTTGCAAGTTATGCATCTACATCAGCCAACACTGTGTTTAGGCTTGCCAGATACTTTTATTGAACACGGCGTGCATGAAACCATGCTGGCACAATGTGGCTTGGATGCCACTGGCATTGTTAATGCAATCCAACTGAAACTAAATCACATCAATTTAAATCATACATCTAAACCTTAAGATGCATTCAGGCTATTGATTTAATCGTTTTCATCTCAATATCAGCCATATACTGAATGCATTAAATAGTTTACTCATTTGCGCAAGCGAGTAAACTTAATGTTAAATTTACGTTAATTATTTGACGTTAACATCTAGTTAAATCTAACATTGCGCCAATTTGGAGTGACTACATTACAATGAATTTACCTTTACCAGACGTTGCTGGCACCATCATCGAAGACACGCAGAACATGCCTGATGCGCGCCACTTAGATATTAATAAAGTGGGCATTAAATCCATTCGTCATCCAGTTGTTGTGAAAGATAAAACAGGCGGCGAGCAAAGCACTGTGGCGGTTTTTGATATGTATGTGCATCTGCCGCATAACTTCAAAGGCACACATATGTCGCGCTTTGTGGAGATTTTAAATACCAATGAGCGTGCGATTTCAGTGGAATCGTTCGAAAGTATTTTGCGCGAAATGGTAAAACGGCTTGAGGCGAATTCTGGCTATGTAGAGATGCGCTTTCCGTATTTTGTGAATAAAGCTGCGCCTGTTTCTGGCGTAAAAAGTTTGCTGGATTACGATGTGACATTTATTGGCGAAATCAAAGATGGTCAGTTTGATATCACCGTTAAAGTATTAGTGCCAGTGACCAGCCTTTGCCCTTGCAGCAAAAAAATCTCCGATTACGGTGCCCACAATCAACGCAGCCATGTAACCGTGACTGCGCTGGTGAATGATTTTATTTGGATAGAGGATATTATCAGCATGGTCGAAAAACAGGCTTCGTGCGAGTTATACGGCTTGCTTAAACGCCCAGATGAAAAATACGTGACCGAACGCGCTTACGATAATCCAAAATTTGTTGAAGATATGGTGCGCGATGTGGCCACACAATTAAACAACGAAAAACGTATTGATAAATACACGGTGGAATCTGAAAATTTTGAAAGCATTCACAACCACAGTGCATATGCGTTGATTGAGAATGATAAACGCGTGAAATAGCCTTTAATGCTGCAATTAAATAGCAATAAAAAACGGGCAATTTAGCCCGTTTTTTTATTTGGAATAATTTATTTAATACTTTTTAGTTAACGTCATAATCGAATTGTCTCGCTTCATTTCTACGCGATTTAACGCCGACATGCCCAACAAAACATAAGGTGGCGAACCGCCTTCGTTTACAATCGCCTCGACATTATTCAACACGATTGTGCCAATTTTTAAAGTATTCAATTTAACTAAATATGCGCCCACATCGCCATTGGCGGTAGAAAGCATGATTTTTTCACCTTTTTCGTAATCGATTTTCGCGAATTTTGCATCGCCACTGTTCATCGCAACAGAAGTTGCGCCAGTATCAACCACATACTTAAGCGATGCGCCGTTAATACTCAAATTGCCATAAAAATGCCCACGACTATCTGCGTATAAACTGACGGGCGAATTGATTTCTGACCCACTGCTTGCCGCCACTGATGCGGCCTGACCCATTTTAAGTACTTGGCGTTTGCCTTCTATAACAAAAGTAGCCGATTCGCTATCTGCTGAAATCAACTTAACACCCAATTTGGTCTGACCTGCGCTTAAGCTTTGTGGCGTTCCGCCGTTAATCGTCACAACAGCTTTATTGCTGAACAAACCGACCACATTGACTTGTGTATTGGCAAACGTGCTTGTACAGAAAATGCTTGCCGCTAAAACTAACAGCGCTTTTATTCTCGATTTAAGCGATACCAATACAGGGAAGTTAACCATTATATTTCCTTAATTTTGCTATCCGAACATGCCAGCACGTGCATGCGTTTGCGCCAATTTCAATCCCAATGCTATCACGATAAAGCCCGCCAGCGGAAACATCGCTGCTAATAAAAACGTATTCTCGCCGCCCAAAAATTGCAGTGCGTAGCCTCCAGCAAGTCCGCCAATCGTACCGCCTACGCCATAAGCTACGCTATTATAAAGCGCCTGCCCTTTTGCTTGATGTCGCCCATTAAAAAACTGGGTAATCACTTCAACCGATGCCGCATGAAAGCTGCCGAAAGTGGCCGCATGCAAGCTTTGTGCAATCAACAGTATCACCAAGTTATCTACAGCAACGCCTATCAGGCTGAATCGGATTACTGCCAACGCAAGGCTGGTGAGCAGAATTTTTTTCAAACTAAAACGCTGCATTAACTTCGGCATCAGCATAAAAATCATAATCTCAAACACCACGCCAACTGCCCAAAGCAAGCCAATCATGCCTTTGCTGTAACCGTGCTCCGCTAAGTAAATAGAATAAAAATTGTATAAAACGCCATGCGCGGTCACCATCATGGAGCAACCGACCAATAAAGCGATGACGGGCGGTTGTTTAATGATCTGCCAAATGGAAAAGTTATCATGCGCATGTGGCTTGATAATCGCTTCTGGCAATTTAAACGAAAGCAGAAATAAAGTGATTTGCACACTTAACAAGAACCACAACAAACTTTTAATGCCATAAGCGTCGATTAAAAACCCCAATATCACCGCCGCGACAATAAAGCCCAGCGAACCCCACATGCGAATGCGACTGTAATGTCCATTAGTTGTCGCCAAATGCGCTAAAGTTAACGACTCAGAAAGCGGCAAAGAGGAACTGGTAAACAAGCTGAGAGATGCCATCACGAAAAACAGCCAAAAGAAACTATGCGCCCAAAATACCGCGACAAAACCACACAACCCTAAAAATGCCGTGAGCTTTATCCATATAACGCGTTTGCCCGTGTGATCTGCCAGCCAGCCCCAAAAATTAGGCGCAAAAATACGGCTGATTTGAAACAAAGACATGAGGATGCCAATATCAGCCGCTGAAAATTGCTCCGACTGTAAATACAAACCCCAATAAGGCACGAATGCGCCGACGAAGAAATAGTAAATAAAGTAAAAACGGGAAAGATTGGCGTGTAAGGTGTGGCTCAATATAAAGTCTCGTTGATTAATTTCACACCACTCGGCCAGTTATTAATGCAGGCGGGAATCCATTTTAAACGACTAAACTAGATTCCCGCCTGCGCGGGAATGACATTAGTTGGTTAATTTTTAAAGTTGCTGTTAAATTTTAGGAACGCTTGAAACCACATCTGCATTTTGCGCGCGATGACGCAATGCGTGATCCATTAAAACCAGCGCCAGCATTGCTTCTGCAATTGGCGTTGCGCGCACACCCACGCATGGATCATGTCGACCTGTGGTCTGCATAGTGACTGCATTGCCATTTTTATCAATCGAACGACGCTCTTGCGGAATGCTGGAAGTGGGTTTTAAAGCAATATTGACGCGAATTTCTTGACCTGTCGAAATACCACCTAAAACGCCACCGGCATGATTGGTCACAAAGCCTTGCGGTGTCATTTCATCAGAATGCACACTGCCGCGCTGGCTGATCGAGTCAAAACCAGCACCGATTTCGATGCCTTTTACCGCATTAATGCTCATCATGGCATGCGCAATATCCGCATCTAATCGGTCAAATACAGGTTCGCCCCAACCTACTGGAACACCTTGTGCAACTACGGTAATGCGCGCGCCAACTGAATCGCGTTCTGCGCGGATTTTATCTAAGTAGGCTTCTAATGTGGGCAAAATACTTTGGTTAGGTGAAAAGAACGGATTGTCATTCACGCCATCCCAGCTTTCAAATGGTATATCGATTTCGCCCATTTGGCTCATGTAGCCACGCACTGTTACACCGAAACGTTCTGATAACCATTTTTTTGCGATTGCGCCTGCTGCGACACGCACCGCAGTTTCGCGCGCGCTACTGCGTCCACCGCCACGATAATCACGTACGCCGTATTTCTGGCTGTAAGTGTAGTCGGCATGACCTGGGCGAAAAGTATCCATGATTTTACTGTAATCCTGGCTACGCTGATCGGTATTGCGAATTAGCAATCCAATCGGCGCGCCAGTGGTTTTGCCTTCAAACACGCCGGATAATATTTCCACGGCATCGGCTTCTTGACGTTGCGTCACATGACGTGAAGTACCGGGTTTGCGTCTATCTAAATCGATTTGCAAATCTTCGGCACACAAACTTAAGCCAGGCGGACAGCCATCGACCACGCCGCCAATCGCCGCGCCATGCGACTCGCCAAAGCTAGTTAAGGTAAAAAGAGTGCCAAATGTGTTGCCAGACATAATGAATTGATCTAAATTGAATGTAATGATTATTTTAACATGACAACCTCTAACTAACAGCGCCAATACAGCCGCGTTTGTTTAGCGTTTTTAGTTAAGACCTAGGGCGTTGGCAGTTTGAAACGCAATTAATCGCGTAATTTATTATCCTTGCCTCAAACCTTTTAACCATTGTGTGTACAACTGATTTGCCATTTTATTTAGATTTAAACAGTGTAATGGCAAGTTCTGTAGCATAACGTTGGCCTGCTGCACGGCTGGACTAGATTGCGCCTCAACCAATTCGTCCACGCCTTCATCACACCATTTTTTTACCATTTCTAGCGTCATCTCAATATGGCATTGCAAAGCTAAATGCCTGCCAATCGCATACGCTTGATTGGCGCAATATGGACTGGAAAGCAGGTGGGTAGCGCCTTTTGGCAAACTAAACGTTTCGCCATGCCAATGAAAACTATTAAAGCGTGCAATCTCACCAAACCATTTTTTTGCCTCATCATTTGCGCTAACCGTCACCTCGCCCCAACCAATTTCTTTTACAGGATTTCTGCTGACTTTTGCGCCCAAAGCCTTGCTGATTAATTGCCCGCCCAAACAATGACCAAGCAACGGAATCGCGTTTTTATCTGCTTCGCGGATTAAATCGAGAAGTGGCGGGATCCAGGGCAAATCATCATTTACGCTCATCGGGCCACCCATTAATACCATGCCGCTATAAGCCAAGATTGATATTGGCAACGAATCACCTTCATTCACTTTGACCAATTGCCATTTTATAGCTTGTGCATCTAAAAATTCGGCCAGATAACCAGGACCTTCGTGTGCAATAAATTGAAAAATAATGATTGGTTTCATAAGATTTCTTTCATGTGCGTGTCTTGAATTACTCTAAATCAGAATGTGTTAATCGTTGTTAGTTAACACTTTAAATTGCCCAATTTCTAAATCTTCAATCGTATATTTCCCGATGGCATAACGAATTAATCGCAACGTTGGAAAACCAATTTTTGCCGTCATACGACGCACTTGACGATTTTTGCCTTCGGATATTTTAATCTCCAGCCAACTGGTCGGAATCGCTTTGCGCTCGCGAATAGGCGGATGACGCAACCAAAGTTTACCTGGCTCTGATATAAGCCGCACTTCAGCTGGTTTTGTCACAAAATCACCTAAATCGACACCAGTTCTCAATGCTTGCAGATCCGATTCTTGTGGTATGCCTTCCACTTGCGCCCAATAAGTTTTGATTTCTTTGTGTTTTGGATGACTTAATTGGTGTTGTAATGCGCCATCATCGGTTAAAATAAGTAAACCTTCAGAATCGGTATCCAATCGCCCAGCAGCGTACACATTGGGAATATCGATGAAGTCTTTTAACGTAGGATGACCCGTTTTTCCATCGGGTAATACATGTGGGCTAAATTGGCACACTACGTTAAAGGGCTTATTAAATAGTACAAGCATAAATTATATTCGTTTAGGAAATTTCATGGCTTCAAAAATAGTTGACTCAAAAATAATCGTTCCTGTGGGCGAGAAAATTACGGTAAATGCCGACAATTCCCTTAACGTGCCCAACCATCCTATTATCCCATTTATTGAGGGTGATGGTATAGGCGTTGACATCACGCCGCCGATGCAAAAGGTAGTCGATGCCGCGGTAAATAAGGCTTACAACGGCGCGCGAAAAATTGCCTGGATGGAAGTTTACGCCGGCGAAAAAGCCGTTAAAACTTATGGTAAAGATAAAGAAGGCAAAGACAATTGGTTGCCAACTGAAACCATGCAAACCGTGCGCGACTATGTGATTTCAATTAAAGGCCCGCTCACGACACCTGTGGGTGGCGGCATTCGCTCACTTAATGTGACTTTGCGCCAAGAATTAGATCTATACGTATGTTTACGCCCAGTGCAATATTTCACTGGCGTTCCTAGCCCTGTTAAGCATCCTGAAAAAACCGATATGGTGATTTTCCGCGAAAATACCGAAGATATTTATGCGGGTATTGAGTGGGCTGCAGGGTCTGACGAAGTAGCGAAAGTCATTCAATTTTTAAGCGATATGGGCATGCGTAAAAAAATCCGCTTCCCGGAAAACTCCGCTATTGGTATTAAACCTGTTTCCATCGATGGCAGTAAACGCTTGATTCGCAAGGCGATTCAATACGCTATCGATAATAATCGCAAATCAGTGACCATTACCCATAAAGGTAATATCATGAAATTTACTGAAGGCGGTTTTAGAGATTGGGGTTACGAATTAGCTAAACAAGAATTTGGCGCGGTGGAAATTGATGGCGGTCCGTGGCTAGAAATCAAAAACGAAAGCGTACCGAATGGCATCATAATCAAAGACTGTATCGCAGACGCTTTCTTGCAAGAGATTTTACTGCACCCAAGCGAATATGATGTGGTGACGGCAACTAACTTAAATGGCGATTACATGAGTGACGCATTAGCTGCACAGGTTGGTGGTATTGGCATTGCCCCAGGTGCAAATTTAAGTGATACCGTGGCGATGTTTGAAGCAACGCATGGCACCGCACCGAAAATCGCTGGCAAAAATCTAGCCAATCCTAGTTCACTCATTCTGTCAGCAGAAATGATGTTGCGCCATATGGGTTGGACAGAAGCGGCTGATTTGATATTGGCAGGTGTAGGTAAAGCCATTCAAGCCAAACGCGTCACTGGCGATTTTTCTAGCCAAATGGAAGATGCAACACAAGTGGGCAGCGCTGAATTTGGCGATGAAATCATTGCGCATATGTAGTGAATATTGCATCATTGCTAAGGAATAGCTTAATAATTATTTTCATCATTAGAAATAATCTTTACGCTAATTATTAAGATGTCAGAATAAAAAATGGCTCGCAGTTTGCGAGCCATTTTCAATTAAAACTTTAGTGCTAAATATTCTTTAAAGAATTATGCCTTTTGAATATTTGAAGCTTGTTTACCTTTTGGGCCATCTGTTACATCGAAGCTTACGCGTTCGCTTTCTTTAAGGCTTTTATAGCCAGAATCTACAATTGCAGAGAAGTGGGCGAATAAATCGTCACCACCATCATCTGGAGTGATAAAGCCGAAACCTTTAGAA
>Ga0247736_10000187_pt1 | contig 23350 bp, 16 predicted proteins | sample UWRJL193509B2_FD_180935 | JGI IMG/M metagenome (GOLD analysis project Ga0247736, IMG submission 180935) | Plant litter microbial communities from Arlington Agricultural Research Station in Wisconsin, United States - UWRJ-L193-509B-2 | ecosystem: Environmental > Terrestrial > Plant litter >...
AAGGCATCACCAAGTGCCAATGCCGCAGTTGTACTTGCGGTAGGCGACAAACCAAATGGGCAAGCCTCTTGAGACACTTCCGCACTTAAATGCACATCGGATTCTTTAGCTAAAGTCGAGTTTGGTGCACCCGTAATACTGATCACTTTTGCGCCTAAACGTTTAATGGTAGGCAAAATATTAAGTAACTCATCGCTTTCGCCAGAGTTCGATAATGCAATCACCACATCACCATCGGTAATCATGCCGAGATCGCCATGGCTGGCTTCTGCTGGGTGCATAAAAAATGCGGGGGTTCCCGTGCTGGCAAGTGTGGCTGCTATCTTGCCGCCAATGTGGCCAGATTTGCCCATACCGCTCACCACAACGCGGCCTTTGCATTGTAAAATCAGTTTTACTGCCGCATCAAAACTGGCATCTAGCCGATTGGCTAACAGCGTAATCTCATGCGCTTCAATGGCTAAAACGTTGCGCGCTAATTGCAAAGTAGCGTTTTGGTTTGAGACGTTAGGCGCGTGACCGCGATCGGATTGCAGTAATGTGGGTGACATAATCGGTTAGTATAAAAGGGAAAGCACGACTAATAAAGTAAAATAGCACTGTTTTTAATTAAAACAATAAAAGTAGGCACAATTTTTGCCTAACGTTAGTTAAAATAAGTCTTATAAAAAAGTGCTTAATCTTTACTTAAGCACTTTATTTACTCACTTTAACTTAACAAAATTTTCTAACTATAAAAAAGCATTAATAAATCTAAATGTTTGATTCCTTACCCAGCCTATTGTTATTACTCACCAGCTCAGTTTTAGCTGTTGCACTTTTTCGCGCGCTGCGTATGCCAGCCCTTTTGGCTTACTTCTTTGTTGGCGTGCTATTTGGGCCTTACGCATTACATTTACTTCCAGATACCGAAAGTGGCCGCCACATAGCCGAGTTTGGCATTGTTTTCTTAATGTTTAGTATCGGCTTGGAATTTAGCCTGCCGCAACTTTATGCCATGCGCAAAACGCTGTTTGGTTTAGGCGGCGCGCAAGTGATCATCACCATGGGCGTTGCAATGTTAGTAGGCTGGCTGGCGGGTTTAAGCTTGCCAACCGCGTTTGTAATCGGTGGCGCATTGACCATGTCATCTACCGCAATCGTGTCTAAAATCTTAATCGAACGCGTCGATTTAAATTCCCGTCACGGTCGGTTAAGTATCGGTATTTTACTGTTTCAAGATTTAGCTGTAATTCCTATCTTGGTGCTGATTCCCGCACTTGGCGCGCAGTCGGGCGATTTAGGCGCAACATTAGGTTGGTCGTTCATTAAAACCGTTGTGTTGTTATTTTTACTGTTTAAATTTGGCAAAACTATTGTGGGTTATTGGTTTAGCGTAGTTGCACGGCAACATTCACGCGAATTGTTTGTGATGAACGTATTAATGGTCACGTTACTACTGGCGTTTGCGACAAAACTGGCAGGCTTATCTTATGCATTGGGCGCTTTTATCGCTGGCATGCTGATCTCAGAAACGCGTTATCGTTATCAAGTGGAATCAGACATTGCGTCTTTCCGCGACATATTGCTCGGCCTGTTTTTTATCAGCGTCGGCATGTTATTAGATTTTCATCAACTCGTTGACCACATTGGTTTAGTACTGCTATTACTGGTTGGATTCGTCTTATTTAAAGCCATCGTCATCGCCGTATTAAGCCGATTATTTGGCTTTGAACTTGGCGTTGGTATTCGCACCGGCATCATTTTGGCGCAAGCGGGTGAATTCAGTTTTGTGATTTTAGCGTTGGGTTTAGAACAAAACTTAATCGGCGGTGATGAGCTACAGATTGTGTTAGCCGCTTCACTTTTATCGATGGTCGTCGCACCTTTTATCATTCAATACAATGGCCGTATCGCGCGTAAGCTAGTTAAAAGCTACACACGCAAAAGCGGGCAAGTGGTTGATGAGATTGGTGTCGTTGCCAAAAATCTACATGATCATGTGATTATTTGCGGTTATGGTCGTAGCGGACAATATTTAGGCCGTTTTTTAAAAGAAGAAAGTATTCCATTTATCGCGCTGGATATTGACCCAACGCGTGTACATGATGCGGCCGCGGCAGGGCAACATGTGGTGTATGGCGATGCGAGTCGTCGCCTTGTGCTGGAAGCTGCTGGCAGCGAACGGGCTAAGGCACTCATCGTCAGCTATTCTGATATGCGCGCTTCGTTAAAAGTGCTGCACATTGTGAAAGAAAATTACCCCAATTTGCCCGTTATTGTGCGTACTTATGATGACGCAGATATTGATGCGTTTAGAGATGCCGGCGCTACCGAAGTGGTGCCTGAAGTGCTGGAAGGCAGCTTGATGCTAGCTTCGCATGCATTGGTATTATTGGGCATTCCATTAAATCGCGTGGTAAAGCGCATTCGTTTATTTCGCGAAGAACGCTATAAAATGTTTCAAGGATATTTCCACGGTATTTCTGATGTTTCAACTGAAATCACTGAATCGCATCAAATAAGGCTGCATTCTGTTGAAGCGACAAAGGGCGCTTTTATGATTAATATGCCTCTTAGAGACATAGAATTCCGTCGATTTAATGTTGTGTTACAGCATATTCGTCGCCCCAATATGCTGGAAGATATTGCACCGCGGCCAGATATTGTGATTGATGCTGGCGATATATTGGTATTGCTGGGCAGTCCTGCCAATTTGAGCGGCGCCGAAAAATTTCTGTTAACTGGTCGTTAACTCACGCTTATTAATCTTATAAATCATCTTAAACTTAACCATAAAATGCAGGTTAAAAAAGTAATTGTTGTGGGCGGCGGCATTGTTGGCTGCTTAACTGCGTTAGAACTAATTGAGTGCGGCTGTAATGTCACGTTAGTCGAACGCAACGTGGTTGCCAGCCAAACGTCTGGCGAATCATCTTGGGCAGGCGCTGGTATTTTGTTTCCATTGTTGCCTTGGATGTACAAAGACGCGGTGAATCAATTAGCTATTGAAGGCGCGGCAATTTATCCGAAATTATGTGAGCGCTTACTCACAAAAACGGGGGTCGATTCCGAATATTTAATCAGCGGCATGCAGATTTTAACTCCATCCAATATTAAAGAAGCAACAGATTGGTGTGAGAAAAATTCGGTTGCTTATCAACATAATGCGGAAGGTTTATTATTACCAGCGGTGGCGCAAGTACGCCCGCCTCAATTACTAAAAGCACTACGCCAAGCATTGTTGCAAAGTGGCGTAACCTTATTAGAACGCACAGAATTAAGGCCACTTAATCTTGAAATAGACAATGCTGAGCTGAATAGCTGGCAAACAATCGCAGGCGAAACGCTGACTGCTGATCAATTTGTTGTCACTTCTGGCGCATGGAGTTTTGAACTGTTAAAAAATACCACGCAAAATCTGGATATTAAACCCATGCGCGGCCAAATTTTATTGTACGAACAAACTGCAGAAAAGCTGGAACATATTGTTTATGCAAATGGCTTTTATCTTGTGCCTAGAAAAGATGGGTTACTGTTGGCTGGTAGTACGCTAGAAGATGTAGGATTCAATAAAAACACGACAGAAGCTGTAAAACAAGAACTACAAACAAAAGCTGAAAGTATTTTACCGAGTTTAAAAAACACCAATATATTGAAACATTGGAGCGGGCTTCGTCCAGGCACGCCGGACAACTTACCTACTATTGCTGCGCATCCGACCATTAAAAACTTGTTTTTAAATACTGGGCATTTTCGTTATGGGCTGACGATGGCGCCAGCCAGTGCTAAGCGAATTGTGGCGTTAATGTGTGATTCAACTCAATATTGACTGCAAACTGCACAAGCGGGATCACGTGATAATTTAATCGTGCGCCATTCCATACTTAACGCATCTAATAATAACAACCTACCCTGTAAACTTTCACCCAATCCCATGATTAGCTTTAAAGCTTCCGCTGCCTGAGCAGTACCAATCATACCAACAAGCGGCGCAAATACGCCATTTTCGGCACAACGCATTTCAGCATCATTACCCACATCAGGATACAAGCAGTGATAGCAAGGGCTGACTTTATTTCTGAAATCAAAAACCGTTATTTGCCCCTCAAACCCAATCGCCGCACCTGAAACCAATGGTTTTTTTAGCTTTAAACACACGCGATTAAGCGTATAACGCGTAGCAAAATTATCGTTGCAATCAATCACCACATCTGCATTTTTTGCCAATTGTACAAACTCAGCTTCAGTCGATTTTTGCTGAATGGTTTGCACCACAATATCTGGATTAATCGCATGAATTGTCTGCTGCGCAGAAATAGCTTTATTCACGCCAACGCTTTGCGTTGTGTGAATAATTTGCCGCTGCAGATTGGTTAAGTCCACAGTATCAAAATCGCAAATCGTCAACTTACCTACGCCACTTGCCGCTAAATACAGCGCAACTGGCGAACCCAAACCACCCGCCCCCACAATTAACGCGTGACTACTCACTAATTTTTCTTGGCCTTCATAACCGATTTTTGGCAATAAGATATGGCGGCTATAACGTAAAAGTTGGTTATCGTTCATGATTAATGCAACTGCCCAGCTTGGATCATGGCGTTATATAACACATAGGGTGAAATCCAAATCACCTTATCGTCAAACTCTGTCGACGCTCCACTTGACGCTGTTTGAGCACGACTATAAAAGGTAGTGGTTGCCGATAAATTTGATGCTTCATCTACACCAGCACTTTGGCCAAAATTTGCACCTGTAGAAAAAATAACTGCTACCGCATTTTTAATTAAATAATTTGTAGCTGAACAATTGGCGGAGTTTGAATCAGCGCATACCTTTATATTAGGATTCAATTCAGCAATCCCAATCCTAGACATTTCATCTTGTGTTGTAAAATCAGGAGTAGTGGCGCCACCAGATGTATTTACTGAGGTGACAACATATCTTATTGGATTATTCCACGCATCAATAGCAAAACCGCTGCTATTCGTAGGTTGAATCCCAAGTGTCGCAGCGGGCAGAAATCCTGCTGGAGCATTACATGCCCCGGTAGCGGGCGTAGGATCCTCTAAACCACTACTCGTTGGCGAAGCTGGACAAGGCAATCTTCCACTCGATAGTGCAAAACCTAATAACGCCTGTTTAGCATTATCCAAGATATTAACCGTTTGCGCTTGCGCTGCCTGTTCACGTTGCGCGCGCAATGGTAGCAAAAGCGCAGCTAAAACTAAGCCAAAAATGACCAATACTATTGCCATTTCCACTAGAGTAAATCCACTCTGCTTGTTTTTTTTAAAGTTCATGGAACCGTCACTAACTGATCTGTATCTAATAAAGTTTTAGGCTGTGTTATTTGATATGTAGAATCTTGCATACCGTTACTTGTTTGTAAATTCACGTTTTCATTACTGCTTAAGTAGTCAGATATACTACAAGAATTGTTAGGGTTTACTAGAGAGCCTGCCACAATTGCATTAACATTATGATTAAGTCCTAAGCTTATTTTTGGCGGCGAAGTATTTGATGTACATGCTGATGAGGAGGTGCAGTCATTAGATACGCTATAAACAATATACTTTTCCCACTGATTCGCCATAAACCAAGGAGGTAAAAGCCCCCCTATAATTTCATTGCTATTACACGCTTTCAAATTAAAGTCACCATCTACGTCATTAACACAACTAGCTTGATTTATGACACTGTTGCACGATCCTGTTGGGCTTATAAAACTACCTGTTGTAGTAAATTTATTTGTACCATTTACAGCCGCTGTACATATTCCACAAGCATTACACTCAAACTCGTTTGCGCCTGCAGCGTTTTTACACGCGCCCGATCCACCACAAACACATGATTTAGTATCAGCAGGATTAACAGAGCATGCTCCTGTAGGGCCGTTTATAGAGGATCCATCTGCTACAAATGCACCACTATCTCTAATAAACTTAACTGCGCTAACAATACTAAAATTACATCTGCAAGTTTTGTCTACAGCAGTGCAGTTGCAAACATGGTCAATAGGAGAAACTACAGGGAGCAGACCTCTGTAATTGCCCTGCACACACTGATTCTGATTAGCAGTTAAGCCTAATCCTGCTGCAAACGGATAATAATTATTTGCCTTATAGAAAGCGGTTAACTTATTTTTAGCTTCCTCTAGAACTCTTTTCTCCAATGCATACATTAACTCGTCAACGGTTATATAAACAAGCCTATCATTTACATCAGCAGCTTTTCTATTAATTACAAAATCTTCATCTGCCGTAGCGTAATTGCTATTGCTGAAAGCTACTGAGCCTATTTTGAAAGTATCTAGATAATTATCAACGCTCGCAGCTCCATCTCTGTTTTGAGCACCAATCGCATTGCCAGGAGCAATAATCACCACAGCGACACGATTTGAAATTAACAACCCATTAGCATCTAGAACCCTCAGCCAAGGATAAGCGGGTGACGAGATAATAGATGGATTTATAATTGGATTTCCTGTTGGGGCATCATACTTATGCACCAAGTTGCGAGAAACAGAGTAAAACAAAGCATTTCCACTACCATCTGCAATATCTATCCCAAGACCCGTCTGAGGGCTAACACAAGGGTTAGTTTGCCCATAAATAGGCAATTGACCAATCAATAAACTATATGAAAATGGCGAAATAGGTGAAGGGCAATCGCTTCTACCGTCATAATTACCGTCTGCATTTCTATCTGGAAACGGCATCTGCCCAGGATTAATTGAGTTGCTCACCGCCCACGCAATTAAAGCCTGCTTAGCCTCATTCAAAGCAAGATAAGTTTTTTTATCTTGCTCCAACCTTAATTGAGCAGGGTCATAAGCCTTTAACAAATACACAGTCGCAGCCAAAGCAATAATAAACGCCATTAGAATTAATGTAGCTCCCGTTTGTTTTGCTTTTAGATACGCAACTCGCATAGATTAATATTCAGCATCGCTGATTGTGCCATCTATCGTTCCGCTATCACCCTGCGCGCCATGATTTCTCGCTTCTCGCACGCGATTATTCTCTGGGTCATAAACTTGGCCAGCTTTTAGTGTTAAGTGTTTGCCATTGGCAGGTAATTTAATGGGAATACGGTTGCCGTGTGTAGGCAACTTGCCCACTTGAACGTCTTTATTGCTTGAGTTTTCTTGCATTGCTTGATCGTTGATCCATACCGTTCCTTGCTTGCCGTCGGTGCGTTTTACGTAACCTTGCATATTGATTGCTTCGGGCAATGCGCGTACTTCGGGTTCTATTTGCTGTACCGATGTTTCTGGTTGAATGGCGATATGCGGTTTTTTGGTTTGGCGTAAATGATTTAACGTATTGCGCTCTGCGGGTGAGCTAAATAGGCGACCGATTGGTTCTGCTGCATTGCTTTGCGTAAAAGGCAAGACCAAATAACCTAACATTAACAACACAATTACTCGCATTATATTGCCCCCGATAATTGCGGATCGCGCAAGGTTAACCAATCAATCTCACAAACCGCTTTTAAATTAGCCACGATATTCTTTGTATTAATCTCTGTGCCAATTGGTCGCGTTATTTCACAATCGCGCACAATAAACGGCGTAGTTTGTTCTTGCAAACCGTCTAATAACGTTAGCAGATCGCCTTCGTGCAACATGTCTAAATTCAATTTCATGACGGATCGATGCAGTTTAAAATTGCCCAGATTAGATAAAAAACTAGGCTTATAATCTTCTTGCAATCCAATGCTGTAATCAATGCTGAATAATTTATGTTGCGCATGAATCTGGCGCAAACTTTCTATCCATTCAATACGCCGCTCTTCACCAATGAATCCGCTGGCTAATAAATGATTATAAATCGGTAAATATTGGGTGATGGTTTCTTTTTCTAAGCCAGAAGACTGATATTTTTGACGCGCTTGATTGAGTAGATTTTGTTGCGTTTGTAATGCAATTTCATTTTTTTGTCGATATTGGTCAGCAAAACTGATTAATAACCCTACAAATACCAATGCCGCGCCCAAGCCCAATATTGGGTCTCGCAATTTGCGCCAATCTTGGCTAGAGATACTCATCGCGCACCTCCGCCAGCTGGTATGTTGATAGTGGGCGAATTGTTAATTAGCGCGTTGTTCATGACCGAATTTGTCGTGTTTTTCAATACGATTTTTAATTTAAACGCTGCTGGTGGACGCTCTGCAGTATTTTCATCTGTCGTGCTGCCTTGCAAATTGGCCAGTGAACTGACATTGACAGGTTCCTGTAATATCACCACCTGATCGACTGCAGGATTCTGCCGCAGCTTGTTCACAAATTGGCTAACGGTATTTAAAGCCGCACGATAGTCGCCAGAAAAACCTTTAATATCGGCATTTACAAAGCCAATCTGCAGGAGATTTGTTGGGTCAACATTAGCGTTAACCACACTAGTTTGAGATTGATTTGCAACTGCACTATCACTGCTTGCTTCATCTTTGATATCGTCAGTCGCGCTGCGCACCCAGCGTATTCTATTCAATGTAATTTCTGGTGAAGTTTCACAAGCACCACTTAAAATCTGCATCAGTTGCGCGGGGGTTTGGCCATTTTTTCTAATCACTTGCACTAATTCTGCCGCCACTTTTAATTCATTACTCGGTATCGGCGCGGCGGGGAAATCTTGGGAAACTTCACTATACAAATGTTGTTGCTCAGCCGTTTGTGCGGCAATAGATTGCAATTGGTCTTTTTGTTTTTTGCCTTGCCATAGGTAAAAACCCGCTAACAACACACCGATGGCCACAATGAACGCCGTGGCGATTTGCACAATACGGCGTGTATTATTTAAATTATGAATTTTGCTGTAAGCAGCTGGTGCCAAATTATCTGGCACATTACCATTTGCCAGCAATTGCATATGCAAGAGTTCTGGATTAGCTTTAACTAAAGTGCTATCCATGCGCACGTTTTTGGCATAAGCCAAAATATCGACTGTTTTACACTCCAAGCCTTGATCTTGGCTAATGCTTTTGGCGATTTCGTGATGTGAATTATCCAGCGCAGGCAACACCATTTGCAGTGGAGTTTCGCTGTTAATCAAGCGCTGGCTCATTAAATAAAGTCGCGTTTTTTCGATTTCTACCAAATAAAAATACGCTAACTGGTTCGGCTTAACATCTACCATTGGCACTAATCGGCTCATACGCAGCCGACCATTGTGCAGATACGTTTGGCGGAAGCCAGAGGGTAATTGCTCACACAGTAAAATATGCGGCGCCATTAATTTCATTTGGCGCACGATGACTTGGCTCATCATCGGCAACAGATAAACGCCAACCAACGGCGATTGATTCGCTTGAATCGCATCTAGCCAACCTTGTAGCGAGTCAGCATTGCTCAGTGCAACGAATAAAAAGTTGTCATCTTTGCGTTTATCAGGGCTGCGATTAATAAAATGCGCCGCACGAAATATACTGCTGCGATTAAATTGGTTGAGCTTTCGCTCAATGATTTCAACACGCGCACGGCCAGAAGTATGCGGCAAACTTTCTAAACGATAATCCTCTTCAACCGCATCCACAATTAAGTAAATATTGGTATTTGGCTGTTGCACCAAATACTCGCTGAACGCGGTGTAATCTTGATCTCTATTACTGAAAACGGCGTAATTTTGCAGCTTAGTGCCGTGCCAAAGTCCAGCGGTTAAACTGTTGTTATTGGCACATAAGATTAATTTTTTAGCACTATTTAGCATGTTTTATATGGTTTAAATATTATGTTTTTACAGCTTCATTTTACTGAATGAATCATAAACAGGGCCCAGCACAGAAACCATAATAAACGCCAGTATCAAACCTAAAATCACCGTTAAAGCAGGCTCTAATAATTTGAGCATTTTTTGCATTAACTCGTTAACATCTCTGTCGTAAAAATAGCTAATGTTCACTAAAGATTTATCCAACGCGCCTGTGCTTTCGCCCACTTTAATCATCCGCACCACTAACGGCGGAAACAAACCAGCGTTATGAAAACTTTCAGACATACTATCGCCCGCATTGATTTGCGCATGTGCGCGGCTTAAAGCATCGGCTATCACACGGTTGCCGACAATTTTTTCACAGGTTTTAATGGCCTGCAAAATAGGAATACCCGTTTGATACATTAACGCAAAATAACGCGCAAAACGCGCCATGATGATTTTATGCAAGATTTCGCCTGTGATTGGGAGTTTAAGCTTGAGATAATCAAAGCGATAACGCGCCTCTGGGCTTTGTTTAACATAGGCAATTGCACCTGCAGCCAGCACTAGCGGGACGGTTAAGATTAGCCACCAATACTGCACGAACGCATTTGAAATAAAAATCAAGATGCGCGTATTTAATGGCAACTCTTGACCAAGACTATGTAAAAACTTGACCATTTCTGGCACCAAATACACCATTAAAAAAGTCACCGCCGCCAATACAACCACTAGCACAAATAATGGATAAGCAAGTAATCGCTTAGTTTGGCTTAACAATTCATCTTGCCATTTCAGTGTGTTGGATAAATTATCGAACACCGCAGGCAATTGCCCAGTTTGCTCGCCCGCACCTACCAAATTAACGAATACTTCATTAAATACTTCGGGATGCTCCGCCAACGCTTGCGAAAGCATTTTTCCGCCTTCTACCTCGCCAGAAATTGCTCCCAATACTTTTTGAAAATAAGGGTTTTGCGTACTTTCACGCAAATCATTCAGGCCTTCTAATATTGGCACGCCTGCGCTAGTTAACTGCTCTAGCTGAAAGCAAAACATGACTAAATCGCGATTACTAACTTTGTTTTTTGCGAAAGCGCTATTGGATTTTTTACTTGATCTAAAGGTGATTAAATCAAGCCCCATGCGCTCTAAACGCAGCTCTAAATCCACTTCGTTTACGGCATCAATTTGGCCTTGCGCATGCTTGCCAGTTTGATCAATTGCTTTGTAATTAAACGTTGCCACAATGCGACACTATTGCGTTAATCGCGAGGTTAAATCGATCACGCGCATCACTTCATCGATGCTGGTATAACCTTCCAATATGCGCCGCACGCCGTCATCTGCCAGTGTGGTAAAGCCTTTTTCTAACGCCATTTTGCGCAATTCGTCCAAGTGCGCACGCCGTGCAATCAATGAATCCATATCCGCATCGATGCGCAACAACTCCAAAATAGCCATTCGGCCACGATAACCCGTTTGGTTACAGCGTTTGCAACCTTTATGTTTGTAAATCTGAATCGCTTCGTTGCGTTTTACGCCCAAAATTTTACGTTGCTCATCAGTTGGTTTAACCGGTTCTTTGCATTGTGGGCAAAGCACACGTACCAGCCTTTGCGCCACCACGCCAATAATATTGCCCGCCATAATATCTGGCGAAATACCAATATCGGTTAAGCGCGGAAAAGCACCTAATGCTGAGTTGGTATGCAACGTACTGAATACTTGATGACCTGTCATCGCGGCGCGGAAAGCCATGGTGGCAGTATCTTGATCGCGAATCTCGCCGACTAGAATGATGTCAGGATCTTGCCGCATGATGGAACGGATTCCGTTGGCGAAATCGACTTTATTCACTTCCGCAACCGAAGTTTGGCGCATCATGGTGACGGGATATTCGACTGGATCTTCCAGCGTCATAATATTCACGGTTTCATCGTTAAGATGTGAAAGTAGTGAATATAGCGTAGTCGTTTTACCGCTACCTGTCGGACCTGTGACGACTAAAATACCTTCTGGTCGCGTCATCATTAACTTTAATTGCGCCAACGTATTGGTGCGTAAGCCCATGCGCTCAAGCGGAATAATCGACTTTTCGCGATCCAGCACGCGTAAAACGATATTTTCACCATGAATAGTTGGGTGCGTAGACACCCGAAAATCAATTGGGCGACCGCATAGATTCATGTTCAAACGGCCATCTTGCGGCGATCGGGTTTCGGCAATGTCCATTCCTGAAATCACTTTTAAGCGTACTGCAATTCCCGGCCAATAGCTTTTGTGGATACTGCGAACTTGTTGCAACACGCCATCGATGCGATAGCGAATACGCAAAAAAGCGAATTCAGGTTCAAAGTGAATATCCGACGCAGCCCGTTTGACCGCATCCATTAATAGCGCACCTACTAATCGCACGACAGGCTGCGTATACTCATCACCATCAGCAGTTAAGCTTTGATAATCGATTTCGCCTGTTTCAATCTCACGCAAAATGCCATCAACTGAAAGCTCATAACCGTAGAATTGATCAATATGTTCTTCTAATTGCGCCTCAGCCGCCATCACAGGTTTCAGCTGAATCTGTCCGCCCAACATGGCGCGCAACTGGTCTAACGCCACAACGTTAAACATATCCGCCATCGCCACAATCATGGTTTTGGTGAGGTCTTCATAAGCGACTGGCAATAAATGATAACGCCTTGAAAAATCCTCTGGCACCATTCTTAAAGCGTCGTTATCGGCAACGACTGTGCTTAAATCGATACTTTCCTGGCCTATCGTATGCGCAACTAGATCACGCACCATGCTTTCAGACACAAAGCCCAAACGCACCAATTGGCGGCCAAGCGGAATATTATTTTGCTCTTGTTCAATCAAAGCGATGCGCAGCTGATCTTGACTAATCAAGCCCTGCTGCATCATCAGCTCACCCAGGCGCAATTTACGACGCTGTTCTGCCATTATTGAAACCTGTTTTTGTTTAATTTTTGCATTGCCATTATTGTATTTTCTTATTTTTGCTTACGTAATTTTAAAGTTAACTCGTTTTTTTGATTCATTTTTATTGAATCGCCGCAATACGGGCTTCCAACGCGTTTTTATCAATATTCGAGCTACCCAATTGTGCCAGCTTTAACGCACGTTGATAATATGGTAACGCCAATTTTGGCTTACCTAACTGGTCTAAACTGATTGCCAGATTAAACGCATTATCCGCACTAGCATTTAAGCGGAAAGCCTCAAAATATGCTTGTTGAGCGGCAGGCCATTGATTTAAATCCGCATAAAAATTACCTAATGTGGCATGCAAATTCGCATCATCTGGTTGTTTTGCCAGCATGCTTTTAATGCGGCTTTCATTATTCGCTGAATCACCCTGATTTGTTAAATTAGTTGGCGGTTGACTATCTAAAATGGCAGACGTTGCTAAAGCATTTCTAGGTTCCACTTCCAACACTTTTGCATACCAGCCGTTGGCATCCGCGATGCGGCCTTGCCTTTGCGCAAGCGCTCCTAATCCAAGCAATGCATCTACATTATGCACATCGCGCTGCAAAACTTGCCTATAAAGCTTGCTTGCAATCGCATCATTACCTGCGTTATACGCGTTAAAAGCATCCATCAAAATAGGATTAACACCCATTTGTGGCCTAGTTTTAGACACTTGTATAGAAGCACTTTTAGATGCGATTTGTTCAAACCCGATTGTTCTCTGCTCGCTGCGATTAAGCTCATTTCGATCAGTCTGCGCTAATCTGTTGCTGGGCGTTTTTTCAACCAGTACTTGATTAATCGCCACCTCATTTTCAGTCAAACTTTCTTCTCTAAATGCCGCTGATTTCGGTGCATTTAACGGCTTCTCTACTTGCATGCTGGTTTGATTGACTGGTGTGGTTGTCGGTGCGATCACTGAAGACGCAGAGTTGCTTTCAGATGGCGATTCGACAGTCGGCTGATTGGGCGTTATTTGTGCATTAGATGCTATTTGTGAATCGACTACTGAAACTGACTTTTCTGACAATGGCGCCATAGGCTTAACCGATGAGAAGCCTTGTGATAAATCTGGCGAAAAATCGGGTGCTCGATCTAAAAACAAATAAAAATAAGCAGCACCTGCAAGCAAAATACAAAAACTAACGCCGGCTATTAATGCCAATATCGTATTTTTATTATTAGATTCGATACGCTTTGCTGCAAACACATTAGCGGCACTTTTTGCTGACGCTTTGCTTGTACCAGCAGAGCTATTGACTGTAAAAGCTTTATTATTTGCGGCTGATTCTTGCGACTTAAACGGACTGGAAATAGGGAATTTCTCTGCGACATTTTGTGCGTTGTCGTCATTAGTCGCGCCATCTGATTGCTTATTAACTGCGCTGCTATTAGCAATGGGTGACAACTCCATTTCTAACGCATTGGCCGCTGCCAGCTTTGCCGATGCGGCATTCAATGCGGGCATTACAACCGTATTATCTAACACTTGAGGTTTGCGTTTTGGTGCAGAGTTACTAGCAGTTTCTAATACCTTATCTGCTTGCGCTCGATCACTGCGCATTTGCTCGGTTTGCTTAGTTTCAGCTGTGCGGGCTTTTTCCTGTAATTTGGCTTCTAGCGCTTTTGCTTCTTGCGCCTTATCCAGTGCTTTAATCAGTAAACTCATTGATTAACCTACTCGCAAAACACCACAAATCAATTCGCTTGTTCCAGCACATTTAATAATTGCTGTGCGGGCAGGTATTGTTTGTAGCTTTGCAATTCATCACTTTCCAGGCTGGCATTGGTAATTACAGTTGGACGCAGAAAAATGACTAATTCTGTTTTTTGTGTATTATCATCTTTGCCTTTAAATACAATTCCAATGCCAGGTATATCAGCTAATCCAGGCACCCTGTCAGAGTTGCGTTGAATAACATCTTGCATTAAACCGCCCAATACAGCCGTGTTACCAGAAGAAACTTGTAACAAAGATTCCATCTCTCTCACTTGAATTTCCGGTATACCCTGATTATTGATCGCGGTGATATTCGGATTAGGATCAGGCACATAGCGAATCAAACTTGAAATTGTTGGCCGAACATTAATATTCACGTTACCGATCTCGTTGATCTGTGGCGTAACGCTCATAACAATACCCACAGGCACTGTATTAGGTGTAGTCGTAATACTATTTAAGGTGCCCCCTACGCTACCGCCAATCGTGGACTGTTGCGCCTGCACCGTAAAATACACCAAATTATCAACCACTTTTAATACTGCTGTCTGATTATTAAGCACCATTAATTTAGGGCTAGACAGCACCTTAGTATCGCCAAACTGTTTCAACAGATTGATTGATGCAGCTATATTACCTAGCACACTGCTAGGATTAAAATAACCTGCGATTAATCCAGTGCCCGTACCGCGTGTTTGTAATAAACCTGGTGAAAATGTCTCACTGTTAAGACGCTGACTAAATGTGAACCCACTACTCGAACCTGCGTTACCTAAACGACTCCAATCAATACCCGCCTTAAAGCTGTCGCTCAACTGCACCTCAACAATTGTTGCCTCTATTAAAACTTGCCGCCTCGCACTGCCCATCACTTTATCGATAAATTCTTGGACTTTTTCATGTTGCTTGTTTGTTGCCCTAACGCTAATCACTCCAGTCTCTGGGTTAGCAATTACGTTGGCAGCAAATAAAGTTTTATACTCTGACCTTTGTTGATTACGCTCTTCAGTTGCGACTCTTGCCGCTTCTGCTAATGAAGTAGCAGTAGAAGTTGTTGCACTGGTATTCTGCCCAGACTCTTGCGCACTTCCAAAACGCGTCACAATGACTTCCTTATCAGTCTCTGCCAACAACTCTTTCAAATTTTGTATTAGAGATTCCCACAAATGATTTTTAGAAATACTATCCACTGATGTACGAGAACTATTATTCGCGCCATTGCCGCTTGTGCTGGAAGTTGTTGTTGACCCATTTGCACCAGTACTAGCACTTTGGCCGGTACTGGATATTTCCGCAGCGGCACCAATAAAACCTTTGGTATCGCGATTCATATTCACGTAATCGACTTTGTAAATGCGCAAAACAGGCTGGTCAGGCGCAATATAAAGTACGTTGCCATCCATTCTGTAAGTCAAATCTACCTGTTTTGCCAGGCGCTCTAAAATAGCAGGCAAGGTTTGATCTACCGCATTTAGTGTTGCGCGACCTTGAATGGAAGGATGAATATCGATATTCAGATTACTTTCACGTGCCAGTGCGAACAAAATCTCTTTTACTGGCACTTCATTCACAACTACGCTGTAAGTTTGCGCTTTGGTTGTTTGTTTTGGCACAGGCAATTGTGGATTATTGCGAATGGTTTTAGGGATTGGCGCTACATTTGTTGCGTTTTGATTGGGATTTTGTGGTGTTAATCCGCCATCAATGTGTCCTTTAGATGGAGGCACTACAGTCTCGTGCGCGCAACCAGCTACAATGAAATAAACGGCAGATAAAAAGCCAAATTTCAATCGTTTAAATGTGTTGTTTTGACTAAGCACGACGTGCCTGCTCCCTAATAATTGCGTACGCTATGTGTTATCGCATAAGCCGCGTTAAATTGCAATACTAAGCCATTGAATTTCTTATAGGTTTTAACTATAAAATAGCCACATTATGGCGTTTGTTGTATTTCTTGTCGTATGCCAGCAATCGTGCGCAATTGTGGCCGATTCTTTTGTATTTCTACCGGTAATTTTTTTAACGCCTGTGTTGCCTCAAGCCGATTGGCAAAGCTGCCGTACAACACCGTTAAAAATGGCTGATTATTGACTTTAGTGCGAAAGACATAAATATTATCCAACTCAATTTTTTGACTGAGATTGATTAAATCTGCCGTTAATTGTGCATCACTATTCGCGCCCATCAATTGAATGCTCACGGTTGTGGGCGGCTGGCTTTCAAGCCAACTTGAAGTGATGCTTAAACGTCTAGATAAAATGTCTTCTGACATATTGTTTGAGATAGTTGTAGGCGCTGCGGGAACAGAGCTAACAGCATTTGCAACAACAGCATCTTTTATGACAGGTTTTTCTGCGGGTTTTGCTGTCAAACCTTGCGTTAACTTTGTTGAGTTAACACTATCAGAAGCCTTAAAAGATGACGTCCTAAAATCAGTAGCTGGCGGTTTTTGCAACAAATAACTGGTTAAATAACCCAATGCCAATCCGATTAACAACAAACCAGCCCACATTAAAATTTGCGATTTTTTTGTGCTTAACTTGGATTGCTCTAAACCAAACTCACTATCTTTAATCGCCGCACGCACTTGTTTTGGCGTCACCTGATAAAGGTTCTCTGCAAAAGCCGCCAGCAAGGCTTTATCGGCCAAAATATTCACACGCCTCACCAAACCTTGCGCAGAAGAAGCAATGGCATTAACTGCCGACTTTGTGAATAAATGCGGCCCAAAATAGCCTGCTGCACGCAGTCTGAATATGAGGTATTCACCGATTTCTTTAGGCTCTAATGGCGCCAAATTAAAACTGTGTGTAATGCGCTCACGCAATTGTCGAATTTGCGTTTGATTCAAGTTTTCATCTAACTCTGGCTGACCAAACAACACGATTTGCAATAACTTATCATGCTTAGTTTCCAGATTCGAAAGCAACCTGATTTCTTCTAAAGTCGCTATCGGCATGCCTTGCGCTTCTTCTACAAAAATCACCACTTGTTTACCCGCCGCATGGCGCGCCAATAAATGACTTTGTAACACTTGCATCACTTTTAAACGGTCTGCGTTTTTGGGCAGTTTGAGTTGCAACTCAAACGCAATCGCATGCAAGATATCTTCTGGCGCGACGCTGGGATTAGCCAGATAAATGCTCTCGATTTTTTCTGGCAGCATGGTCTGCAACATGCGGCACAACATAGTCTTGCCGCTACCGACTTCGCCCACCACTTTAACGATGCCTTCGCCATTGATAATCGCGTAAATCAATGCGTCTAAAACCGCACCGCGCTTGCCACCACTGTAAAAAACTTCGGTATTGGGTGTGATTTTAAACGGCGGTTCTTTTAAACCAAAATGTGCGTAGTACATGGCCTCTTTATAAAATAGAAAAATGCATAGTTTGAGATGAAGTGCTAGGCGAACTGCGCGCAGAAAGCGAGAGATAGTACATTAAGTACAGCGAGCTTTCGAGCACAGTCAACAACGCAATTCGCTCAAAACATGCATTTTAATGTCATTTTTCTTCTTGTAATTGAATACGGCTATACAACGTCGTTCGATTAATCCCCAACATTTTGGCTGCTTGGCTCAAATTGCCATGCGTAATCTTCATCGCCGCTTCTACATAAGCTTTTTCCCAGGATTTTAATACCTGATCCAAGTTAACATTGGCTTCATTTTGCAAATGTTGCAGTGCATAACCCGACAAATCGCCACTATTACTAATTGTTGGAACGCCATCAATCTCATTTTGACGCGACAAATCTAGTTCAGCAGAAAGCTGTACTTCGTTCACAGTTTGACCAGCGTATTTTGCAATCAAACGGATGATGATATTACGTAGCTCGCGCACATTGCCTGGAAAGTGATAAGTGAGCCAACGAGATTGCGCTTTTGCATCTAACTTAAAGGATTGCTGACCCGTTTCGCGCGCATAAAAATCATTGAAATGCTGCAACAAAATCAAACTATCCTCTGATAAATCGCGTAACGGCGGTACTTTAACGGCAAACACACTTAAGCGATGATAGAGATCCGACCTAAAATTGCCCGCGCGCACTTCTGCACGAAGATCTCTATTGGTAGCGGCAACCACGCGCGCTTTGCTTTTGCGCACTTGCGTTTCGCCTACGCGCGTGTATTCACCATTTTCCAACACGCGCAGTAATTTTGCCTGCATTTCTAGCGGTAATTCGCCGATTTCATCTAAGAAAAGCGTGCCTTCATTCACATCTTCAAAATAACCTGTGTTGGCATTTGCAGCGCCAGTAAAAGCGCCTTTAGCGTGACCAAATAAGATCGACTCAGCCAACATTGGCGAAATCGCTGCGCAATTAATCGATAGATACGGGTGTTTAGCGCGCTTACTAAAGCGATGAAAGTTGCTCGCCACGCGCTCTTTACCAGAACCTGACTCACCTTCAATCAATACAGGAAAAGGCGAATCGGCAAATTGCCGAATCTGCGTGATTAACGTTTGCATCGGCAAGCTTTCGCCTATCATGCCGCCATTTTTGTCTTCTGCCTGCTGCGTTTGCGCCTGTTCAGTTAACTCAACACTTTGCACTTTTAATGAATTTAAAAGTAGCTCTTTCAGCTTATCAACATCGCAAGGCTTAGGAATAAAATCCAACGCACCAAGGGCGAGTGCGTGTTTGACATTAACATCATCACTTTGACCAGAAAGCACATGAATCTTCATGCTGGGCGAATGTGCAAGCAACTCGCCAATCATCTTAAAACCTTCGTCTGGCTTATGCTGTGAAGGCGGCAAGCCTAAATCGACCAATGCCAAAGCAGGCGGTTCATCGAGCTGTCGAAGCAAGCTTTTAGCCTGCGCACGCGAATCTGCCACACATACTTCAAAATGTTTACTTAATACAAAGTGGAGGGTATCGGTAATGAGGGGATCATCGTCGATAATCATGAGCACAGGACGAAGCTCAGCCATTAATTTATCCTTATAATTGAAACGTTTAGTTATTTTTAATTAAGGGTAACTATAACTGTTAAAAAGCAGGCTATCAATCCATGTTTAATGAAATTGCCGCAAGTAGATTATTAAGTGAAGGTAAATTCTTTAAATGCGCTTAAATCCAATTTAATATTGCTTTTTTGATATATGCAGGCCATATAAAGCTAATTTAAGGCATATAAGCTTTGCTTTAATTTGCTCATATCAGGGTTTGCTATCACGAGAGAAACTGATTAAAAAACGCGATCACTTTTGACAAACAAGAGAAGGGAATTAGCTTAAATTGGTTTCTTAACGAAATTAATAGATTAAATAGCGGATTTAATTTGAGGAAAATTGGTGGGGTGGCTGATGGGGCTCGAACCCACGACAACAGGAATCACAATCCTGGACTCTACCAACTGAGCTACAGCCACCATTGAACAAACTAGTGAAACTAAACAACTAAATTAAAGCTTGGTCTGCCCGACAGGAATCGAACCTGTAACCCCCAGCTTAGAAGGCTGGTGCTCTATCCGGTTGAGCTACGGGCAGACGGTTACACGTTTGAAACACAACTTTTTACATACAAACTTAAAGGTTTTATATAAACACTTTAAGCGAAGACCACTTTATTTTTACTGCTAAAGTAATTGGTCGGCGTGGAGAGATTCGAACTCCCGACATCCTGCTCCCAAAGCAGGCGCGCTACCAGGCTACGCTACACGCCGAAGAGGCAGAAATATAGCGCAATACCGTCTGTTGGTCAATTCTAATATGTTAAAATCTGTGTTTATTTTTAATAATTGTTGAATTTACCCGTATGACAGCACAAATTATCAATGGTAAGGCGATTGCAGAAGCATTACTGAACGACATTAAAGCTAAAATTGCCACTCGTTTAAATAATGGCAAGCGCGCGCCTTGTTTAGCAGTTGTACTTGTGGGCGCAGACCCAGCTTCGCATATTTACGTGCGTAATAAACGTTTGGCCAGTGAAAAAGCAGGCATGAAATCCATTGTGCACGAATTACCTGCAACGATTAGTGAAGCCGAACTGTTTGCTTTGATTGATGAATTGAATAATGACAACAATATCGATGGCATTTTGGTGCAATCGCCATTGCCGCCACAAATATCCGATGAAAAAATCATAGAACGTATTAGCGTCGATAAAGATGTGGATGGTTTTCATCCTTACAATATTGGTCGATTGGCCGTGCGTCAACCTACTTTGCGCTCTTGTACGCCTTTTGGCGTGATTAAAATGCTTAAGGCTAGCAACGTTAATTTAATGGGCTTAGATGCGGTAATTGTGGGCGTTTCTAACCATGTCGGTCGTCCGATGGCGCTAGAGTTACTTTTAGCGGGTTGTACGACTACCAGCTGTCATCGCCACACTAAAGATTTGGCTGAAAATATTAAGCGTGCTGATTTAATTGTCGCAGCCGCTGGCAAACCGGGGCTAATTAAAGGCGAATGGATCAAACCAGGCGCGATTGTGGTTGATATTGGTATTAATCGTCTTGAAGATGGCACTATTTGTGGTGATGTGGATTTTAACGCAGCGAAAGAACGCGCGAGTTACATTACGCCTGTGCCAGGTGGCGTTGGGCCGATGACGGTGGCGACCTTAATGGAAAACACATTACTGGCCTTGGAATTAAGCGAAAAGCGCGTCAATACTCATTAAAATGAGTTTTTGCATATCTAGCACAATAGGTGTACACTCGCGCGATTGAAAATTTCAAAAAATTATCATTCTAATTTTTCAAGTATCTGATTTTATTATAAAAACTAGCTGGAAAAACAATGGCAGAAACCCTTACTAAAACATTCACTCCTTATCAGCCAAAACCTGATGAGGAATACATGAATAAAAATCAACTGAATCATTTTCGGGCTATTTTAAATAACTGGAAATCTGATTTAAGCCACGATATCGACAAAACTGTGCACACGATGCAAGATGAAGTCACCATGTTTGCCGACCCGAATGATAGGGCCAGCCAAGAATCTGATATGGCTTTAGAGCTACGCAATCGCGACCGCGAACGTAAATTAATTAAAAAAATCGATGAAACATTACGCAATATTGATGCGGGTGAATACGGCTATTGCGAAGGTTGTGGCGTAGAGATTGGTTTGAAACGTTTAGAAGCGCGCCCTACTGCAACATTGTGCATTGATTGCAAAACGTTGGATGAAATGCGTGAAAGACAAGTTGCCAAATAATGCGACAGTAAATAGTTAACCGTATTTTTAGTGTAAAAATATTGGCAACAAAACATGAATAACAAAAAGCCCGCTTTCGCGGGCTTTTTGTTATTTAAAACAATTACTGTGCTGGCTCTTCTTTTGCTGGCGCATCAATCAAAGCTTTCATGCTTAGACGCACTTTACCTTTGTCATCGATTTCCACTACTTTTACTTTAACGATATCGCCTTCTTTTACAAAGTCACTTACTGCATTAACGCGCTGATGAGCGATTTGTGAGATATGTACCAAACCATCTTTACCTGGTAACAAGCTAACAACCGCGCCAAAGTCTAATAACTTAACCACTGGGCCTTCGTAAATTTGACCCACTTCAACTTCTGCCGTAATTTCCGCAATGCGACGTTGTGCTTCGGCACCTTGTTCTGCACTAGTACAAGCAATTTTAATCGTACCGTCATCCTCAATATCAATGCTGGTGCCAGTTTCCTCAGTCAACGCACGAATCACCGCGCCGCCTTTACCAATCACGTCACGAATTTTATCCGCATTGATTTTCATCGTAATAATACGTGGCGCAAATGCTGACATTTCAGTATTTACTGTGCTCATCGCAGTTTGCATGATGCCTAAAATATGCGCGCGACCTTCTTTAGCTTGCGCCAATGCGACTTGCATAATTTGTGCGGTAATGCCGGTAATTTTAATGTCCATTTGCAGCGCAGTAATACCATCTTCTGTACCTGCTACTTTAAAGTCCATATCGCCCAAATGATCTTCATCACCCAAGATATCGGTCAACACTGCAACGCGATTACCTTCTTTGATTAAACCCATCGCAATACCAGCTACGTGGTTTTTAAGTGGCACGCCAGCATCCATCATGGCTAATGAACCGCCACAGACTGAAGCCATTGAGCTTGAACCGTTTGATTCAGTGATCTCTGACACGATACGCACGGTGTAACCAAACTCTTCGGGTGTTGGCAATGCAGCCAATAGTGCACGTTTCGCTAAACGACCATGACCGATTTCACGACGTTTTGGTGTACCAACGCGGCCAGTTTCACCTGTCGCATACGGAGGCATGTTGTAATGCAACATAAAACGGTCTTTAAACTCACCTTGTAAGGCATCAATCACTTGCTCATCACGGCCTGTTCCTAGCGTTACCACTACTAAAGCCTGCGTTTCACCACGTGTAAATAATGCCGAACCATGTGTACGCGGCAATACGCCAGTACGTACAGTAATTGGACGCACAGTACGTGTATCGCGACCATCAATACGTGGCTCGCCATTCAAAATTTGACTACGAACAGTTTTAGCTTCTAAATTAAAGAACTCTGTTTTAATTTTATTGGCTTCGTCTGTTGAAGTATTTTCGTTAATCAATTCACCTAAAACACGATTTTTGATTTCTTCTAATTTGGCAGAACGTGCGCCTTTTGCCTTAATTTGGAAAGCCGCATTTACATCAGCAGCAGCTAAATCTGCCACTTTTGCAATCAATGCTGTATCTGGCTCTGGAGCAACCCAATCCCACGCATCTTTACCTGCTTCTGCAGATAATTCGTTAATCATTTTAATCACTGATTGCATTTGCTCGTGACCATAAACAACCGCACCAAGCATGATTTCTTCTGATAATTCTTTCGCTTCAGATTCCACCATCATCACAGCTGTTTCAGTCGCTGCAACCACTAAATCTAAATCCGTTACTTCTAATTGTGCTTTAGTTGGATTTAATACATATTCGCCATCAATATAGCCAACGCGCGCTGCGCCTAATGGG
>Ga0247736_10000188_pt1 | contig 23318 bp, 21 predicted proteins | sample UWRJL193509B2_FD_180935 | JGI IMG/M metagenome (GOLD analysis project Ga0247736, IMG submission 180935) | Plant litter microbial communities from Arlington Agricultural Research Station in Wisconsin, United States - UWRJ-L193-509B-2 | ecosystem: Environmental > Terrestrial > Plant litter >...
GGACACGATGTGGGTGCCATCGCCGTAAACCGCAAGACGCGCCGCAGAGAACGCCTTGGTGGCGGCGAGCGCATTGCGCTCGATACACGGAATCTGCACAAGCCCACCGACCGGGTCACAGGTGAGACCGAGGTTGTGCTCCATCGCGATTTCGGCGGCGTTCTCGATCTGTTCCGGTGTTCCGCCGAACAGCGCGCAGAGTCCGGCGGCGGCCATCGCGCTGGCAGAACCGACTTCGGCCTGGCATCCACCTTCCGCACCGGAAATGGAGGCGTTCGACTTGAACAGCCCCCCAATCGCGGTCGCCGTCAGCAGGTACAGACGAATATCGGCATCCGTCGCCGACGGGGTGATGCGCAGGTAGTAGGCGACAACGGCGGGGATGATGCCGGCGGCGCCGTTGGTCGGAGCGGTCACCACCCGGTGTCCTGCCGCGTTCTCCTCGTTGACCGCCATCGCGAACACGTGCAGCCACTCGCGTTCGTTGGGTCCGTAACCCGATTCGCTCTCTTTGGCGAGAGCGCGCGCCACCATTCCCGCGCGGCGCGGAACCCCGAGCCCGCCGGGGAGTGTGCCCTCCGTGGAGATCCCGGCATCCATACAGTCCCGCATGGTCCGCCAGATCGCATCGAGCCCGCCCAGGGTCGACCCGGGGTCGCGCAGTGCACTCTCGTTCGCCAGGGCGATGTCGGCGATCGACATCGAGTGGCTGGCGCAGAGTTCGAGCAGCTCGGCCGCGGTGTTGTAGGGGTACGGCAGGGCGTGCTGCACCTGCGGCACCTCGGGGGTATTGGGCTGGGTGATAAACCCGCCTCCGATAGAGAAGTAGGTTTCGTCGGCCACAATGCCGCCGTCCGCGTCGAATGCCCGCAGCGTCATCGTGTTGGGATGCCCCTCGCGACGAGTGAGCGGGGCAAGCCGCACATCCGCAGTACGCACCACCAGGGTGTGGTCGCCACCGATCGTGACGGGAGTGCCATCGCCCAGTGCGATCCAGCCGCCCCGCAGGGCAGCGGGGTCGCAGGACTCGGGTGCAAGCCCCCGCAGGCCTGCCACAACGGCATCCGGAGTCCCATGCCCGATGCCCGTCGCTCCCAACGAGCCGTACAGCGTGCACTGGATGCCCCGCACGGTGGCCAGTGTGCCCTCGTCGCGAAGCTGCTCAACAAATGTCTTAGCCGCCCGCATGGGGCCAACAGTGTGCGAACTCGACGGACCGATTCCGATCGAGAACAGATCAAGAGCGGAAATGTACGCGCTGTGTCGCGCGACTGTCATTCGAGGGGGCTGCCGCTGTTTTCCGCGCCGCCGTCGCGGCGCTCCTCCTCGAGCCGTTCCCGCACTTCAACGCGGTACTTGGTTCGACGAATGCGGCGATTCATGTCGAGGAGCAGAAACACCGTGGCGAGCGCCACCAGAAAGATGGCGACAAAGCCAAAAACACCCGGTGTGATGAGGTTGGGGTCGCCCTCGTAGGCGGGCATCGGTGTGGGGGTGGTGGTCAGTGCCACACTCCCGCGCAGGGCAAGTTCGGTCAGGGCGTTCACACGACCTCTTCCTCGGGAATTCCCGCAAACAGATCTGATTCGGGCAGATCAGTGGGGACGGTGGATTCAATGAGCTGGAAATCTTCGGTGGGCCACGCGTCGCGCTGCAGGTCGTTGGGCCAGAAGAAAAAGTTGCTGTCGGGGGCGACCTGGCTCGCGTGCGCGGAGAGTGCGCGGTCGCGCACCTCGAAGAAGTCGCCGGCGGGAACGTGGGTCGTCGCGAGTGACGGGGCATCGTCCGTCCAGCTGCGCATCCCGGCCATCGCTTCGATGAGGGGGCTCTCCGGGTCGCGCTCGGTCAGCAGTTTGTAGACCGCTTTGACGCGGTCCCCGCTGAAGATGCGGTCGTAGTAGAGCTTGCTGATCGTCCAGGCGGGGCCGGCCTCGGGGTACTGGGCTGGGTCTGCGGCCGCACGCATCGCGTAGACCGCCACTTCGTGTGCCCTGATGTGATCGGGATGCGGGTAGCCTCCACGCTCGTCATAGGTGACGAGCACCTGCGGGCGGTACCGGCGAATAAGCGCGACGAGCGGCGCCGCGGAGAACTCGAGCGGGATGTCCGCGAAGGATCCTGCGGGCACCGGCTCTCCCTCGTCGGGAAGTCCGGAGTCCTGGTACCCCAACCAGCGGTGCTCGATACCCATCTCGTCGCGGGCACGTTCCATTTCCAACCGGCGCAGTCCGCCGAGGTCACGTTCAGCACGGGCACGATCGGCGAGGCCGTCGTTGAGGATGCTGCCACGTTCACCGCCCGTGCAGCTGACCACCATCACTTCTGTGCCGATGCTCCGGTAGTACGCATAAGTCGCTGCGCCCTTACTCGACTCGTCGTCGGGATGGGCGTGGACCGCAAGCAGACGCTGTGTCACCAAACTCCTAGGGATAGCCAATAGCCTAGGTACAGACTATCCGCAGCACTTGGAGTTGACGTGACCGCCACCACCGGGCAATCCCCTTCGCCCTCCGGCGCGCCCGAAATCCCCCGCGCCCCGCGCCCCGACTCCGACCTCGACGCGCGCTACGGCCGCACCGTTCGCGACAAACGCCGCACACGGCGCTTCGCGTACATTGCCGCGGCGGGATTCGCTGTTGTCCTTAGCGCCTGGCTGTTCTGGGGCGGCGTGATCGAGGGACTCGACCAGATCGACGCCCAGAACACGGGCCACACGGTGCTGAGCGAGTCCGAGGTCGAGGTGACCTGGCAGCTCACCGCAGCGCCCGGAGCGACCACCAGCTGCGCCCTCCAAGCGCTCAATGAGAACTTCGCAATTGTTGGGTGGAAGATCGTGGATGTCCCCGCATCCGCCGAACGCACGCAGAGCATAACGGAGATTGTTCGCACCTCCGAGCAGAGCGTGACTGGGTTGATCTACCGTTGCTGGCTGACTTAAGCTGGGACATTCGCCAATGGGACCGGTCAATTCTGGCCGGTCTCCTTCTATGAAAACGGGGCTGAGGAGAACCATGTCTGATACCAGCGTTACCTGGTTGACCCAGGACGCGTTCAACCGCCTGAGCGGCGAACTTGAACACCTGAGTGTTGAGGGTCGCACCGAGATCGCCAAAAAGATCGAGATCGCACGCGAAGAGGGTGACCTCAAGGAAAACGGCGGGTACCACGCCGCCAAAGAAGAGCAGGGAAAGATCGAGTTGCGCATTCGTGTGCTGACCCAACTGCTGCGCAATGCCACCGTCGGAGACGCGCCGGAGAGCCACGGAGTGGTGGAGTCGGGCACCGTGGTGACCGCCACCATCCAGGGCGACCGCACCGTGTTCCTGGTGGGCAACCGCGAGATGTCTGACGGCACCGACATCGACGTCTACAGCGAGGGCAGCCCGCTCGGCACCGCCATCATCGGCCTCAAGGTGGGCGAGTCGAAGAGCTACATCGCCCCCAATGGCAAAACCATCACCGTCGAGATCCTCGACGTGGAGACGTACCAGCCCTAGGTCTGGTTGTGGGGCACCCCTCGAGGGGCGAACGGAGCGATGCCGGTAAATTCCGGATGCTCCGTTCGCCCCTCGTTGGCGTTGGACTACTGCGCCGTTAGAAGACTGCGCCGTTAGAAATCGACGCGGGGCACAAATCCCGCCGCGCGCAGGTTGTGGAGCACCAGTTCGGCGTGCTCCGGCCCGCGCGTCTCGATGTGCAATTCCAGCTCCACCTGGCTGATCTGCAGCCCAGAACCGTGACGGGTGTGCAGCACTTCAACCACGTTCGCGTTTGATTCGGCGACGATCTCGGCCGTACGGGCAAGCTGGCCAGGGCGGTCGGGCATCGGGATGCGCAGCTTCAGGTACCTCTCGGAGGCCGCCAGCCCATGACTGATGATGCGTTCCATCACCAGCGGGTCGATGTTGCCTCCGCTGAGGATCGCCACTGTGGTGCCACTGGCTTTCACCCGGCCAGACAGGATGGCGGCGACCGACACGGCACCGGCGGGCTCCACCACAAGCTTGGCGCGCTCGAGCAGCACCAGCAGGGCGCGGGCGATGTCGTCTTCTTCGACGGTCACAATCTCGTCGACCGCGTCGCGCACGATGTCGAAGTTGAGTGTGCCCGGCTTGGCGACGGCGATTCCGTCGGCGATGGTGGGCGTGATGGTGATCTCGGTTGGTTCACCCATGGTGAGCGACAGCGGGTACGGCGCCGAGTTCGCGGCCTGCACCCCGATGATCCGAATGGTGCGCCCCAGTTCAGCAGCCTTCTGCTTGGCGGCACTGGCCACACCCGAGATGAGGCCTCCCCCACCGATGGGCACCACGATGGTGTCGACGGTGGGGAGCTGGTCGATGATCTCGAGGCCGAGCGTTCCCTGCCCGGCGACAACGTCGTGGTGGTCGAACGGGTGGATAAACATCGCGCCGGTCTCAGCGGCGAACTCCGCGGCGGCGAGCAGCGGTTCAGCAACAGTGTGTCCGCGGAGGATCACGTCCGCGCCGTAGTTGCGCGTTGCCTGCAGCTTCGGCAGTGCCACCCCGATGGGCATAAAAATGGTCGATTTGATGCCCAGCTCACGGGCGGCGAAAGCGACACCCTGCGCGTGGTTGCCAGCGGAGGCCGCAACGACTCCGCGCGACTTCTCTTCGTCGGTCAGCTTCGACAGCCGGTTGTAGGCTCCACGAATCTTGTACGATCCCGTGCGCTGCAGGTTCTCGCACTTGAGGAACACCGGGGATCCCAGAACCTCCGCGAGAAAGCGCGAGCTTTCGAGCGGGGTGATGTCGGCGACGGTGCCCACCACAGTGCGGGCCGATTCGAACTCCTCCAGAAGGGGGCCGGACAGGGGTACTGCGGTGCTGAGGCCGTCGCTGGCCCGCACATCGTTCACACTCAGTTCACTCATGCTTGTTTGACAACATCCTCTACCTGGGGGCGCGGCTTATGGCGCCAGGTGCCTCGTGCTACGTAATTGACCATAACGTTCAGAACTGCCACCAAGGGCACGGCGAACAGGGCGCCCGGGATGCCCGCGATGAACGACCCGGCGGCGACGGCGAACACAACGGCCAGCGGGTGAATCTTGATTGCAGACCCCATCACCAGCGGCTGGAGAACGTGTCCCTCTACCTGCTGCACCAGGAGCACAATGCCGAGCATAATCAGCGCCGGGATCGGTCCGAGGTACACCAGCGCCACAAAAATCGCGATCGCCCCGGTGAGAACAGCACCCACAACGGGGATAAACGAGCCGAGGAACACTGCCACGGCAATCGGGATCAGAAGAGGGAACCCTCCGAAGAACAGACCGAGAATCCAGGCACCCACACCGATACCGACGGCATCCACCGCGGCAACAAGAATCTGTACCTTGACGAAGGTGGTGAGCGTCAGCCAGCCGGCGCGGCCCGACCCGTCGATCGCCGGACGGGCGTTGCGGGGGAACAGTCGAACAACCCACTGCCAGATGCCCGGGCCGTCGATGAGGATAAAGAGGGTGGCGAACAGGGTGAGAAGGAAGCCCGTGAGAACGTGCCCGGCAGTGGATCCGAGCGACAGCGCGCCGGAGACGAGTGCCTGGCTGTCGGTCTGGATCGCCGACCAGGCCTGATTGATGTAGCCGTTGAACTCGGCGTCGTCGATGTTCCATGAGGTGCTGAGGAAGTTGCGGAAGTCCTGGTACGCCGACAGGCTCCGCGCCTGCAGGTCGGGGTACCCGCTGCGGATCTGGGACACGATGAGGAAGATCAGCCCGCTGACCGCCCCGAGCGTGACAATCATCGCGAACGCCACGGCAATGCCCTTGGGCCAGTGGTGCGTCACCAGGAAGTGCACAATCGGCACCAGCAGTGCGGAGACGAGGATGGCGATCATAAACGGGATGATGATCAGTTGAAGCTGGATGACGAGCAACCCAACCACAACCGCCACCCCGGCGACCGCAAGGATGCGCCACGACCACTGGCCGGCGATTTCTACGCCGAGCGGAATCGCTGATTCCACCTCACGCGTGCGCACATCTCCGGCAGGACTCTCAGCGCGCGACTTCCCGAACTTCATTGCCACAGTCTAGATCGCGTCGGGTGTTCGTCTGCCGACAGAACCCGCGACAAATTACCCGCGGCGAGGAGCGTGCCTTACCCACGGCGAGGAGCGCGGCGGCACACCGTCAGGCGGACGCCGCGCCCCTCGCGCGTCCGGTCAGCTCCGCGGACCCACCGAGACCGGGTGGCCGGCGAAACGGATGTGAACCCGCTCCCCCACGGTTGGCTGGGTGCGCACACCGTGCTGGATCGAGATGAGTGCACCGTCGGACAGCTGCACCTGGGTTCGGCGAAGGCTGCCGAGAAAACTCGACCCCACCACAGTGGCTTCGATGCCGGTGCTGTCGAACACCACATCCTCTGGTCGGATAAACGCGATGACCGCGCCATTCGCCTGGGTCTTCCCGACCACAGCGAGCTGCTCGCCATGCACCGAGACCATCCGGTCGACGAGTTCGCCAGGAACGCGGTTGCTGAGGCCCACAAAGTTGGCGACAAACGGTGTGGCCGGCGAGGTGTAGAGCTCCTCGGGCGAGCCGATCTGTTCGATCTGTCCCTCACGCATCACCGCGACCCGGTCGGCGACGGCGAGCGCCTCCTCCTGGTCGTGGGTCACAAACAGCGTGGTGATTCCGAGGTCGGTCTGGATGCGCCGAATCTCGTCGCGCAGCTGTACACGCACCTTCGCATCGAGCGCGCTGAGGGGTTCGTCCAACAGCAGAACGCGCGGACGCGTGACCAAGGCGCGCGCAAGGGCGACGCGCTGCTGCTGGCCACCGGAGAGCTGGTGGGCGTAGCGGTGGCCCTTATCGCTGAGCCCCACCATTTCGAGAGCTTCGAGAGCGCGAGCCTTGCGGTCAGCGGTCGCCACCTTGCGCATCCGGAGCCCGAATTCCACGTTCTCCAGCGAGGTCATATGCGGGAAGAGGGAGTACGACTGAAAAACCATCCCGATGTCGCGGCGGTTCACCGGCACGTCGACGACGTTGGTGCCATCGATGTGGATGGTGCCGCCGTCGACACTCTCGAGACCGGAGAGGGCCCGCAGTGCTGTTGTTTTGCCACACCCCGACGGGCCGAGCAGGGCGATGAACTCGCCCGGTGCGATGGTCAGGTCGATGCCGTTGAGGGCACGCTGGCCCGCGTACTCCTTGATCACACCCTTGAGTTCGACGGTGGCTCCGGTGCCGATGGCGGGGCGGACGGCGGATGCTGTGGACGAGGTCATAGGGATGTGCTCCGATTGCGGTCTGTCGAACCGAGACGGCCGATGAGGAGAAGCAGCGCGAAGGCAAGGGCCAGCGCAAGCAGGGAGAAGATGACGGCAACGTACGGGTCGGACTGAGAGACCTGCAGCAGAGCTGTCTGGAGGTTGACGCGGTTGAGCAGCGAGGCAATCGTGAACTCACCGAGAACAACTGCCACGGAGATAAACGCAGCGGCGAGAATTCCGCGTCGGAGGTTGGGCAACAGCACCAACCAGCTGACGTGCAACCAGCTGGCGCCGAGCGATCGGGATGCTTCGCTGAGGGTCACCACGTCGACGGAATCGAGGTTGGACTGGATTGCTCGGTAGGCGTAGGGCAGAACGGTGATCCCGTAGGCGAAAGCGAGGGTCCAGACCGAGCCACCGAGCAGTTTCACCACCACGGAGTACACGGGCGCGAGACCAACAACCAACACGACCGCGGGCACCGTAATGGGGATGATGCAGATGAACTCGAGCACCCGGCGCAGGCGCGGGAACTGCAGGTGCACCAGAATCATGGTCGGCAGCAGAACAACCAGCACAATAGCGACGGTGACCACCGCGAGAAGCAGCGAGTTGCCGATGGCGGTGAACAAGTTGCGGTAGGTGCGGGCGGCGTCCTCAGCGAACAGCCCGGTCCAGTGGTCGAGGGTGTACCCGCCGGAGAGACCCGCGCGGAAGGTGAATTCGATCATGCTGACGATCGGGATGGCGAAGATCAGGCCCACAACGCCGAGGATGACCCAGCGGAGAGTGTTGCTCGGGGCTGCACCGATTCGGGACTGGCCGCTCATCGCTGCCACCGTGCCGTTCGCTTCTGCAGTACCGAGTAGCCCCACATCACCACAACCATCACCACGATCATGCCGAGAGCGAGCGCCCCGGCCATGTTCTCGCGGCCGAGCACAGTCTCACTGACCAGCGCGCTGCGGATCTGCAGCGGCACAATTTGGGCTCCCTGGCTGATCAGCGCGGCAGCGGTTGCATACGACGAGAACGCGTTCGCAAAGAGCAGCAGGAGGCTACCGAAGAAGGAGGGTGCCAGTACCGGAGCGGCGATGCGGGTCCAGTACGTCCAGCGAGAGCCACCGAGGGTGGCGTTGGCTTCGGCCCACTGGATCTTGAGACCCTCCATGGCGGGCATAAAGGTGATGACCATCAGAGGCACCTGAAAGTAGATGTAGGGAAGAAGGAGACCGGGCACCTGGTAGAGCCACTGGCCATTCTCGAAGATGTTGAGGTCGAAAATGTCGCGGAGCGCAACCGTGATCAGACCCTGGTTGCCGACGGTGGCGATAAAAGCAAAGGCGAGCATCACACCGCCGAACTGGGCGAGCACACTGCTCGCGGAATCCACCACAGTGCGAAGTGCACCCTCGGCCCGAGTTCCGATCATCGCGAAGCACAGCAGCGCTCCAACGATCGCGCCCACCACTGCCGAGACGGCGGACAGCCAGAACGAGCTGAAGAACGTGCGGAGGATCACTGGGTCAAAGATCCCCAGCAGGTTCGAGAAGGTGAAGTCGCCGTCCTCGGTGAAGAACCCGGTGACCACCGCGAGCGTTGTCGGAATTGCGAGGAACAGCAAAACGTACAGCGCGAAGGGGGTCAGTCCGAGGTACTTGGCAATTTTCCTGCGGGGGCGCGGGGCCGGAGCCGACACAGGGTGGCGCCGAGAAGATTCCTCGACGCCACCCGTGAGCAGCTCTGGCGCGTTAGCGACAGACACTGATGATGTGTAGTGGGTGCTGCTAGCCGATGGCCGCAGCCCACTTTTCTGCGAGTGTCGCAGCGGCACCTTCGGACTGCTCGATGGTCGGCGTGACGAGCTCGCCGTCGAGGGCGCCTACGGCGTCAAGGGCGTCCTGGTCGACAGTGCCGGCCTCGGTCATCGCATCGATTGTGACGGGGTACGCGCCACCCTTGATGAAGAGGTTCTGCGCCTCCGGGCTGAAGAGGAATTCCTGCCACAGGCGTGCAGCTGCGGGGTGAGGAGCGTCAGCGCTGATGGCCTGGTTGTAGAAGCTGGTGTAGACCGCACCGGGAAGGGTGGTCACCTCCCAGCCGTCAACGACCTCGGTCTGCGCGAGGTTGTTGTAGCTCCAGTCGAAAACAACCTTGGTCTCGCCCGAGGCAATGGTCGCCGGGGTGGCGTTGACCGGGATGAAGTTTCCCGCGTCGTTGAGCTCACCGAAGAACTCGATGCCGGGGGTGAAGTCGTCCAGGGTTCCACCGTTCTGCACGGAGGCGAGGCCAACCGCAGCGAACGCGGCGCCAGCCTGCGTGGGGTCACCGTTCAGGGCAACTGCACCCTTGTAGTCGTCGCCGAGCAGGTCGTCGAGGCTGGTGGGCTCGGGAACCGAGTTGGAGTCGTATCCGACGGACATGCTGCCGGTGTAGTCATTGACCCAGAGGCCGGACTCTTCCTTGTTCTCGGCGGGGATCTCGTCCCAGTTCGCCACCTGGTACGGGGCGAAGTAGTCGAGGCTGTCGAGGGCCACGGCGGTTCCGAGGTCGAACACGTCGGGTGCGGTGTCCTGGCCCTTGAGGTTGTCAGCGGCGGCGATTTCTTCGGCGCTGGAGATGTCGGGGTCAGCCGAGTTGACGGTGATGTCGTAGGTCTCCTCGAAGAGTGCCTTGATCTCTCCGTAGTTGGCCCAGTCGTCCGGAAGCGCGATGACGTTGAGTTCGCCCTCTTCCTGTGCGGCGGCGATGAGACCGTCGAGGTCGCCGAACGCGGACACGCTGGTTGCGGTCGCGGCATCCACATCCGATCCGGATGCATCAGCATCCCCCGAGGCACAGGCGCTGAGCGACAGTGCGGCGGCGGTGAAAACGGCGAGGCCTACAAGGCTGCGCTTAGTGAACAAGGGTTCCTCCTGCGGGGCTGGCCGGCCAACCGCGCTGTGAGCGGTTGAGGGGTACCGGCTTCAGGCCCGAGGGCGAACTTACGCACGGCGTCTGTCATCGCGGGGACACCAGTGTGAACGATCGGGAAACGGAGTATGTCTACCGGGTCAGGAGGTGCGGTCGGCCGCACGAAGGGGCAAACCGATGCGAACAGTGGTGCCTCGACCGAATTTGCTCTCGAGTTCGATGATTCCGCCATGGGCGTCAACGAGTGCTTTCGCGATGGACAGCCCGAGCCCGGCTCCGGGCACTGCACCGATCCGCGCGGTCGGCGCACGGAAGAACCGGTCATAAACCTGGCGCTGGTGTTCGCGAGCGATTCCGATACCCGTGTCGGTCACCTGGATCCACACGGTGGTCGAATCGGTGTGTATGCCCACCGTCACCACACCGGCAGCGGGGGTGAATTTGAATGCGTTCGACAGCAGGTGTTCGACCATTGTGCGAAGAGCGCTGGGGTCTACCTCGGCGATGATGCTGGTGCTGGGTTCTTCCACAAGTGCAACCTGGGCTGCGGTGGCGTCGGGATGCATCATCGCAACTTTGCGCCGTACAACGTCGGCGACGTCCACGGGTAACCTGTGCACCCGGGCAGTGGCGCCTCCCGCGCTAAGAAGCTCGGTCACCAGAGACAGCAGCCGGTCGGCGTTCTTCTGCACAATCGCGAGTTCCGAACTGACCTCGGGCGATGCGTCTTCAATGACTTCCAGGTACCCGATGATGTTGGTCAGAGGTGTTCTGAGTTCGTGCGAGACGGTGGCCAAAAATTCATCCCGAACGCTCACGGCCTCCACCAAGGCGGTCACTTCATGGGCGACGATGACGGTGCCGAGAACTTCACCGTCGGAACGGAGAACCCGCCGGGCCGCGGACGTGACGGCGATCTGGTCGTCGCCTTCGCCCAGCCAGTAGACGCGTCCGCCCAGCGGTTCGTCTCGCAGCGCCCGCGCGATGATGCCATCGGACCGGGGTACCGGTGTGCTGCGGTCACGCCGGAAGATGAGGCCCTCGCGCGGCCCCTCGGTGTCGGAACCGGGACTGGTTTTTTGATAGTGCGCGCGGGCGGTCTCGTTGGTGGTGGTGACCTCACCGTTGGTGTCGAACACCACGATGGCGGCATCAACGGTGTCGATCACCGCCCGCAGGGTGAGTTCGCGGTCTTCCGACGCCGCGAGCGAGGCGCGCAGCTCGGCGGAAATCTCCCCCACCATCCCCCTCGACGCACGGAGAAGGTCGGACATGACCCCGACGGAGACAGCGAACAGAATGATAAACGCGGCGCGCACCGTAACACCGGCCGCTTCAAGGGAGGAGACCGACCAGCTGCCTGCGATCAGATGAGGGAAGAGCACCGCCAGGGCCGACCCGGCGAGCGAATAGGGCACGGCGCGAACACCGAACTCGTAGGCCATCCACATCACGGGGAAAACGATCAGCACAATGATGGCCGGGAACGCCTCGGAAAGGCTCGCACTGAGCAATGCCACCACAACGTAGTCGCCGAAGGCGATAACCCAGACCCAGTTGCGGGGCAGCCGCTCCCAGGGGAGAAGGAGCGCGATTCCGCTGAGGACTACGGCGAACACGGTCGCGGAGAGGTAGGACAGCGCAAAAAGACGGGAGCGGTCAGCGAAGGCCAAACCGATCGTGACGACCCCCAACACTGCGAGGAAGGGCAGCTGGGCCTGCGCGATGTACCGCACGCGGTCCCCCACCGTCGATACCGAACCGGTACCTCCGAAAAAGCCCGCGGCGTACCGCTGGCTCTGCATGGTTTCCACGAATCCCCCGACCGTGCGGCGCAGCCCAACCGGTTGCAGGGCACTTCTGGGTCACTTTATCGTGAAGACGTTTCATTAAGCGCGGTTTGACTAGTTCTGGTCTGTCGGTGGTGCTGGGTAGTGTCGATTTTGTGGTTACTTCTCTCTCCGCCGCGCAGGCACAACGGATCGCCCTTTCCGCCCAGGGGTTCGGCCGCGCGCATCCGGCGACCACGGGAATCCGTCAACTCGCCTCGACCATTGAGCGCCTCGGGCTCCTGCAGCTCGACTCGGTCAACGTGTTTGAACGCAGCCACTATCTCCCCGTGTTTTCAAGGCTCGGGCAGTACAACAAAGCCGATCTTGACCGACTGACCTTCGCGAATACCTCGCGCTACATCGAGTACTGGGCGCACGAAGCATCCATCATCCCCCTCTCCACCCTGCCGCTTTGGCGCTGGAAGATGGAGGCGACGAAACAACGCCACCTTGCCGATCCGTCTAGCTGGGTGCATGCCCATTCGGGAATGTTGGACTGGCTGCGTGCGGAGCTTGCCGCCACCGGCCCGCTTCCCGCGAGCCGCATCGAGTACGACGCCGAACAACGTCGTGGCGGATGGTGGGAATGGTCCGACGTCAAACGCGGGCTCGAGTTTCTGTTCGCCTGGGGTGAGGTCGTCTCGGCGGGGCGCACCCGCTTCGAACGCACCTACGGCTTGGCCGAGCAGGTATTGCCCGCCGATCTATTGGCGACGTCAGTACCCAAGGCCGAAGCCATTCGCGAACTGCTGCTGCGCGCCTCGCGTGCCCACGGCATCGGTACGGCCTCCGACCTCAGCGACTATTACCGGCTGAAGGCGGTCGACACTGCGCCCGTGCTGCGCGACCTCGTCGCCGAGGGTGAACTGCTGCCCGTCTCCGTGCCGGGGTGGGAGACCGCGGGCCGCAACCGCGAGGTGTACCTCCACCGCGACGCACGTGTGCCTCGCCGGATGGAGACCGCCGCGCTCCTGTCGCCGTTTGATCCCGTGGTGTGGGAGCGAAGCCGCGCGCTTCGGATGTTCGGATTTCACTACCGCATCGAGATCTACACCCCCGAGCACAAGCGCATCTTTGGGTACTACACCCTGCCCGTACTCATCGACAATCGAATCGTAGGTCGCATCGACCTCAAAAACGACCGCCAGAACCGTGTTCTCCGCGTGCAGGCTGCCTGGAACGAAGCGGGGATGGCGACCGGTCTCGAAGGCCGCATCGCCGAGTTGCTGCGCAGTGCAGCGGCGTGGCAGGGACTCGACGAGATTGTGGTGGTTGACCGCGGTGACCTCGCCCGCCCCCTCGCGGCAGAACTCGGGCTGCCGGTTGTGCCGTGGGTGCGGTCCGTGCCGGTTCCGCAGGAAGACACGGTGCCGCTGGACGAGACGGTGCCAACGGGCGAAACGGTGCCGCTGGGTTAGAAGCCGCGACCGATTTCGCCGAGGCGCTTGATGCGCTCGGGCAGCGGCGGGTGAGTGCTGAAGAGACGGTCGATGATGCCCGGCTTCGTGGGATCGGAGATCCACATGTGCGCCATGCTGGTGTTCTGGCGGCGCATGGGCTGGCCGTACTCCGACAGCTTCTGGAGGGCACTCGCGAGAGCGTCGGGGTGACGTGTGGTCATCGCTCCGGTGGCGTCGGCGAGGTACTCGCGCTGGCGCGACACAGCGGCCTGCACCACACCCGCCACCAGCGGTGCGATAACAATCGACGCCAGGCCGAGGATCAGCACAATCGGGTTTCCGCCGTTGTTGTTGTTATTGCGGTTGCCTCCGCTGAAGAACGACATCCGCAGGAGGATGTCGGAAAGGAAACCGATTGCGACAACAAGGCCGAACACCACGGTCGTGACCCGGATGTCGTAGTTCTGCACGTGGCCGATCTCGTGGGCCATAACGCCCTCGAGTTCGGCATCGTCCATAAGCTCGAGCAGCCCGGTTGTGGCGGCCACCACAGCGTGCTGGGGGTCGCGTCCGGTCGCAAAGGCGTTGGGCGCGGGGTCGGAGATGATGTACACCTTCGGCATCGGGAGCCCATTGGTGATCGCGAGGTTTTCAACAATGCGATAGAGCCGCGGGTTGTCGGACTTCTGGATCTCGTGCGCTCCGCTGATCGCGAGAGCCTGGCCACTGGCGGCAAAGTACTGGAACGCCGTATACGCAAGCGCGCCAATGATGGTGCCGATAAAGATGGTGTAGCTGCCGCCACCCCAGATGTAGCTGGCGACAAATCCGAGCGCAGCGATGATGATCAAAAACAGCGCGATGATAAAGATGGTGTTCCGCTTGTTCGCGGCGATTGCTCTGTACATCTAGGTCTCGGGCGACGAAGAAGCGGGTGCCGCTAGAACTGAACGCGGGGCGGTTCTGCGATGGCGGCCGAGTCGGACACCTCGAAGAACTCGCGCTCGGTGAATCCGAGGCCGCGCACAAAGAGCGTGTTGGGGAAGGTCTGGATCTTGGTGTTCAGCTCGCGAACACCACCGTTGTAGAAGCGGCGCGAGGCCTGGATTTTGTCTTCCGTGTCCACAAGCTCGCCCTGGAGCTGCAGGTAGTTCTGGCTGGCCTGGAGCTGCGGGTAGGCCTCAGCCACGGCGAAGATGCTCTTCAGCGCGTTCTGCATGTGGTTTTCCGCGAGGGATGCTTCTGCGGGGGTCTGCGCCGTGACAGTTTCGGCACGGGCCTTGGTGACCGCCTCGAACACACCCTTTTCGTGTGCGGCATAACCCTTAACCGTCTCGATGAGGTTCGGGATCAGGTCAGCACGACGCTTGAGCTGCACTGTGATGTCACTCCACGCCTCGTCAACACGCACCTTCAGCGTGACGAGGGAGTTGTATGTCGCCCACAGGTAGATACCCGCGATGACGACAAGCAGAACAATGATGCCGACAACGATAAGGAGTTCCATGACTAGAACTATAGGCGAGACGCGCTCGTCTCTCACCCCGCCGGGCGCATGCTCTCGGCTAATTCGCGGTGACTGGACCGATCGGTCAACCCCTTGACCACCCGTTCAGGGGTGGTCAAGGAGGTTATGCGCCCGAAGTGCGTTCCATACCCATCCGGCGCAGCACCAGAGTTTCGACCAGCTGGGCAACGCCGTAGAGCAGCAGGCTCACCGCGGTGATCACCACCACCGACGCCCAGACTTCGAAGTTCTTCGACTGGGCGACCGCGGCAACGATCGCTCCACCGAGTCCCTGGCCTGTGGCGAGCCACTCGGCGAGGAGCGCACCCGTGATGGCGCCGGGGATCGAGATCTTGACCGCAGCGAAAAACGCTCCGATCGAGCTGGGCAGCGCGACCTTGCGGAGCACGGTGAACGGCGATCCGCCGTACACCGTGATGACATCGGTGATCAGCGGCGAGGCGGAGCGCAGACCGAACGCGATGTTGACGAGGGCGGGGAACAGCACCACGATCCCGCCCATCACGGCGGCGACGGCGGGCCCACGACCCACGATCAAGATAATGATGGGCGCGAGAGCCACCAGCGGAACCGAGCGAAGCAGCATCGCGATCGGCATCAAGGCGTGTTCGATTCCCTTGGACAGGGCGAACAGGGTTGCCAGCACTAGGGCGGCGACAAGACCTGCGACGAAGCCGATAAACGCGTCAGCAAGAGTCACCTGGAGGTTGCCCCAGATGAGCTGCCGGTTCTCGGGTGCAGCCGGCAGGGTGAACAGCCAGTTGAAGACGTCGAGGGGACCCTTGGCGATAAACGGTGAGACGCCGAGGAAGGTGAGCAGCGCTTGCCAGACGAGAACCACAATTACCACGGTGATTGCGCCGAGGAGTACCGCGCGTCCGATGGCGTTTCCCACACTCCGCGAGACGGAGGTGGCGGTGGTGGCCGCCGGGGTGGCGGGAGCAGTGGTGGTAGAGGTGGACATCAGGCGCTCCGTCCGCTCGACCACGGGGTGGCGAATCGTGAGATGAGTCCAAACAGTGCGTAGCCGAGGCCGGCGACGAGTCCGGAGACAATCGCGAGTCCCCACACCCGGTCGACCTGGGCAGCCGAGCCAGCGGCGAGCATCGCGAGCCCGAGGCCACGCTCAACACCGCCGAGGTATTCGGCAATGATTGCTCCCAGCAACGCGGCCGGAGCAGAGATCTTGAGTGCGGTCAGCACCGCGGGAATGGCAGCGACGATACGCACCTTGCGGAGCTGCATCAGCTTGCCTCCGCCGTACACACTGACGAGGTCGAGGCTGGCGGGATCGGCTGCCTTGAGTCCGAGCAGCGACCCGATCACCGTGGTGAAAAAGACAGCGAGCGCCGCAAGGAAGATGGCGGTTCCTGCGGGGTCTCCCGGGCTCGGGGAACCGATCACAATTTTGGCGATGGGCCCAATGGCGACAATCGGGATGCAGTAGGTGATGACGGCAATCTGAACCGCGACTTTTTCAATGCGCGGCACCAGCAGCACCAGGCCGGCGAGCAGCAGGGCGAGCCCGTTGCCCCAAAGGAAGCCCATGGCGGCTTCGGAGAGAGTCACCGACACGTGGCCCCAGTAGTACCCGAATCCATCAGCACCGATCTGCTGAACGACTTCGAGGGGCGTCGGGATGGCGCCGACCTTGGCCGGGCCGACATTGGCGAACACGGTGACGGCGCTGATCCACCACAGCGCGATAACCACTGCGACGCCGATCGCGCCCGTCGCCCAACTCGGCAACCTGCGTGAGCGGTTCATCACGAACCCTGTACGGGGCCGATAACGGGCACGGCAGGAGTTGCCGCGACATAGTTGGTCGCCGGTTCGTCGGCGGCGTCGTTGTCACCGAACAGCAGTTCGGAGGCACGGTCATGCAGCGCGTGGAACTCCGGGGTGCGCATCATGTCGGGATGCCGCGGACGCGGAAGGTCTACCTCGAGCACCTCTTTGATCCGTCCGGGTCGCGCGCTCATCACGGCGACCTGGTCCGACAGGAAGATGGCCTCCGAGATGCCGTGGGTGACCATCAGAGTGGTTGCGGGCTTCTCGGTCCAGATGCGCAACAGCTCGATGTTGAGTCGCTGGCGGGTCATGTCGTCGAGGGCACCGAACGGCTCGTCGAGGAGCAGCACGGACGGTTTGAGCACCAGCGAACGGGCAATCGACACACGCTGACGCATTCCGCCCGACAGTTGAGCGGGTTTGGCCTTCTCGAACGCCTCAAGCCCCACCAGCTGGATGAGCTCGGTGACGTAGTCCTGGTCGACGGGGATACCGGCGACCTCAAACGGCAGCTGGATGTTCGAGCGAACACTGCGCCACGGCAGCAACGCGGAATCCTGGAACGCGATGCCGAGCTGGTGGTCTTTTTTCAGCTCAACCGGGCTCTTGCCGTCCACCCGTGTTGTTCCGCTGGTGGGCTGTTCCAACCCCGCGAGGATTCGCAGGATCGTGGACTTCCCACACCCGGAGGGGCCGAGAAGGGAGAGAAAACTTCCCTTGTCGGTGTGGAGGGTCGCGTTGTCGAGAGCGACAACTTCTTTCCGCCCCACCGAGAAAGTCTTGTTGAGACCAGTGATATGGAGGCCGGTGCCCGAGGTGTTCGCTCGGGCACCGGCATCAATAGTTGTCACGATGTATGTCGTTCCTCTTGGGTGACTACTTCGCGTAGTCGACGAGTTCCGGGTTCTCTTCGTAGATCTCGGCAAGCAGCGACATGTCGAACAGCTGCTCTTCGGTGATCTCAATACCCGCGGCGGCGAGGGTCTCGATGCTCTGCTTCTGCAGAGTGTCAGAGATGGTGAAGAGTCCATTCTCTACCGTCTCGTCACTGACTACGAGATCGGTCGCCTGGATCTGTGCCTGCTCGAGCTCTTTTTCCATGGTCAGACCGAGGTCTTTTCCGTAGGTGTCGACCGTGTACTTGGCGGCGGCTTCTGGGTCGTTGATGGCGTCGGTCCAACCCTTGATCTCAGCGATCATCAGGGCTTTGATCTTCTCGCGGTCATCGGCGAGTGCCTCGTCGGAGGCCGTGAAGGTCTCCGCAACAAACGGAAGACCGTTGTCAGCAAGGGGCAGGTTGACCGGCTCAAGTCCGCCCAATTCGGCGTCGATGGACTCGTTGGTCAGGTAGGCGAACCATCCGTCGACCTCACCGTTGAAGAGCGGGGTCGGGTCGTACTCGACGGGAAGCATGGTGACTTCACTCTCGTCGATGTCGTTGACCTTGAGGAATGCCTCCCACAGGTTCAGGTTGCTCGCCTGCACACCAATGGTTTTGCCCTTGATGTCGTCCACCGTGGCGATGTTTCCCACGCTCTTCAGCGACAGGATGGTGAAGGGGTTCTTCTGGTACGTCGCGCCGATGATCTTGATCGGGGCGCCCTCGTTGGCGATGACGGTACCGGTGGAGATCGCATTGCCGAGTCCCAGGTCGGCTTCACCCGAGATGACAACGGGCTCAACGGCCGAAGGACCGGCAACGAGGTTGACGGAGTCGAATCCGGCTTCCTCGAAGTAGCCCGCGGACTCGGCCATAAATTCACCCATAAATTCGGTGTTTTTGATCCAGGAGAGCTGGATGCTGGCGTCGCCGAAGCCCTCTTCGCTGCTTCCGGCATCGCCGGAGTCTCCGCTGGAGCAGGCGCTGAGCGCCAGGGTGATCACGGCCGCGGCCGCAATCGTCTGGCCGATCCGGTGGGTGGTCTTGCGTCGGAGTGATGAACCTCGGGTGGTCGTCATAACCAAGCCTCTCTGTGGCGCACGGGTGCGCGTGCGGCGAAACTGCTGCTGTGGGCGCCACTTTATTCCCCATTTGTGACGTAGCGAGATCGACAGTATTTCGGGCTCGTTACGGCCGCGATGGCCTCTTGCGCCAATGGAGGTCGAAACATCTTCGAAATGGTCGCTTGGTACCGTGATTGAACCCCGCCGAAAGGACGATCTCATGGCCTCCCCCGCTGTAACTCCGGCATTTTTGACCGGACTCCCCAAGTGCGAACTCCATCTTCACCTTGAGGGAACCCTCGAGCCAGAGCTCAAACTGCGCCTGGCAAATCGCAACGGAATCGATATCGGGCAGACGACCGTGGACGACGTGCGGGCAACCTATGTGTTCGACTCGCTCGCCGCATTCCTCGCGGTCTACTACCCGGCGATGGACGTGCTTGTCACCGAGCAGGATTTCTACGACCTTGCCAGCGAATACTTCACCCGCGCTGCCGCCGACGGTGTGCGTCGCGTCGAGGCCTTTTTTGACCCCCAGGCACACACGTCACGCGGAGTGCCCCTCGAAGCCGTAATCCTCGGGTACCACCGCGCCGCCGTGGACGCCGCCGCAATCGGGGTCTCCGCAGAACTGATCCTCTGCTTCCTGCGGGACATGAGCGCCGAGAGCGCCATGGAGACCCTGGTCGCCGCGCTGCCCTACAAGGAGCACTTCATCGGGGTGGGGCTCGACTCCGATGAACGGAACAATCCTCCGGCGAAGTTCGCCGAGGTGTTCGCCCTGGCGCGCACCGAGGGCCTCAAGCTCACCATGCACTGCGACATCGACCAGGTTGGCAGCATCGACAACATCCGCCAGGTGCTCGACGAGATCGGCGTCGACCGGATCGACCACGGCACCAACATCGTGGAGAACCCGGCATTGGTGGAGATTCTGCTCGAGCGGGGCATCGGCCTCACCTGCTGCCCGGTCTCAAACAGTTTTGTCACCGAAGACATGAAGGCCACCGAGATGGTCGACCTGCTCCGCCTGGGCGTCAAGGTCACTCTCAACTCCGACGATCCCGCCTACTTCGGCGCCTACATCGCCGACAACTACGTGGCGCTCGCCGAGCGCGCCCAGCTCGGTCTGGACGACGTGGTGACGCTGGCGAAAAACTCGTTCGAGGCATCCTGGCTGCCCGATGAGGACAAGGCCCGGTTTATTGCCGAGGTCGACGAGTACGTCGCAAACTGGGTGGAGAGTTCACCGGCCTAACGGCCTGGCCGGCGCCTGTTCAGTGCCGGTGGCCGGCGCGCGAGCGTGGTGAGGACGGGAGGCGCCCTGCCGATGGCGCCGATGTTCCCACCGCGCCGTCGAGCGACCGCAGGTTGCGGCGCAGCAGAATCTCCAGGGCGAGCTGCCCGAATGGTCCGGCGAGGCGCATCCACCAGGCGGCAGGACGTGCCACCACCCGGATGCGCAGGGTGACAACGCCGTCCGGGGCTTGCTCGACGATAAAACTCTCCCAGCCGGACTGCGGATGTCCACGAATCGCCTCGTGGGCGAACCCGGCACGACGCACCTCATTCACCACGGTGAAAACACGGCAGATCACCGTGGGGCGCAGCGGCCCAAATCGGATGCGGAACCGAGAGATTGCCCCCACCTCAACACGCTGCGGCACCGCGATCGCGATAAACCCCGACCCGCTTTGCACCCGCCAGCTCCAGATGGCGTCTCGGGCGCGGTCGAAGACGGCGTCGCCGGTGCCGATAACGCGGGAACGCTCAGTGAGCCGATACCCCTCAGGCGCGGCACCGTCGAGCGCGGGGGCATCGCCGAAGTTGATGCGTAGTTTTGTCACGGTGTGTGAACTCGTTCCGGGTTGTGGTGCTCTGCGTCGAGCGGTCGGGTGAGCACGGCGAGTGAATCCGCCGCAAAGTCGAGGACACGGGCGGATGCTTCGGCGTCACGGTCCGCGAGCCAGGCGAGTGTCACCCCGTCAGTAATACACACGATGGTGCGCGCGATGTCGGCAACGGGTCGAGTCCAACTAACGCGTGCGCTGGACGCCGCTGCAACAAGGAGCTCGGCAACCGCGGAGTGGTACCTCGCGTACTGCTGCCGAGGCAGATCGGCCAGGTCATCGCTGCGGAGGGAGTACAACAGCAGCTCCATCAGCGCCTGCTCGTGCTGCGGATGGGCGACCAACACCTCGAAATAGGCCTGCAGCCCGAGGCGGAGGGCCCGGTGGATGTCGGTGGTCTCAGTGATCGACGCAAGGGCGGCAAGCGTCTGGGTCTCGATGAGGGAGGCCACTAACCCGTGCATCATGTCATCGCGGGACTGGAAGACGTAGTGAAAACTCGCGAGGGACATATCCGCCTCGGCGACGATCGCCCGGGTTGTCGCGGCGTGGATTCCGTCGCGCCCGATGACTCTCAGGGCAGCGTCGATGAGCGCGCTGCGCCGGTCTGTCGAGGAGATTCGAACCATCAGGCCACCTTGCTGTGAACTGGGTCAACTGTCCCAGAGGAATGACCGGTATGCAAGCGTTATCTAGGGAAACGCCGGGTGCACGGCGACGCGAGTTGACAGGCACTGCGATGACCTCTGGAATGGGTACCGGTGACTACACCTACCCGGAGCATGCCCCGACGATCGTCCCGCCGAGGCGGAGCGACGCGCCTTGCTGCCCTGATCACCCTTCTTGTGGTGCTGGGGGCAATGGCACTGGCCACCGCACCATCGGCTGATGCCGCGGCATCCACCCCCGACACCAGCGAAACGGGCGACCCCAACACCAAGCTGTCGGCGCCCTCAGCTACGCCTTCGCCCAGTCCCGATGCGACGCGACCACAGGTGACGATTACATCGCCCTCCAACAACGCGTTTATCTCGGGTACATCGGTCTCGTTCTCCGGCGTCAAATCGGCGGGAACCTCCGTGACGATCCCCGCGGTGACCGGCGGCGACCCGCTGTGCATCGTTGCGGCCGACTCCAGCACCACCTGGAGCTGCGGCTCCGTCACCCTGCCGAGCGGCACCATTGGCATCGCGGCGAAGGAATACAACGGCAACGAACTCGTCAGCGAGTCAGCCCCCCACACGCTTCGGGTGCTCGGCGCCCCCGCCATCACCGGGCAGGGCACCATCATCAGTGCCGGAGCCCTCGACGGTGTCGGCTGGGACGGCGCGAGTATTCGTGTGGTCATCTCCTCCCCCACCTCGAGTGTGCAGAACTGTTCCCAGCCCGTGAGCGACGGATATTGGTACTGCGGCCTCGCGCTCGCGAGCGGCACCTATCGGGTGCAGGTGGAGCAGTCCTGGCCCGGGTCGTCCGGCGAATGGTCGCCCGCGTCTGCCCCGCGCAACCTCAGCGTTGACGTCGACGTGCCTGCCGCACCGGTGATCACCTCACCCCGAGCGAACCAGCCGGTCACCACACAACCGACCACCTACGAGGGAACCGGCGAAAACCTCGCCACGGTTGATGTGTTTGTCAACGACACCTTCGTCTGCACGGCAACCGTCGACGGCACCGGCTGGAGGTGCTCCGGCAGCGGGATCCCCGACGGTCAGCACTCGGTCACGGCGATCCAGCGCGATGCTGCCCAGAACGTCAGTGTGCCGAGCGCGAGTGTGCGCGCCACTTACTCCAGCACCGTGGTGGTGCCCACTCCAACCACACCAACAACCACACCCGAAGTGCCGGCGCCCGTTGTTCCCATCACTCCCGGGTCCACCGTGCCCGCGGCACCGTCGACCGCGCCCGTTGTTCCGGTGCCGGAGGTTCCCGCCCCGGCGCCCGTACAACCCGAGCCCACTCCCACGGAGACTTCGCAGGCCGCACCCTTCTTCTCGGTGCCGCCCGGCGGAAAATCCGGGCTTCCTCCGGGAGAAACCTGGGGCACCCCAACCGCCTACGGCGCCGCGATCGCGACTCCCGCCCAGACGCTGACAAACGGCAACTGGGTTCTCGGTGCTGTGCTCGCGCTCGGGTGGCTTCTGCTCATCGCCCTGCCGCTGCGGCTGCTCGCCACCACTCTCCGCGGGCGGATTGTGGCCAAAGGGCCACAACTGACCGGGCGCAACCGGCTGAGCACGGAACGCCGCTTGGTGGAGGAACGTCTGCCCGGGATCGGCGCGAACCCCTTTTTCATCGCTGGCGGCGCGCTGCTCGGGGCTGCGGTACTCGCAGTGCTCGCCAGCGGGATCCAGGGTGAGGTGCGATACCTGCGCCTCACGGTTGCCGTCGCCATTGGCCTGACTATCCTCAACGTCGCCGCCGTGATTTCCACCCGCGTCGCGGGCGCCGCGGTGGGTATTGCCAGCGGCATCCGCCTCGTCCCGATTTTTCTTCTCGTTGGTGCAGCCACCGCGCTGCTCTCGCGCATCGGCGGCATCCAACCCCCGCTGATTGTGGGAGTTGTGGTAGGCCTCACGTTCGCGGCGGGGGTGCCGGCCAAGGCGCGCGGCACCGTGCAACTGGTGCAGATCATTGTGCTGACCCTGCTGGCGGGCGTTGCCTGGCTGGTGCTCGGCGCAGTGGGTTCGGGCGAGGGATTCTGGATCTCGGCGATCAACGAGACGCTCTCCGCGATTTGCCTCGCGGGCCTCGGCTCGGCTCTGCTGTTGCTGCTGCCCGTGCTCAGTTTGCCCGGCCGCGCGATTCTCGAGTG
>Ga0247736_10000189_pt1 | contig 23288 bp, 28 predicted proteins | sample UWRJL193509B2_FD_180935 | JGI IMG/M metagenome (GOLD analysis project Ga0247736, IMG submission 180935) | Plant litter microbial communities from Arlington Agricultural Research Station in Wisconsin, United States - UWRJ-L193-509B-2 | ecosystem: Environmental > Terrestrial > Plant litter >...
TCGTCGAGTTCGAGCTCGCCCAACAGCGCCTGCACCCCAGCCACCGACAGTCCGGAACGCTTGGCGATGTCGAGAGCGACCCGCGGAGCCCGGTAACTCATCGCATCCAGGAGACGCGACCTGTCGTCGGTGTAGGTCTGGTCATCGAACAGCGCTGGCTGCACGGTCGGAGCGAGCGGTGCAAGCTCGGCCATCTCATCGGGATTCGTCACGCAGATGGCAATCTCCTCACGCAGGAGCTTGTGACAGCCCGCCGAGGCTGCACTCGTCACCGGCCCCGGCACGGCACCGATGGGTCGGCCGAGCTCGCGAGCGTGGTGTGCCGTGTTGAGCGAGCCTGACCGCCACCCCGCCTCAAGCACAATCGTCGCGCGCGAGGCGGCAGCTATTAATCTGTTGCGCTGCAAGAATCTCCACTTTGTGGGTGCCGAGCCACACGGCAGTTCGGAGATCACCGCGCCCACCTCGGAGATTCGCGTCAGAAGCGCGTCATGCCCGCTTGGGTAGAAACGGTCCACTCCCCCGGCGAGAAACGCGATCGTCATCCCGTTGCTCGCGAGAGCGGCTCGATGGGCCATGCCGTCGATGCCGTAGGCGGCACCCGACGCAATCGCGTAGCCACGGTCAACGAGCCCAGCCGAGGCCTCCATTGTCACGTGCTCGCCGTACCCGGTCGCGGCGCGTGCACCCACGAGCGCGATCGATCGGTTCAGCGCGAGGAGTGCCTCGTCGGTGCCGCGCACCCAGAGCGCGAGCGGGGCGTGCTCCCCGAGGTCGTCGACCCCGACCGACCAAAGCGGGTCGCCGGGCACAAGAAGTCGCGCGCCGCAGCGAACGGCCTGCCGCAGAGCTCGCGTCGATGCCGCAAGATCGAGCCGCGGCATCCATCGCTCTATTGCGAGTTGCATGTCCTGAGGCGTTGCCCCTCCGTCGAGAGCTGCCGACCAGTGCGGGGCATCCCACTTGTCGATGAGCGCGTCGAGCGCGGGTGCTGCACCGAGGGCGTCGACGGCCATCCACGCGACGCGGTCGCCGGGCTCGACGATGCCTGACCAGATCGAGCGGGCTGCGAGGTCGCGAGCGTCGGGGTCTGCGGCGTCGCGCTGGGTCACGTGAGCGAGCAGCCCCCTGTCGATGGGAAATGTCACGAGGAGATCGCCTTTCTCAGGTACAGCGCGCGGCCAATGTGTTCGGCGTTCGGGCGCGGGGAGCCGTCGAGGTCGCTGAGCGTCCAGCCGACATGTAGGACACGCGAGTAACATATGTATATGACGTTCCCAAAGATCAATGCCCCAACGCGTCGGGCTGCCCTGTACTTTCGGCAGTCCCTCGACGTGCAGGAGGGCATCGACCGTCAGCGCTTCCGCTGCAGGGCGCTAGCCCTGTCCAGAGGATGGGAAATAGTTGACGAATATGTGGACAACGACACTTCTGCCTCGAAGAATCGCGGCCAGAACACGGCGTGGGCGAAACTCATCGCTGATGCAAGCGCGGGACGATTCGACGTTGTAGTCGCAGTCGATCTAGACCGCCTGCTTCGAACAATCAGCGATCTCGTGACACTCACCGACACAGGCGCGAAGGTCTTGACCGTCGATGGAGAAATAGACCTCACTACTGCGGACGGTGAATTTAGAGCAACGATGCTTGCGGGCATCGCTCGATTCGAGACGCGGAGAAAAGGTGAACGCCAGAAACGAGCAACGTTGCAAGCTGCCGAGAAGGGTCGCCGTACCGGGGGCAGACGCCCCTTCGGATTTGACCAGGACGGCATGACGCTTCGACCGCTAGAGGCAGAAGCCGTACGAACGGGCTATACCGATTTCCTCAGCGGCGTCCCACTCGCAGCCATTGCACGCAAGTGGAACGCCCAAGGGCTCGTGACTGGCCAGAAGCGCTACTCACCCGCGCATAAGGGCGAACCGTCACCATGGCAGGCCTACTCCGTTCGAATGGTTCTGACTAACCCGCGCTATCAAGGCAAGCGAGCTCACCTGGGCGAGATCGTGGCTGATGCAGAATGGCCGGCGATTGTGGACGAGAGCACTTGGCAAGCAGTCAACGCTGCCTTGAACAATCCTGCTCGACAGTCCGCGCCAAAGAGAGGGAAGTACCTGCTTTCAGGGCTCGCTGTCTGCGGCATCTGCGGAGCGACGGCTCACGCGGGCGGCAGCGCACGCCGTGGAGTTCCCGCCTATCGCTGCAGCGGCTCGAACGGCCACTTTGCACGCAAGTCTGAGCCTGTCGATTCATTCGTCCAAGCGGTCATGGTTGCACGCTTGTCAGCACCGGACGCACGCAATCTCCTGACAACTACGAAGTCACCGAACGTCGACGCTCTGCGCTTGAGTGCTGTGGGCGTTCGTGAACGACTCGATGCACTGGCAACCGACTTTGCAGATGGATCTCTGACCTCGAGCCAGTTGCGAACCGCAACCGAACGGTTGCGTAACCGACTCTCAGCAATCGAGGATGAGCTTGCTGACGCCGGCCGCGTGGACGTGCTCGGCCCCCTCGTTGGTGCCTCCGACGCGAATGCGATGTGGGAGTCGATGAACAACTCCGCGAAGAGAGCGGTCATTGCAACGCTCGCCACCGTCACGCTTCACCCTGTAGGCCGCGGAAAACGAAACTTCGACCCCGAAACAGTAGGGATCGAGTGGCTGAACTAGCCACAAACAAAAACGCCCCCGACCGCTGGAACGGTTCGAGGGCAGTCCAAGAAAAACCCATCTAAGGAGAAATCATGAACAACTCAATGGTAATCGACCCCGAATCGAGCGCAGCATTCGACATGAATCGTGCGGAGAGGATCGCCTCAAGGCACGGATTAACCCTCACCCACGTGCTGAACGGCGATGGATCTCCCACGACCGTATGGCAGATCACCCTCGAAACGCTCACCTCGAGCGACGACATTGTGGCCGTCGAGATCGACACCGATGAGCGCACCGCTTGGACTGTCTACGCAGACGCAGAGAAGGACGGCAGCTTTACGGCCAATCATGCACGGGGCCACGCTGAGCGACTGGTCAAGGCGTCCATGCTCGCTGACGAGCTCAACGCGGAGGTGAACTGATCATGACGAATGTAACCATCGCCAATGTGTCCGAAGTGGCCGCGAGCCTCGCAACCAAGCTCAACACGATCCGTGCCGAGGTCGAGGAACTCCTGCAGCGCCGCGAATCTCTCATGCTCACTACCCAGGCCGAATTGATCGCAGCGGGCATCCCCAGCTACGTCATCCGCAAGAGCAAGTCCTACGACGTAGGCAGTCTCGGCTACCTCGTAGAGGGCTTCAACATCGGGTACATCCACTCCAATGAACCGTCGATGAGCACCCTCCACCACCCCCGAAACATCGGCCCGTATCTCAACCGCGGGCACCTTTACACGGTGCACGGCATATTCGAAGTACTGCTGATCGACGGAGACAAGATGCTCGTAGCCCAGACGCCCGATCAGGGAGATACAGAAGCGCCCCACCGGAAGACCCTCAGCCGTCTTCGTAACCTGGCCCGCACTCACGACTTCAGAGTCAGCGTTCGTGACCGCGAAGTAACCCTCATCGACCCGATGAATACGCACGTCCACACCGGCGATGCGCTCTCCGCATTCAAGTGGATCCACGGCTTCATCGATTCCTCCCGCGATGCGTAAATCGATCAACGGCTGGCCTAAGCGCGCTTAGGCTGTCCTCCCCGATGTAGCTCAGTGGACAGAGCGAGCGTTTTCTAAGCGCTTAGCCGGGAGTTCGAATCTCCCCATCGGGACAATTAGAAAGAAAGGACGCACAGATGAGCAGGAGAAGTAAGCCGACCGCCCAGCTCCTTGTGAAGGTGGGCTGCACTGGCCGCGGAAAACATAAACGACTTGTATTCGACACTGTCGAGTTGGGTATGTCTGTAGACACATTGGGCGTTCCATATGTCGCTGTGCGCCACAACGCAGGGAAGTTCAAACACAGCAACGAGACTCAGGTACCGAGTTCTGACGACTCGACGTTGTTCAAACGATCTTTAGTCGATCCGAACGCCGAGTTCGCAAACATCGTTTACCTCTGCCCGCTCTGTAAGCGGAACTTCGAGATCAGGGTAGAGAACGAAGCACAGGTTTTTGGCAAGGCGCTTGACCTAGATCGCGTAGATCGCGTGTCGTTCCTCGACTTGTCGGAGCCACCTGCTATAACTTGATACCAATAGCACCGTCTATGACGGAACGCCGGTCCAGCTAGAGGGCCGATAACGAACCTAGTGAACAGACACTCCCACCGGAGCGTGAGATAGCTCATGCCCGGAGGTTGACAGATGTCGTCCTGGACCAAAACCCGTTCACAAATTGCACACGAAAAGAAGCGTGATCCCCACGCAGACGTGACCGAGCTGAAGCGTCAGCTCAAGGCCGAACGTCTCGAAGAGTATGTGGCGCGCGTAGTAGCCGAAGCTCCGGCATTATCGCCGTCTCAACGCGACCGAATCGCTAACCTCCTGGTTGCTGGCGGTGGTGCCGTTTGAACGCCACAACGATTTCTGGCACCTGGAATCACGAACAGGCAGTCCCAACCGAAACAGTCGAAAGCCTGATCCGGCACACGCACGCTCAACTAGCCGCGGCACAAACTGTCATCTCGCCGTCAAAGGTTTCGAGGCTCGTGCGGGCATACGTTGCGCGACACGGGCTCGCTTCGGGTCGCCGCATGGTCGCCATGTATGTCGACTCCGCAGCCACCGATTACGAATTCGGCGCATGGTGCCTGTCCTACGCTGACCCCACCGGAGATGCTGCAGTCCGCAACATCATGGCGGGCACCCGTTGAGCCCCGAAAGAAATCGCCCCACTCTGGCAAGTGGAGCGATCGAAGCAATTGCTGGCGGGCCGTTTGCTTACTTCAAGGGTAAGGCCGAAATCGACCTGACCGAGATTTCAGGAGACACGACCAACCCGCGTTACGAGGTTTACCTTGCGGGCTGGACTACCGGCTACGAAAGTCGGGAAGCCGAGATCGCTCGCCTGCGTTGGGAGCGCGACCTTTGGTACTTCTGCGCCAACAACAAAGGAAAACGGCCGTCTGACTTCTACAGGCACCAAACCAACGCAATGTGGGAGGTGCAGGCATGAACGCGGCAAGATTCGACGCGGCTTGGCTCATGCGCCAGGAGTTCCCGCCCGTGCAATACGTCGTTCCTGGCATCGTTCCCGAGGGGATGACTCTGCTCGTCGCGGCACCCAAGATCGGCAAATCGTGGATGGTTCTCGGTCTAGGAGTGGAGCTCGCCCGCGGTGGTGAAGCCTTCAGAAGTATCCCGATCGGCGCACCCCGCCCAGTGCTCTATCTAGCGCTCGAGGACGGTCAACGACGTCTGCAGGATCGACTGATCCGGCTCGCCCCGAAAGAGATTTCCGCGAACCTTGAGTTCATCACGGAGGTAGCAACAGGGGAAGTTCTCAGCACCATTCAGGGGTTCATGCAGGCGCAAGCTGGGCTCAACCCGGTGGTCATTCTCGATACTCTCGGCAAGGTCATGCCGCCCGCAGGTAACGGCAGCCAGTACGGCCATGACTACAAGGTTCTGTCGGACCTGAAAGCAACCGCAGACGCCGTACCGGGCTCGTCACTGGTCATCGTCCACCACACGCGGAAGATGGACGCGGGCGACTTCCTAGACGCTGTATCGGGCACACAGGGAATCGCAGGAGCCGCAGACACAGTGCTGCTGCTCAAGCGTGAACGGAACGAAAAGCGCGCCACTCTCTACGTCACTTCACGAGACGCAGCAGAGGGTGAGTATTCGCTGACGATGAACGAGAACGGCCAATGGAACCTCGACGGCGACAACCTCGAATCTGCCGCCCAGAGCGCCCAGAACGCCCGCGCAACAGCAGGACTGGGAGATAAATCGATCGAGGTCATCAACAAGATCTCAGAGCACCCGGAAGGAATATCCCCGAAAGACATCAAGACGCTTCTCCCCCACATTGCAGAAGGAACCGTCGACGCGTATATCAAACGCGCATTTGACTCCGGACGCATTGAAAGATCCGAAAGAGGTAAGTACACCCCTATAAGAAGCGCAAGTAGTGCAAGTTTCGAAAGCTCTGGTTCTTACACTTCTGACACTTCTTACATCCCCTCAGGGGGTGCAGCATGAACGCCGGGGTCTTCGCAATCGTGACCTGGTGCGGTGCTGGCAGCATTCGACTATTCCCCTACGAGTCAGAGGCTCGTGAGGTTATGGCGCTCATGGAAGCGCGAAAGTGCTCCCCAACCTGCACACGAGAACATCGCATCATCAAACTTGGTGAGGTGCTGTCATGAGCCGCGCATCGGAGGCGTTCGACGTCTTGTCGCTGGCGCTAGTAGAAACAACACCAGCGTGCGCCGGGGATGACCTGTTCACCGTGGATACCCCAACAGCAGCAGATGTCGAGACCATGCGACCTCTGTGCGACTCGTGCCCGCTGTTCGATCTCTGCCGACAGTACGCCGACCTCGAGCGCCCCAAGGTCGGCTACTGGGCAGGGAAGACCTACCGCGAGTACAAGAAGAAGGTGCTCTCGTGAGCGGTGGTCGTATCGTGCGTCCACCGGAGCACCTCGTCCACGGGCTCGAAGGCCCAGTGGTGATCGTCAGCGGTCGCGTAGCAGCCTGGCTGAACCGTCACGCCGGCCTGAACGAATATCGAATCGACCATCGTGGCGAAGACCCAGACGTTGACAGCACCCTCAACGCTCTTCGGATAGCTGAGCTCAAGTGGAGAGAGGCCGTTACCGGAACCAAAGAAGCGGCCCCACCGGAACCCCAGCGAGAGTGGATGAGTACCACCCAAGCGGCAACACAAACGCGAATCGGAGAACGGGCGATCCGAAAAGCGATCGACGCCGGCCGACTGAAAGCAATCAGTGTCAATGGTCGCTGGCGCATCCGACGCGAAGACCTTGCCCACTACCAAGCAAATAGAAAGTAGCCAACATGTCAGTTACATACGTAGACGGACTCATTGACAAAGTCCGTGCAGAAGCATCACAAACACAGACCGACCACGGAGGAGCGATAGCCGCCATCAACGCCGACACAAGTCTGAGCGCCGAAGGCAAGCGACTTCGACTCTCAGAGCAAAACGACGCAGTCAAGGCGCATCTGCAGTCTCTGAAAGCGAAGGAGATGCAACTCGTAGATGATGAGATCCTTCGACTTGAACGCCTACTCGATGCAAAAGCCGGTAGCAGCTCATCCGACATCATCGCCTTCCGGGACGCACAGGATCGAGCCGAACGAATCAGTGACGCCGATGAAGGCACCCGAGTCCTCGAGCGGGCCGAGCGAACCGGTGACAAGACCCTCGCGCACGCTGTGTTCCGCAAAGCGATCGACAGCGGCTGGACTGCGACCGTTCAGACCTTTTCCCAGGCCAACCCTGATCTTGCCGAGGCAGCCAAAGATCTCAGCACATGGAAACGGTTCCGTGCGCCTGACATGAACCGAGCACTTGCGTACTCGTCGGCGTGGTAGCTAGAGGGACAGTACACATAGGGTCGCACGTCATCGATTTACCCAAGGAAGAAGCGCGCACACTCTTCCTTGCCGCGGGCGTTGCTCTTCGATCCAGAGTCCCTCTGGTCGTAAACCATGACACGACTGTGTACGTCAATGAAGGAACACAACTCAGCCTCACCATCGAAGACGGATTCCGAGACGAGTACAACCCGCAGCAAGTGATCGAGCAAGCAGGGCGAACGCGTGCTGCCACGGTGATGTAAGTGGAAGAGATAGAACGACCACCGAGCATCCGTCTTCGGAGTACTCATCACCACCCAGGGCGGGGTCCCCTCAAGATACTTTCACCCGCCCCTCCGGGGGTAGGCGGCATCCGTCCCCGGCGTTTTTCCACATCGAACACTTAGAGAACGGATCGGCTGTGAGTCGTGGTTTTGGTAGCAAACAACGGCAGATTCTGGAGAACCTGAGGGCTTTACCCACGGGTTACGGGGTACTTCTAACTGATACAGAGATGACCGCTTCTGAATCTGCATCGTTTCGGCGGGCGGCTCGCGCTCTCGAACAGGTGGGGCTAGTTCGGATAACGAAGACCCTCATTGATGGCCGGCGACATCTTGTCGCTCACCGCCCCTAGCGTTTTCACCCCTTTCACCTACCTAGCCACGTATCCGCGTGGCTTTCTGCTTTTAAGGAGCACTCATGGCGAACGCGCCTGACGAATTGATCAACCAAACCACCCGCGAACGCCTCGAAGAATTAGGGATCGAGCTTTGATAGCTCTCGCGAAACCAATTGTCTGCACCACCTTACGTATGACGAAAGCAGGGAACAGAAATGCTTCTCAGTAGTCCACCAAGAGCCCGTGAATGGGATTCCTTTGTGACCGAGCTCGTCGGTTGGAAGCAAGGCACAACCCAAATGAAAGCACGCATGTTGATCGCCGAATGGCTTCAAATATACGAAGGAGACGACGTAGGGCCTCTTGATCGTCAGACACCCGAGGTATGGGCGCGGGCATTTCTTGAGATCGGGTACTTCGAAGCCGATCACACGATCACTGAAGTATCACCCGACCGTTTTGAAGAAAGCATCGATGTACATACGGGCTGGCTACCTGGTCAAACACCAGACCTATACCGCACGTCGACAAAACACGAAGCCCGCAGATTTTCGTGGACAGAAATTGCCGGTGACCCTCAGACAGCCTCAACTGGGCTCTCCTTGTGGCGTACGAGGTCTCCGCTTCATGTCTTCGGAAAAATTACCAATCGCTACAGGCTTCTTCCTGACACAAATTTTTGGGGCTTCGTCGGGCAGGATGACAGCTTTAGGCAGCTCGGGCGCGAAACGGATGTCAGCGAGTGGATTGTCGCTCCCGGCGACGACGTGTGCGAGATGCACGTATTTGACCTCTTCCCGTCGAGTGCGAACATGTTCCTAACAGAAGGCTCGTTACGCTCGGAACTTTGAAAGCGACCATGTCTGTGAAACGTCAAAGAGCTCGCACCGGCTCAAGCTGTAGCGGCCCCTGCGAATTGTTGTCCGGAGAGCATGATTCAGCGGGCTCTGGAAAAGTTGCCGCGACGAGCCGGACGTGACACTGTAGTGCTACTACGCGCCTAATTGACGCGACTATTGCTCGCGTACCCGCGAAATGGGGGTGTGGGCAACCGGCGATTCCCGTTTTCGGGCTGTATCTTGGTCAACATGGAGCAGCAATGAGCAGTAAGAGCACACCGAAGAACTCACGCACACCGCTGACTACTCTGACGAAGCTCTCAACTCAGCAGTTTGAGGCGCTTCTGTCGTCATTCGATGCGAGCCACTCCTACGCGTCACGTGCCCAAGTGCAGCAAGGTGTAGCAAAGGGCCTTCCGGACGTAGATACTCAACTACGCAATGACCTTATGGATTTTGCTCTCGCGTACGCAGAGGTCGCTCTAGAGCGCGGCAAGCTCGACGATGACGACTTCCTAGATGGCCTCGTGCGGGCCACCCAGGACGAGTTGGGAGACGAGCCGGCCAATACGCGTAACCGGATCAGGGCATTGCTCCGTGCCCCGGCGCTACAAATCATGGCTCGGTCGACGTTTCTAGACAGACATCATGGACGTCCTATGCTCCGGTCAGCGATCGATACGGATCTGCGCCCAGTTTTTGTCCCCCACGTCGATGAACGACCCGCCGCTTACATAATTTGGCATTCGCTCTACGTTGTATCAGCACACGACATTTATGGCCAGCAGGAGGACACAACTGAGTTTTCTCTTGATCACCGGGATCTGATTGACCTCAAGAAACAGATCGACGAGGCGCTTTCGCGTCACGATCGATTGAAGGCTCAGATATCAGAATCTGCTGCTGTTTGGGACTCCTACGAGTCTCGGAAGGGTGATGAATGAGCGCGGATATCACGCCCATCCGGCGTTCTCTGGATGGATTGCGCTTGACCTCAGCCTACGAAGATGTACTCTCGCGGAATGATCGCGACGGGGACGACCGACTCTCCGAATATCTCCAAGATATGCGCCGCAGCCACATGCTCATGGACGAGGTGGAACAGCAGTCGCGGGTGTTAAGAGCGATCGTCGACGTAGAGCAGCGAGAGAGTTCGGCGCACCTACATTGGTTCCTGAACGCGCATCGTGGAATGCTCGAGGAAAGTTATGCGCCAGTGGAACTTTCTATTAGGTACGAGCGAAAAGCGCGCTCCGCATCGTTTGAGACGGAACCAATAGACGTCATTCGGCCCTCCTATATTTATTCGGCGCTCGAACGAGGTAACCTCGCCCTTTCAGATGGCCACGGTTTGACGCTGCTCAAAGCGCAAGCCGAACACCGCCTCGCGACGAGAGCCCTCTCATTGGCCTACCGAATGGTCTGGCTTGTGTTGGGTCTAGTTGCTTTAGTCTGGGGCGCCCTTGCTGGACTGTCTTTCTTCGCCGGTGTAGGGCTCGATCACACGTCAATTGTTTTCGGCGCGTTCGCACTGCTGGGGCTGATGGCGACCGCTTTTGTCGCTGGGCATAACGCAGACGAAGACGAGTGAGCGCCAAGAAGCAGCCAGAACCGTCCCAATCGAAAATGGGTTGGTTTCCTGCCGCTTTGCGCGAAATACGCCTAATGCTGAAAGTTGAAACCACGACCGTCCCGGGAGCTGTTAACCTTGCGACCGTCATTGGGAGCTTCCTCCTGGCGATCGTGTATGCCCAAGGGAGCGTTGGATGGAACCTGAAGATTGGTAACTGGCTCAGCGCGTCAGTAGCAGGCAACGAATTCGACCTCACGACGGTACTCGTACTTCTCGCGGTTTTTGCGATCGTTTGCGCGACCATGATTACTTTGCTCCATAAGAGACGTAAACGCGTCAGTGCAGCGAAGAAAGCGCTGAAAAAAGCTGAAAAGCGTGCTCACAAGGCTGCTCCAGATGAGCGACCCGCATAGTGGCTCACGGCCGGGGCTGTCTTGTGACGCCCTGACCATTGAATCGAACAGTCTTCAATACAGAGTTGGTCTGCTCTACTAGCGGAGAACCCGACACCGTTTCGCGGCGGCGAGAAGGTGTGACGTGTGGCTTACTTATCGACGGACTTTCTCAGAGCGGTCGACCCGCTGACCCTTATTGAGCGAAGCAGCTTCCACACGAGCTGTCGAACCTCCAGAGAGAACGGTCAGTCGGCTGTGACTTCGACTGTTCAAAGTCGCTCGACCGCACCAACCCAAACCCATGCGCGATGCTCAACCCCATCTGGTCCGGGCCAGGTGACCGCAACTGCGCGAGCCGTCCACATGACAGCGAGCCCTTCAACCTCGATCGGACCATCCGGGTACCTCACCCATGCACGCACGGCGTTAGGTCGAGGATCGTGGGTGATTGGCACTTCGTCGCGTTGCTGCTCGGCTCGCGTCAATGACTGCGGTTGCCCAGAGCGCATTATGCGTTCGGCAATCCTCGAGTCCATCCGTCGATCGACGCTCGAGGCGTAGCGTTTGTTCGTTCCCAAGGTCTGCTCCCTAGTCGTTCGGAAGCAGCCGGCCCTGCGTGGTCAACTTTACGTCGCGAAGCCGACACGAGAAGACGACCACGAGGATCGAATCCTCTTAGGCAGTCGGTCACCCGTCGAGCTGATCGAATCCGTAAAGTAACTCATCGAGCCCCCATGCGAGATAGAACGCGAAAAACGGGTCGGCAATATGCAGGCTCGAGCTCGGGCCATCGTCGATGAAATCGATCACCGGCTGGACATCTGTATTAGCGCCGATATGCTCGAGTTCCTCAGCCGATGGAAGATTATCTGTAAGTCTCGCGGATGCTATGCGTGACATATTTTTGAGCACATTGGTGGTTTGAGCGTTAGCGGGCCCCTGCCCTGACACCATGTCCGAAATCGCTTCCCGTATCTCATCCTTTGTTATGTCTAGTTTCGGGCCCGTGCTAGATATAGCAGCCAGGGCCAGTCCATAACCGTCGAGCGCGAACCCGCGATGAGTCTCGTATTTAGTGCGGATGCTGCCGCGCTCCTGAGGCCCACGCAGCAGTCGGGTTGCCCAGTTCTTTGATGCATCTTCTATCTGGGCGAGAAAGAACGACCGCCAGCTCTCCGGCGCGGCCAAAACGACAGAACTCTCCGTTGTCTCTCTGATTCCATTCGCCTTACATAGCTCGCGACAAAATTGCTGCATCAAATGCGGGCTGCCGTGGCTTTCCTTTGCGAGTCTCTTAGCGAGGAGTTCGTCCTCGTCGACAACACCGAGCAGACGAAATCCTTCGCGAGCGATAAAAAGTAGATCGCTCTCAGACCAAAACTGCACAGTTAGGGTCTTCACTCGTCCAGTCATGTCCGGCTCGGCTGAAACGACCTCTCGAACGCGGTGGGAAATCGAGACAAAAATAATTGCTATGCCTGCGAGAACGAGCGGTTTGAGCGCGCGGACTATTTGTCTTTGCGTCGATTGATCTACGAAGTGAAAATCGTCGATTACTAGGGGACGTGCAGATTCGATGAGGGCGTCTCTAGCGACGACCGCGATCGATCGATCCGCGGATACTCTAATTCCGCTGCCCGATGTGGATTGAACGCCTACCGTCCCTCGCGCGCGCAAGAAAGACACGCCCCCTTCGACGGAGCCTTCCGCAGAACCCGTAAGCGATGTGTCTTCAAGCGCCTCTTCGTTTGGATATACACCAAGCTCGTCGCCGATCCTCGCCCACAGTTCATTCACTGAACCGATGCCTTGGCCGTCAATCCAAACTGGATCTTGCAACACATTGCGCAGAAGGACGGTCTTTCCAGTCTTTGTAGGCCCAGCCAAAGTCAGTATCGATCCAGCTTCCTCGATGTAATCGTTGAGAGATTGCTCGAGCGCATAATCGTCCCGAGGGTTGTAAGTGTGAGCGGGTAACTTTCCTGGTACAAACACGGCGCTTGTTCGAAGCAATGGGGACATAGGGCCACCCTATGGGTGATCCAGTTCGGTGGGTAGATGCCATCCGCGCCATCCGCGCCATCCGCGCCACGTTCATTCCGCCCGACACTACGACCAGCTTTGGTATCCGGCCTCATATGCGGCTCTAAGAGACGAAACTGCGCTTGCGTCGTAACTGTCGCTATCCGCATCACCCATCACCGCTCTCCACAATGCATCCGGGGCGAGGTAGGTCCGGCGCTTTCCTAAGTTCTCTTCGTCCTCACGGACGTCACCTCCCAGGCCGGAGGCGTTCAACAGGTCCTCGCGAGATAATTCGCGCCTCGGCTTGAAATCCGAGATAGAGTCCTGCGCTGCGCGTATCTCTGTCAGGAGTCGCATGCCGGATAGTACTTCTGGATCATCGTCGCTTGCTTCGCCATGCTCTAGACCTAAGTCGTCTGTACCCATAACCGGAGTGTAGTCATCTCAAAAATGGCGTGTCTCGGTTTTCCACACTCAATATGCGAGTGCCACTTTTGGAATCGGTGCGATCACGAAGCTCGCTATTGCGTCGACCGATGAGCCATCATGCATACATGAGTGAAGATGCGTCATTAGATGTCGACCAGATATTGCTGAGCGCGGAAGCGAAAAGTTTCACGGACATCCAATTCGCACTTCGCGATGCTCACGAAACTAGACCGACCCTATTGCTCGCCCTTCTCTCGGACATAGCGGGATTATCTGTTTCCAACGACAAAGACGGCCAAGTTTTCTCGACCGGGTGGCCAATCAGTCATGGCTCTTGGGGCTCGAACCGACTATCAGAAGTCGACGTTGAGACTCTCCAGCTAGCAGCGCCTTCGATAAGCAATCTAAAGCTGCGGGGGCGATTATTCGACATCCTCTCGTCGCGTTTGGAAGGCGCGCCGCGGGTCGAAGCGGCTAGAGAGGCAATATCGGCCTATGAACGATCGTCCGGCGACATAACCGAATGGCTTCGAGACGGTTCTGCTCGGCGCACGTTGGACTTGGCTAAACGATATGGGGGAGCCACGCGCGACGATCTCATGAGGATTCGAAAGGACATCCTCGCAGCCATTCTCAACTTATCTAGGGTCGATGACTCGCTGAATACGTCGCTGCGGGCCGCTCAACTGATTCGCGACTCACGCTTGATCAGTTCCGACGACTCCGAGCCAATATTCGACGCCTTGAAGGCGGGGGCTGAAAGTCTGACCTCGAATCCTTACCTGGCCCGTCAATTGTTCTACGAGGCCTCCCTCTGGGCACGTAGTCTGCCCGCGTCACGAACGGATGAAGAGTGGATCTGCTTGGCTCTGATGGCCGGTCAGTGGGAGCACGAGGCGAGGGCGCGGCTTACTGGTGAATCCCCGAGTCACTTGGTCGCCGCCTCGCATTTTGAATCCGCTTTTCAGGTACTAAGAAATATCCCGCGACGCGTGCGAGTTCAGCTTGGGATCGACGAGAGACTCAACCAGCTCGTGGTAGCGATTCAAGAACACAATGAGGCCGCTTCGGACGAAATGTCCACCTTCGTGTCGGAGCCGATCGATTTGAACGAAATGGCCCGTGACGCCAAAGAGGGTGTGGCTGGCAGAGATCTTATTGAGGCTCTCCGGCGATTCGTGGGGAGACGAAACTTGTCGGACCCAGACGACTCCAAAAAGGCGTCTGAGGAATTGATTGCAAAGTATCCACTCGCATCGCTTTTTTCTCACACTCAGTTCACCCGCGACCATCGAGTGTCGGCGAAGTCTGGTCAGGAAGAGGCTGTGTGGAGACAGATGGTGCAGACCGAAGTCCTCGGATTCAATTTGTGGACGAAGGGATACATCCTGCCCGCGCTCGAGCAACTTCGAATAGACCATCACATCCACTATCAAGATTTCGAAACCTTGGCGTCCGAATCATCGATAGTTCCGCGCGGACGGGAACAGCTCTTCGGTGCGGGGCTCGCGAGTGGATTCGCACTGGATTTCCAGACCGCGTTGTACCTGCTCGTCCCTCAAGTTGAATACCTTGTTCGAGCCCATCTAAAGGCCGCGCAAGTACAAACGACTCGCTTTGATCAAGATGGAGTCGAGAGCGAAGCGAGCTTAGGGACCCTTCTGGAATTAGAAGAAGCCGCGACGATTTTCGGGGCGGCATTAGTCTTCGAGCTTCGAGTCCTGTTGCTGGGGCCATTCGGGCTCAATCTGCGAAACGATGCGGCTCACGGGCTTCTCGATGACCGAGAATCATCGACTGCCGCTGTTGTCTATTTTTGGTGGCTCGTGTTGCGCATGGTGTTCATGCCTTTCTGGAATGAACACCACGAGCGGCCAGACGAAAGCGAACCCGAGACCCCAGACAACTCGTAGCGACTCCGGAGTTGGAACGTGACCAGTTCAGAATGTTTTATTCGAGCCTGATTACCGACCTGTGAGTTTTGGGATTTCATTTCCCTCTGTGTTTGCTTTTCCAGGAACGATTTGGTTCAGCGTCTGGCCAGTTATCCACGCGTTCCAAGCGCGAAAGACGATGTAAATCGATTCCGCCACTCCCGGCTTACGTCGCTGGCCAGTGGCCGCGCGGTGGAAGATATCGAGAAGAACCCTGCGTGGGTCTCCACGCCCGTCTAAGCGCATGTCCGCGATGGACTCGGCAAACTCTACGGCTGCGTTCGCCCCGACCTTCTCGAGCTCGTAGAGGCAGTATGCCCACACCGACGGCTGAATGTTTATGCTCTTGCCGGTGCGACGAGCCAACGAGATCGCGTTAGTGACGTCAGGGTTCAGTTCCGCCCACGCGATGATGTCTGAATTGGAGAGGGACGGAACGTTTGTCGCCATCGCAGTCCTGATATAGCCGTTCTCCCTCGCGTCGGCAATTCGCGCCACGGCAGCAAGAACGGTGGGGTCTTGCGAGAACCCGGCGAACCTGAGCGCGTCTCCCCCGGTTCGCTTTGCCCCGGTGTCGATTACTTCACGCGAGCGCGGATCGAGCCCCTTCACGACCAGCACACGGACAGTGACGCCTGATTCGATGACTGCCTCGCAGCGGTGCTGCCCATCAATAAGCCGTCCGTCCCAGTCGAACTGAATTGCTTGGCCCGATGTTTGCCAATTGCCGGAACGCATGTCTTGTGCGTACTGCTGAACCTTCTGGCGACGGAGATGGCGATTGCCGAGGTTGTGCCCTAACCACCTCTCTGCGAGTGCGGGAGTAAGGTCAACCATTTCGTGGGTCACCTTGTGGGTGATCGCTGGCTTTTCGGTTTCGCTAATGGGCTGCTTTGTCATCTCGTGCTCCTGGTGTTTATGAACGCCGCGGTGGCGCAACCACAGCCTGTTCGAGCAGGTGCCGAAACACATCAGCAAAAGAAATGTTGAAAACTAGTCTTGTGTACGCGCAGCACGCGGTCGTAGCCGCGCATGGTGATTCCGCCGCGTTCGAGAGCGCGGTCGATGGATGCCGTCACCGATGCCCCGAGGCGCGCTGCGGGACCACGGAGCCAGGTTCCCGGCACGTGCGAGTTGAGGCTCCACGGTGTCGCGGCGAGACGCTCGGTCGCGACCGCCCGCGCTGCCGTGACCCGCTCACGGGCGCGGTTCGTCGTGAGGCGCGGAACCTCAGTCGAGAGCCGCAGTTGCGCTGACGTGATGCGGTTCACCCTCAGCTGGATGTCGATGCGGTCGAGCAGCGGTCCCGACATCCGAGCGAGATATCGACGTCGGGAGTGCGGCGTGCACTCGCACTCGGCGTCGCGTGCGCCGTACTGGCCGCACGGGCACGGATTCGCGGCCATCACCAGTTGGAAGGATCCGGGAAAGTGCGCGACAGAGTTCGCACGGTGGATGCTGATGACTCCTGACTCGAGCGGCTGCCGCAGCGCGTCAAGCACGCTCGATGCGAACTCGGGAGCCTCGTCGAGAAAGAGCACTCCGTGCGAGGCGCGGGCTGCGGCCCCGGGACGAATGACCCCGCTGCCGCCGCCGATGAGCGCCGCCGCGGTAGCCGAGTGATGCGGGTTCTCGAACGGTGGACGCGTGGCAAGGGTTGCGCCGACCGGGAACCCGGCGAGCGACCTCAGGGACGAGACCTCGAGCGCCGCCTCGGCATCGAGCTCGGGCAGAAGACCCGGCAGCCGGGCGGCGAGCATCGTTTTCCCCGCTCCGGGAGGGCCGAGTAAAAACACGTGGTGCCCACCCGCGGCGGCGACAAGCATGGCCTCGACCGCGTCATCATTGCCGATGACCTCAGCGAGATCGACGTCATCAGCATCGTGCGAGTTCGCAGTCGGCCGCAGGATTGGTTCGACGGGCCACGGCTCGAGCTTTCCGCCGTGCCAAATAACGGCATCACGCAGGGATGCGACGCCCACTACTTTTACGTCGGGAACAAGCCCGGCCTCATCGGCATTGCCAGTCGGCACCATCACCGTCGTAAACCCGGCCCGTGCGGCCCCGACGACTGCGGGCAGCACACCGGTCACGGGCCGCAGCCGCCCATCGAGCCCGAGTTCGCCGAGGTGAACGACGCGATCGACTGACTCGGCGCTTACGTCTCCCGCGGCGGCGAGCGCCGCGAGCGCGATTCCCAAATCGAAGCCCGACCCGTGTTTGGGCAGGGCGGCCGGCGACAGGTTGACGGTGAGTTTGCGATTCGGCAGGCCGCATCCAGAGTTGGTTGCCGCAGCACGCACGCGATCTCGGGCTTCGCCGAGCGCGGCATCCGGTAGCCCAATGAGCACAAACGACGGAAGGTTCGACGAGATGTCAGCCTCGATCTCGACAATGGCACCCTGCAGCCCGAGCAGTGACACGGCGTGGGTGCGGCCGATCGGCATCAGAACACCCGCCGTAGATGTTCGATGTCGATCGGCCCGCCGTGCGGAGCGACAATCGCGAGCGCATCAATGCGAATGTGATCGTGATTGCCGGGATTCGCTTCGCACCACGCGGCCGCAAGCCTGCGCAGCCTCGCAAGCTTGAGCGCCGTTATCGCCTCGAGTGGATGCCCGAACGCCGTGCTCGACCGCGTCTTGACCTCGACGAAAACGAGCTCGTCGCCCTCGCGCGCTACGAGGTCGATCTCGCCCAGCGAGCAGCGCCAGTTGCGCTCGACAATCGTCAGCCCGGCACCCTCCAGGAAGGATGCCGCGAGTTGCTCACCTCGTTTGCCGAGTGCGTCTTTCGCTGCCATGCATCGAGGATGCGCGCGCGTTTACCTCGGTGGTTCGGCGTACTTTCAAACTGTGGACAGAGCGCCACAGAGAACACTTGTGGAAAGTCGGTCACGCGGCACTGCGGTCGATTCGATTTCAGACCAAAGCCCCTTGAAGAGGAGCAAACTGAGACTGGAGGCAGTTATGGCACCAGCACACGACCCGACACATCCGGGCGAAATCCTTCTCGAAGAGTTCTTGACCCCGACGGGCATCAGTACACACCGTTTGGCGCAGACAATTGCAGTGCCTACCCGCAAAATCGACGAGATCGTTCGAGGCGAACGAGCGATTACCGCGGACACCGCCGTGCGCCTATCGCGCGCTCTGGGCACATCTGACCGGTTCTGGCTCAACCTTCAGAACCGATACGACTTGGATGTCGCGATCGTCGACAATCGCGAAGCACTCGACCAGATCCGACCACTGATAAGCGCCTAACCCAACCGCTCCCAAGCGAACCCGTACATGTACGCGCACAACCGCGCACTAGCCGTGTTGTCGACAGCCCCGCCGTGCCCGCCCTCGGTCGGCTCGTAGTAGAGCACTTCAGACGAGACACCGAGCCCCTTCATCCGCGCGGCCATCTTGCGCGCCTGCACTGGGCCGACGCGGTCGTCTGAGGTTGCGGCGTAGAGGAAGGTCGGCGGATACGTCACGGATGAGGAGAGCAACTGGTACGGCGACCATTCCTTCATGAACTCCCAGTCCGACGCGACATCCGGGTCGCCATACTCTGCGATCCAGGACGCTCCCGCAGACAACTTGGTGTACCGCTGCATGTCGAGAAGAGGAACCCCGCAGATCACCGCACCGAAGAGTGACGGGTAGCTTACGAGCATGTTGCCGACGAGCAGCCCACCGTTCGAGCGACCCTCGCACGCGAGGCGCGCAGGCACGGTGACACCGCGGGTGACGAGGTCGCGGGCGATTGCAGCGAAGTCTTCGTAGGCACGCGGTCGGTTGGAGCGCAGTGCGGACGTGTGCCACGCCGGCCCGTACTCTCCTCCTCCACGGATGTTCGCGAGCACAAACACTCCCCCGCGTTCCAGCCAGGCTCGACCGATGACCCCGCTGTACGAGGGCAGCATCGCGTGCTGGAATCCGCCGTAACCGGAGAGCAGCGTGCGGTGCGAGCCGTCGAGCACAAGACCTCGGGGCGCGACCTGGAAGTAGGGCACGCGAGTGCCGTCGTCCGAGACGGCGAAGTGCTGCGAGACCTCGAAACGTGAGTCGTCGAAGAATGACGGCGCAGACTTCACCACCGTCGCATCCACCACCCCGATAACACCACGCAGCACAGACGGCGGCGTCGTAAAACCTGCCGTGTGCAACCAGTATTCGTCGGAGTCGTCGGGCGACGTGTCGACGACGTGGGTAGCACTCAGAAAAGGAACGGCGAGAGTCGACGAGCTCCAGGCCTGTGAAGGGTCGAGCACGAGCAACTGGGTCGCAACGTCATCGAGCACCGTGAGGATGAGCCGCGAGGCCGTCCACGACCAGGACTGCAGCGAGCGCGCGGCTGTCGGTGTAAAGATCACCGTGAAGTCTCCGGACCCAGCCAGGAATTGCTCGAACGGGATAGCGAGCAGCGAGCCAGTGACGTACGAGCCCCAGTCGGAGCGCGGCTGCACAAGCAGCCACTCGCGGTGTACGTCGATGTCAGAATCTTCGGGCACCTCGATGAGGGTGAGCCCGTCGGCAGTGACGAGGTGAACACGCTCGCGGTAGAAGTCGAGCGCCTCGTAGACGAAGTCGCGCTCGAAGCCGATCGTCGAGTCGTGCGAAGCGCCGATCGACAGGTCATCCACACCGACCTCGTGCACGAGCGGGGCGTCGGCGAGCGCGGTGCCGCGAGTCCAACGCCGCAGGGTGCGCGGGTAGCTCGAATTGGTCATCGTGCCGGGGCCGAAGTCGGTCGCAACGAAGATGGTGTCACGGTCGATCCACGAGACGCGGCTCTTCGCGAGCGGCACCTCGAAGCCGTCGTCTGAAGAGGAAACGAATGACAGAGTCGGGATGTCGAACTCGCGCACCACAACCGCGTCACCACCATCCGGCGAGAGCTGGATGAGCGCGCGATCGTAGGTGTGCGCGAGAACCCGGGCGCCCGAATAAACCCACTCGGTGTTTTCGGCCACGCCCAGCGCGTCGATGTCGAGCAGGATCTGCCACTCGGGAGCATCCGTCAGGTAGCTCTCGAAGGTTGTGCGATGCCAGAGTCCGCGAGGGTGCTCGGTGTCGCGCCAGAAGTTGTAATAGAAGTCACCGCGACGCGAAACCAGCGGGATGCGATCATCAGAATCAATGACCTCGAGGATGCGTGCCGCCAACGCCTGGCTGTCGTCAGAGTCGAGCGCCGCGGTTGTGAGCGTGTTCTCGCCGGCAACCCAGTCGAGGGCTTCGGCGCCGTAGATGTCTTCGAGCCAAATATTCTCATCGACAGAATCGTGGTTTTCGTCGACAGGCTCGTGGGAAGAAGTCATGTGTTCAGCCTATAGACGACGAAGGCCCCGCCTCCTGTGAAGGGAGGCGGGGCCGGGTTTCGATACGGCCGCGGGCGGCCTACTCAACCAGCGAGGGTGACTAGTGACTAGTCAGCCAGGATGCCGTAGAGCGCACGACGGGTCTCGTCGAGCTGGGCAACGGCCTTGGCGCGCTGCTCATCGGTCGCCGCAAAGCGGAACTGGTGAACAACTCCCATCAGCTTCGCGACCGACTCGTGAAGGCCGGCATCGGCCGAGGAGTGCTCGGTGACCGAAGCCCAGACTCGCTCGAGTTCTGCCGCGTGGTCGGTTACGTAGGCGGTTCCCTCTGCGGTCAGGGTGAACTCGGTGCGCTTGCCCTCGCCGACAGCCTCGATGAGTTCTTCATCGACGAGCTGCTGCAGCGTTGGGTAGACGGAGCCGGGGCTCGGCGTCCAGGTGCCGCCGGAGCGCTCACCGATCTGCTTGATGACGGAGTAGCCGTTGGACGGCGCCTCGGCGAGGAGGGAGAGGATCGCGAGGCGAACGTCTCCGCGCCGCTTGCGCTGCGGGCCGGGCGGCATAAAGCCGCGAGGTCCGAAGCCGCCGAAGCCGCGTGCGCCACCGGGCCCGAAGGGGTGACCGGTGCCGAAGGGTCGAGGGCCACGACGGCCCTCGTGGTTGTGGTTCTCATGGTTGGTGGATTCGCTGAACATGCGTGTCCATCCTTTCTTGCGTAATGCATAAGTTATCTCGCGTGTCTTACGCGATGCGTTAAAGATATATCGCTAACTATCGCCTGTCAAGAACGCAAAGAAAAACGCCCAACCTCCCGAGAGATTGGGCGCGACATCCATACCGTTATTGCTCGTCGAGGCGAACCTTCGCCGATTTGCGCACACCCGCGGCCTTATCGCTCGCCAGCGTGCGCAGCACCTCGACGGGCGTGTTCGAGTTATCGGCAGCGTGCTCTCGAACCCAGGCATCTGGATGTCGCGCCAGCACGGCAAGCGTCGCCCCACTGCTCGCGGCATTGCGCCCCACCCACAGCGCGACGCTTGTTTCGGCGTCGGTGGCCAGCGCCTGAAGTGCCGGCTGTGGCGTGCGCGGGTTGCGAGCGATTTCGCGACGCACGTCGTCGAAGGTGTCGGTCGCGAGTGCCGCGAGCACCTCGGGAGCTACTAATGGGTTGAGCGCGAGGGCGAGCCGCACTCCTGGTTCTGAATCGGCAACGAGCGACTCGAGAACGTGCGCGGGAGTCGACGAGTTCGCGGCAACACCCCAACGCACGCCGAAGTCGCTGCCGCGAGCGAGGTCAACGAGAATGCTGACCGGCACGGCCGGGTTGCGCGCGATGCGCCAGCGCACGTTGATGTGCTTGTCGCGAAGAAGTTTCTCGACGAGCGGCGACGGCAGCGAAGGGTTGAGTGCGAGAAGTGGGCGAAGTTTGCGATCGCGCGCGAGGCGCTCGAGAACCGCGACCGGCGCCGCCGGGTTGGCCGCCACCCGCCACACAACCTCGGGTCGCTTGTCGCGCGCAAGCGTCTCAAGAACGGAAGCAGGCACATCTTCGCGGGCGGCAATGACCACCCGCGTTATGTAGTCGCCGCTCGTGACGAACCGTTCGAGGTCGGCACCCTGTGCGTTGAGCACAGCGAACGCCTGGTTCTCGGGCCGAATTGTGTACGGATAGAGGCCGAGGCCGCTCTCGACGGCCTGACGAAGAATTTTTTCCCACAGGTACTGGCACGCGGCATCCTGCGAGCGAAATGACTCGCGCTCGCTGAACGTCGCGCGCTCGGTGTGGCCGACTCCCCAACGCCCGAAGCTTTTGGGGTAGATCGAGTAGCCCTCACCGGCCGACTGCGATTCGGAGATGTACGGTATCCAGCTCTGCTGGGGCGCCTGAGCGGCCTCGAGTTGATCACGCCGCGCAAGCAGCTCCGCGACATCCATCAGAAACTACTCGTCGAGCGCGAGTTCCTTCGGAAGCTCGAGCTCCTTCGACGACAGCTCTTCGACGTTGACATCTTTGAAGGTCAGAACCCGCACGCTCTTGACGAAACGGTCGGAACGGTAGACGTCCCATACCCAGACATCGTTCATCGTGAGCTCGAAATAGAAGTCGTGCTCGGTGTCTTGCCTGACGAGTTCGACCTCATTGGCCAGATAGAAGCGTCGCTCTGTCTCAACCACGTAGCGAAACTGTCCAACGACATCGCGGTATTCCTTGTACAGGGCAAGCTCGACCTCGCGGTCGTAGTCTTCGAACTCGTCTTCGTCCATCGTTCGTCAATCCTAGGCCGAACGACGCGGCGGCGCAGACCCCGGCTCAGGCGGTGGCGTGCAGCCAGGTTTTGCGATGAAAGTCTGTCGCGCCCAGCGAGGCGATCGCGGCAAAGTGCGCTGCCGACCCGTAGCCCTTATTGCCACTCCAGCCGTAGCCCGGATGCCTCGCGTCGGCGTCGATCATCAGGCGATCGCGATGTACTTTTGCGACGACGGATGCCGCGGCCACCGACACGCAGTCGCGGTCAGCCTTGACGCGAGTCTGCACCTGCAGCGGGCGCGCGAGCGCTGGCGACAACCAGTCGTGCGATCCATCGAGAAGCACAACGCTCTCACGAACGGCGGCGCCCAACTCGTGCAGCTCGACGAGTGCCCGGCGGCCAGCCATGCCGAGCGC
>Ga0247736_10000192_pt1 | contig 22788 bp, 22 predicted proteins | sample UWRJL193509B2_FD_180935 | JGI IMG/M metagenome (GOLD analysis project Ga0247736, IMG submission 180935) | Plant litter microbial communities from Arlington Agricultural Research Station in Wisconsin, United States - UWRJ-L193-509B-2 | ecosystem: Environmental > Terrestrial > Plant litter >...
TTTAAGGATCGTGGAAGATGACCACGTTGATAGGCTATAGATGTAAAGGCAGTAATGTCATAGTCGAGTAGTACTAATAATCCGTAAGCTTATGTACACCCTTTTCCCCCGATGTAAGTCGGGGGAGAAACTTTCTAATCCTTCGGCTTCGCTCAGGATGACATTTTATGTTTCTTTATCTCAGTATGTTAAGATATTATTGCAATTTTTAATTTTGAATTCTAAATTTTTAATTAATTGCAAAGATTGCCCAAAGCAATTATAACTTCTTAAGGTGGTTATTGCGGCGGGGCTCACCTCTTCCCATCCCGAACAGAGTAGTTAAGCCCGCCTGCGCAGATGGTACTGCAGTTATGTGGGAGAGTATGTCGTCGCCTTTCTTTTAAAATCCTTTCCGGTTTATCGGGAAGGATTTTTTGTTTTATAACACTTTTTTATCGCTACAAATCACGAAAGTAAAGCCTGCGTTCCTAAAAAATAAAGTTCGCAAAGTTATTTTTCTAATAGCTTTGCGAACTTTACCGTTAAATGATATTTGGATTGGAAATTTTTTCCAATGCCACTACCTGTATTTACGCGGAATTACGTTGGGGAGGAGAACGGCATCCAAAAAAAAACTAGGAACTAAAATTATGCTAGACAGCCCGGCCAGCCGCGGCGGGAAAAGCCTAAATTCTTATTTACTCTATTATATAAAATTTTATTTCTGTTAAATTAAAGTCAATTTTGGGTTTTAAATTATGGTCAGTTAGCCATTTTGAATGCTAATCTGTATTTTTGCATTCAAATATTATAATTTAGATATGAAAAAAAGTATTGTATTGTTGACACTATTTGTTATTGCAAATTTAAGTGCTCAACAACGCCCTAAGTTGGTAGTAGGTATTGTAGTTGATCAAATGAAAATGGAATATTTATATCGGTTTTCTGATGATTTTTCTCCAAACGGATTTAAAAGATTAATGAATAATGGATATACTTTTCAGAATATGCATTATAATTACATGCCAACATATACTGCTCCGGGACATGCATCTATTTATACGGGTACGACGCCTTCTACTCACGGAATTGTTGGAAACGAATGGTTCAGCAGAACTCTTGGTAAAGAAATGTATTGTACAGATGATGCAGGTGTAAAAACCGTAGGAGACGGAACTGTTGAAGAAGGAGCAATGTCACCAAAAAATCTTCAAAGTACTACTATCACAGATGAAGTGAGAATGGCAACTAATTTTCAGGGAAAAGTAATAGGAATGAGTTTAAAAGATCGTGGTGCAATTTTACCTGCTGGTCATTTTGCAAATTGGGCTTTTTGGTACAGCAAAACTGGTTCCTTTATCTCAAGTACTTTTTACGGTGAAAAATTGCCTGACTGGGTGACCCAATTTAACAATGAAAAACATTATATGTCATACATTAATAAAGGTTGGGATTTGTATAAACCGGCTTCAACTTATAATGAAAGTTTACCCGATAATAATCCATATGAAGGAAAACTATATGGAAGTACAGCACCTGTTTTTCCTTACAACTTGAAATCAATGTATGAGAAAAACGATGCTGGAATAATAAGAGCTACTCCTTATGGTAATGATTTATTAGCTGAATTTGCAAAAAAAGCTATCGAAAAAGAAGAATTGGGTAAAGACAATATTACAGACTTCCTAACGGTTAGTTTCTCTTCTACAGATTATGTTGGACATTTACTTGGGCCAAGATCTATGGAACTTCAGGATACGTATTTAAGATTGGACCAGACTATTGCTGATTTCTTAGTTTATTTAGATACTACAGTTGGAAAAGATAATTATTTGCTTTTTTTAACTGCTGACCATGCTGGTGCTGAAAATGTAATCTACTTAAAAGATCATAAATACAATGTAGATAATTATCCTTCAAAAGATGTTAAAAAAAGTTTACAAGATTTCTCAACTAAAACCTTTGGAGTTGATTTAATCTTAAACTATTCAAATTTTAATATTTTCTTTAATAAACAAATTATTAAAGACAAAGGTTTCGAATTTGTAAAAGTGAAACAAGCTTTTAAAGAGTTTTTGATTTCTCAGCCGCAAGTAAAAAGAGTATATACTGAAGAGGAAATTTTAGCAAATTCAGGAAATGATTACTATTTAAATTTCGTAGCAAAAGGGTATGATGTTACTCAGGATGGTGATATGATTATAGTAGACAAACCTGGTGATATAGAATACGCAACTACAGGAACCTCTCATGGAACTCCATATAGTTATGATACCCATGTGCCGGCTATTTTTTACGGATGGCACATTCAAAAGGGAGAGTCTTATGATAAAAAAGCAATTACGGAGATTGCACCAACTATAGCTCAGAAAATTAAAGTTACTTTCCCAAATGGAACTGAAGCAAAAGTATTGCAGGAAGTTTTGGATGAGAAGAAATAAGATAGAATATTAAAAAACCTGTTATAAAATAGCAGGTTTTTTTTATGCCATAAAAAAAGGCTTTCCGTTAAGAAAAGCCTTTAAAATTGAGTGTTTAGTAAGCACTTATTTTAATGTTAGCACTATGCGTTTGCTAACACTAATTCTTCGTTGAAAGGAAGATTCCAAGCTTCGGCAACTCCTTTGTAAAGGATTTTTCCGTTTGCAATATTCAATCCTTTTTTCAATTCTTCATTTTCGCTGCATGCTTTTTCCCATCCTTTGTTTGCTAATTGCACTGCGTATGGTAAAGTTGCATTTGTTAAAGCTAAAGTTGATGTATAAGGAACAGCTCCTGGCATATTCGCCACACAATAGTGAACAATATCATCAATGATAAAAGTTGGGTTTTCGTGAGTTGTTGGAGTACAAGTCTCAATACAACCTCCTTGATCAACTGCAACGTCAACTACAACAGTTCCCGGACGCATTAATTTAAGCATATCACGAGTAATTAAGTGCGGTGCTTTTGCTCCTGGAATCAAAACTGCTCCAACAATTAAATCAGCATCTGCGATTGCTTTTGTTATATTATAGTGATTAGACATTTGTGTACTTACGTTTGCAGGCATAATATCATCTAAATAACGTAAACGTGGCAAACTTAAATCCATAATAGTTACCTGAGCACCTAAACCTGCAGCCATTTTTGCAGCCTGAGTTCCTACGATTCCTCCACCTAAAACTAATACTTTAGCTGGCGGTACACCTGGAACACCTCCTAAAAGAATTCCTCTTCCTTTTAATGGTTTTTCAAGATATTTAGCACCTTGTTGAATAGCCATACGACCCGCAACTTCAGACATTGGAACTAATAAAGGCAAACTACGATCTGTTTTTTCTACTGTTTCATAAGCTAAACATACAGCACCTTTTTCAAGCATAGCATGAGTTAATGGCTCTGATGAAGCAAAGTGGAAGTAAGTAAACAATAATTGATCTTTTTTGATTAATGGATATTCAGATGCAATTGGTTCTTTTACTTTGATGATCATTTCTGCAATAGCATATACTTCTTCAATAGTAGGTAAAACTACTGCACCTGCACTTGCATATTCATCATCACTAAATCCACTTCCTAAACCTGCAGTAGATTGAACATAAACAGTATGTCCGTGTTTTTTCATTTCAGAAACACCAGCAGGAGTTAATGCTACACGATTTTCGTTATTTTTAATTTCTTTCGGAACACCTATTATCATTTGTTATATTTTTAGTTTTTTGTAATTGTTTTTACAAATTTACAGGCATAGAATATATTATGGATAAATGATCTTTAAATAAGAAAATATTATTTTATTTAGTATTTTTACAGAAAATATTTCTTTTTGATGTCTATTTTTATTCTCCAAAAAGAAAAAATGACTGAATTTCAATCCTGAATTAAATCGTTTTCGTTATGGCTTTAGATGAAATTGACAAAAAAATCTTACGACTTTTACAAGTAGACGCACATTATACTTTAAAAGACATTGCAAACAAAATAAATTTGTCATTAACGCCCGTTCATGATCGGGTTAAACGCCTTGAAAAAGAGGGAGTTATTGAAAAGTATGTTTCTATTTTAAATAAGAAAAAACTAGGTAATAATTTAACGGTTTATTGCCAGGTTACGCTCACCAAACAAACTTATGATACTTCGGAGGGTTTTAATCAGTCGATACTCAATTTACCCGAAGTTGTAGAGTGTAATTATGTATCCGGAAATTTTGATTACATGCTAAAAATTATAATTCCTGATATGGAGAGTTATCATCATTTCCATCAAAAAAAACTTTCCGTTCTTCCTGAAGTTTCTCTGATAAATACTGTTTTTGTAATTTCTGAGGTAAAAAGCACAACTGTTTTACCTATTTAAATAAAGCAAAAAACCATCAAAAAATGATGGTTTTAAGAAATAGCTGGTTTTGGTTTTATATTAATAATAAGTAAAGCGTCTTACTTTAGCAATATATTTTGCTAAACGAATTACTTGGTGACTGTATCCATATTCATTATCATACCAAATGTAAAGTACAATGTTTTTCCCATCTTTAGAGACAATTGTAGCGTTACTATCATAAATTGATGGAGCAGAAGTGCCAACAATATCAGAAGAAACAAGTTCGTTATTTAATGAATATTTGATTTGCTCTACCAATTCGCCTTCTAAAGCATATTTCTTCATTATTTTATTAATAGCAGCTATAGATGTTGCTTTCTTAACTTCTAAATTTAAAACTACCAAAGATCCATTTGGAACTGGAACTCTAATCGCATTTGAAGTCAACTTTCCTTCCAAAGAAGGTATCGCTTTTGCAACAGCACTTCCTGCGCCCGTTTCTGTAATTACCATGTTTAATGCTGCTGCTCTTCCACGACGGTATTTTTTGTGCATGTTATCAACAAGATTTTGATCATTTGTATAGGCATGAATCGTTTCTAAATGACCTTTTACAACTCCCAAACTATCTTCAATAACTTTTAAAATTGGTGTAATCGCATTTGTAGTACATGATGCCGCCGAGAAAATATCTATTTGGTCAGGATTATATTCAGTATGATTCACCCCATGAACAATATTCGGAACCCCTTTTCCAGGAGCTGTCAATAAAACTTTGCTTACCCCGTTTGAAGTTAAATGACGTTTCAAAGCTTCTTCTGTAGTAAATGCTCCTGTATTATCAATAACAAGTGCATCATTTATTCCGTATTCTGTATAATCTATCTCTTCAGGCGTGTTTGCACTGATAATATGAACTGTAGTTCCGTTAATTATGAGGGCATTATTTTTTGGATCTGCTGTTACTGATCCTTGAAAATCTCCGTGAATTGAATCGTATCGCAATAAAGAAGCTCGTTTCTCTAAAATTGCCGCATCGTTTTTGTCTCTGGTTACAATTGCTCTTAAACGTAGCTGATTTCCCTTTCCGGTTTTCGACATTAATTCTCTGGCCAATAAACGTCCGATTCTACCAAAACCGTATAATACAACATCTTTTGGCTGAATTTCTTCTGATGATTTGGCTTTTTTCAATTTATCCATTACAAAATATCTCGCGTCCGGATATTTTTCATCTTCTAAGCGATATTCATATGTCAATTTTCCCAAATCTAATTTAGCAGGAGGAAAATCTAATGACAAAATAACTTTTGCAATTTCTACCGAATCAAAAATACTGATTGGTTTGCCTACAAATTCACCCGCATATTGATGCAGATTAATAATATCACTGACATTTTTATCTAATAATTGATTTTTGAATAAAACCATTTCGATGGATTTGTCATACCATAAATCACTTATGACTTTGATTAATTCGACACCGGCTCTTCTTCGGTCGACTTGTAATGATACCTCTTTTTGGTACAAAGATTTTTTGCTCATAATTGATTAAATTGAAAAAATAAAATGCTCACTATTTTAAAATTTGGCGCAAAAGTATCCATTTCAATCGATTTCGTAAACTATTTTAGCATTTATTTTTAAAAATAAAAAAGCCACCTTAATTTCTTAAGATGGCTTTTTTTGAGTTTTCAGTTTACAATCTCAGTTATCAGTTTTCATACTTTAAACTGCGACTGTAAACTGTAACTGAATACCGCGATTAAATAATTATTCTGAATATTTCACCGTTCTTATTGATCATTTCAATTCGAACACTTTGTCCTTCATCTTTTTTACTCAAAAGTTTCGAAACTGTTTCAACATTCGTTGCTTTAATATTATCGATACTTAAAATGATATTTCCCTGAAGTTCATTTTGATATTGCGCCAGATTCTCATTGGTGATGTTTTTAATTTTCACACCATAATCAATGTGGAATTTCTTTTTATCAACAGCATCAATATTTTCTAACTCAATTCCTTTAAATTCAGTACTAAAAAACTCATTTTTACTTAAAGTTACCGGAACAACTTTTGTTTTTCCATCTCGAATATAAGTTACTTTAACTACATCATTTGGTCTTTTTGTATTGATATATCCGGAAAGATCAGCAAAAGAAGCAATGTTTTGCTCATCTAATTTTACGATAATATCTGCTTTTGTCAAACCGGCTTTTTCAGCTCCGGAATTTTTAGAAACTTTATTGATATAGAATCCTTCAGTTTGGGCAATTCCTAATTCTTTTGAAGCATTACTATTTAATTCGCCACCTTCAACACCTAAGATTCCGCGTTGAACATTACCGAATTCCATAATATCTTCAATAATTTTTCTTGCAATATTAGAAGGAACAGCAAATGAATATCCTACGTAAGATCCTGTCATTGAAGAAATCATAGTATTGATTCCAATTAATTCTCCTCTTGTATTTACCAATGCACCACCACTATTTCCCGGATTTACAGCAGCGTCTGTCTGAATAAACGACTGAATTCCATTTGCATTTAAATCTCTGGCTTTCGCCGAAACAATTCCGGCAGTTACAGTAGAATTTAAATTATACGGATTTCCAACCGCCAAAACCCATTCACCAACTTTTACAGTATCCGAATTTGCAAAAGCAGTATAAGGAAGTTTTTCGCTGGCATCAATTTTTAATAAGGCAATATCCATTTTAGAATCTGTACCAATCAATTTTGCCTTATATGATTTTTTGTTGTTTAAGGTAATTTCAATTTCGGTCGCATCTTTAATCACGTGATTATTTGTTACGATATAACCATCTTCAGAAATAATAACCCCAGAACCGGTTCCTACTTGTTCCTGCTGTTGTTGTCCTCCGTAACCGTAGAAAAATTCCATCATCGGATTACTAACTGTTCTTCGAGAAACATTTTTTACGTGAACCACAGTATGAATTGTTCTGTCTGCTGCTTCGGTAAAATCAACAGTTTCTGCGGCTAATCCAACATTTCTTCCGTATGAATTGGGGGCAAGAGTTACAACAGAATTTCCTTTTCCAAAGAAAGAATTATTGCTCTCAAATAATAACTTGTAAGCGCCAAGGGTAGTGGCACCACTCAATAATGACACTAAAAATAAGGTCGACAATCTTTTCATAATTAGAATATAGGTTTAAGTTATTTACACGTAAAATTAATTGAAAAAATTATTTGGTAAAATGGTTTAACGCTCTTTAACAATGATTAACATTTCATTAATTAATAGTTCGTACTTTTGTACTTATTAATAGAATAAAAATGCAAATAGAATTTTATAAATATCAAGGTACAGGCAACGATTTTGTAATGATTGACAATCGTTCTGATTTTTTTCCTAAAGAAGATACTAAATTAATTGAGCGTTTATGTGACCGCCGTTTTGGCATTGGCGCAGACGGACTTATATTATTGGAAAATGATTCTGAAACCGATTTCAGAATGGTTTACTATAATTCTGATGGAAATCAGAGTTCGATGTGTGGTAATGGCGGCCGTTGTTTAGTGGCATTCGCCAATCAATTGGGTGTTATTGATGATAAAACAACTTTTATTGCTACAGATGGTTTGCATCACGCATCAGTAGGAGATGATGCCATTGTTTCTTTGCAAATGATTGATGTTGATGAAGTTCAAAAGAAAGATTCTTACACTTTCTTAAATACAGGTTCTCCGCATCATGTTCAGATTGTGGATGACTTAGAGCATTATAATGTAAAAGAAAACGGAGCAGCTATTCGCTACGGTGAATTATACGGAGCAAAAGGAAGCAACGTAAATTTTGTAAAAAAAGTAGACGATTCGACTTTCTCGCTTCGTACTTACGAAAGAGGAGTTGAAGACGAAACCTTGGCTTGCGGAACTGGCGCAACAGCAGTTGCAATTGCTATGAATGCCACTGGTCAGACAGATAAAACTTCTATCAATTTAAATGTTGAAGGAGGAAAATTGGTTGTTTCTTTTGATAAATTGGGAGACCATTTTTCAAATGTTTTCTTAACCGGACCTGCAAAATTTGTTTTTAAAGGGACGATAGAAATTTAATTAAAGCTGTCAGTCTGAGCGGAGTCGAAGACAAAATCTACACTCTAAAATCTAAAATCTAAAATTAAATGATCACACTCAAAGGCGATTCAATTTATCTTCGGGCATTAGAACCTAATGATTTAGAGTTTGTGTATGCAATGGAAAATGATCAGAGCATTTGGGAAGTCAGTAATACACAAACACCTTACAGCCGTTTTTTGGTTCGTCAGTATCTGGAAAATGCGCAACAGGATATTTATGAAGCAAAACAATTGCGTTTGGCAATTTGTCAGGATGAAGATTTTCCTGCAATCGGATTGATTGATTTATTTGAATTTGATCCCAAAAATAACAGAGCGGGAATTGGAATTGTGATTCAAAACACAGAAAATAGAAACCAAAACATTGGTTCTGAGGCTTTAGAGTTGTTAATTAAATATTCTTTTCATAATTTAAATCTTCACCAATTATATGCAAATATTAATGTAGGAAATGTAACCAGTATAGCTCTTTTTACTAAATTTGGGTTTGAGAAAATAGGAATTAAAAAAGATTGGATTTTGCTAAATGGCCACTATCAAGATGAAGCAATTTTTCAGTTAATCAATAAACAAATTTAAATTTTTAGCTTTGAGTATAAAAAAAATCATCACGTTAAGTGCCGTAGCCGTAATTTCAGTTTTAATAATTTACGGATTTATTTTAATTAGCAGAATTTTTAGCGCCAACACTAAATTCGAAGAAAAAGAACTTTATGTATATGTTCCAACAGATGCTACTTATGCAGATGTGAAAAAAATATTGCAGCCTTATATTAAGAATTACGATAATTTTGAAATGGTAGCTAATAAAAGAAGCTATCCTGAAAATGTAAAATCGGGTCGTTTTTTACTTAAAAAAGACATGAATAATATCGATTTGGTTCGCGCAATGCGTTCAAATGTTCCGGTTAAATTAGCATTTAACAATCAGGAGCGTTTGGAAAATTTTGCAGGAAGAGTCGGTTCAGAAATCGAAGCAGACAGTTTGTCTCTAATGAAAGCCATTAAAGATTCAACTTTCTTAAAAGAAAACGGTTTTAATGAAGACAATGTTTTCGCCATGTTTATTCCGAATACTTATGAAGTTTACTGGAATACATCTGCGATAAAATTCCGTGATAAAATGATCAAGGAATACCATAATTTCTGGACACCGGAAAGAATTGCAAAAGCTGAAAAGCAAGGATTAACACCAGTTCAGGCCACAATTTTAGCTTCTATCGTTCATAAAGAATCTGTAAAAAAAGACGAAAGACCTCGTATTGCAGGCGTTTATTTAAACAGACTACGTTTGGCGATGCCTTTACAAGCAGATCCAACAGTTATTTATGCATTAAAATTAAAAGCAAATGATTTTGATCAGGTTATAAAAAGAGTTTTTTATAATGACTTGATTATGAAATCTCCATATAACACTTACGTGAATGTTGGACTTCCTCCGGGACCAATTGCAATGCCGGATATTACAGCTTTAGAAGCAGTTCTAAACCCTGAAAAACATGATTACATTTACTTTTGTGCAAGTGTAAATCGTTTCGGTTATCATGAATTTGCTTCAACGTACGAGCAGCATCAGGTCAATGCAAAAAAATACTCAGACTGGATTGCAAGTCAGGGAGTGACAAGATAATTATATAAAATATTTATTTAAAAACCGAAGTCATTTTAGCTTCGGTTTTTTTTGTTTCATAATTTATAATAACCAAAAGAAAAATTAAAAGTATTCATCAGTTTATGAACTTCGTATTTTTCATATTTAATTTTGAAAGATTTTAATGAAAAATAGAATTTGACAAGAGTGAATTTAACTTTTTGATAATAAATAAACTTTTGATCACATAATGAACTGAATTTTCCTTTCAAATTTGATCAATTTATTTTTCAATATCCTTAAAAAAGCCTTAAATATTGTAGGTTAAATATTTCAATTTTAACAAATTTCCTAAAAAAGTGATAAAAATGACATTTTTTGGAATTTTTTTTTCGTGTTTTTAAAGTTAAAAAAATGTTTTGCCAATTGCTCGAATACTGCATCAATAAAGGGTTTCGAAGGAATATGAAAAATTACGAAAACCTTTAAATTACTGGATATCAGCATTGTTTTGTATTTCTTATCTTTGCACCGTAGAAATTTCAAGAGGGTGACAGCGTTTTGAAGAAAAACAATTTATGATTAAGAAATGGTATTTTTATGCGAGTTTGATCGTTATTATTACATTTTTAAGTTTGGGTTTTAAACCCTTTAATCTAAAAACCGAACCTTGGTTTTTAATAGAAAAAACAGATGGATCTGAATACTTATTTCCATCGCAGGAATTGGATGATTATCCAACCTTACACAAGCTAAACGCCCCATTTATAGGAAAACGCCTTATAGGTTTTAAAGAAGCAGTAGCTTTTAAGGAATCTCAGGGAAAATACCGACTGGTAAATTCTCTTGGTTACATGGGGAAATATCAATTTGGTTCTAAAGCCTTAAGAGCCATAGGTGTAAAAAATGAAAAAGCCTTCTTAAAAGATCCTGCTTTACAAGAAAAAGCGTTTATTGCTTTATTATCCATCAACAAATGGATTTTGCGCAATGAAATTGAAAGGTATGAAGGCAAAATCGTTAACGGAGTTGAAGTTACCGAATCAGGAATTTTAGCTGCAGCTCATCTTGGGGGCGCAGGATCAGTAAAAAACTTTTTTAAAAACAAAGGAAACAGGCATTTTAGAGATGCTTACGGTACTTCGTTAAAAAGCTACATGAAAGCTTTTGGAGGTTATGATCTTTCGTATATTGAAGCAGATAGCAATGCTACCATAAACGATTAAAAAATTAAAAAATAAAAAATCCCGAGTCATTCGGGATTTTTTTATGCGTTATTTTAATCAATTAGTATTTCCAGAATTTTAATAGCTGCTTCACTTATTTTAGTTCCGGGACCAAAAATAGCAACGGCTCCGGCATCAAATAAATATTGATAATCCTGCGCCGGAATTACACCACCAACAATTACCATAATATCTTCACGACCATGTTTTTTCAGTTCCTCAATAACTTGCGGAACTAATGTTTTATGACCTGCAGCCAATGATGAAACACCTAAAATGTGCACATCGTTTTCAACGGCTTGTTTTGCTGCTTCAGCCGGAGTTTGAAATAACGGTCCAATATCAACATCAAAACCAACATCGGCATAACCGGTTGCCACTACTTTTGCGCCTCGATCATGGCCATCTTGTCCCATTTTGGCAATCATAATTCTTGGTCGGCGTCCTTCTTGTTTTGCAAAAGCATTGGCAAGTTGCTTGGCCTTTTCAAAATTCTCATCGTTTTTTATTGCTGCACTATACACACCGCTAAAGGATTTAATTTGCGCTTTAAACCTTCCATAAACACTTTCAAGGGCATCACTGATTTCACCTAAAGTTGCTCTGTTTCTGGCAGCTTCAATGGCAATTTCAAGTAGGTTGCCTTCTTTTGTTTTAGCACAAAGAATTAGTTTTTCAAGTGATTGATTTACTTTTTCAGTATCTCTTTTTAATTTTATTTCTTCCAGACGATCTACTTGCTGTTTTCGAACCATTTGGTTATCAACATCCAAAATATGTAAAGGGTCTTCTTTTTCTAATCGATATTGGTTTACACCAACAATAATATCCTGTCCGCTGTCAATTCTCGCTTGTTTTCTGGCAGCTGCTTCTTCAATTCTTAGTTTTGGAATTCCGGCTTCAATCGCTTTTGTCATTCCGCCTAATTCTTCGACTTCTTCAATTAATTTCCAGGTACTTTCCGTAATCTCATTTGTCAAACTTTCAACATAATAACTGCCTGCCCAGGGATCGACAGTTTTAGTAATTTTAGTTTCTTCCTGTAAATAGATCTGTGTATTACGTGCAATTCTTGCCGAAAAATCAGTTGGCAATGCAATCGCTTCATCCAAAGCGTTGGTATGCAAAGATTGCGTTCCTCCAAAAGCTGCGGCCGTCGCTTCGATACAAGTTCTGGCAACATTATTAAACGGATCTTGTTCTGTTAAACTCCATCCACTAGTTTGGCAATGTGTTCTTAAGGCGAAAGATTTATCACTTTTTGGATTAAACTGCTGTAATAATTTCGCCCAAATCATTCTTCCGGCTCTCATTTTTGCAATTTCCATAAAATGATTCATCCCAATTGCCCAAAAGAAAGACAATCTTGGGGCAAATTCGTCAATTGTCATTCCGGTTGATAATCCTGTTCGAATATATTCCAATCCATCGGCCAGAGTATACGCTAATTCAATATCAGCAGTTGCGCCGGCTTCCTGCATGTGGTAACCCGAAATTGAGATCGAATTGAATTTTGGCATTTTCTTGCTTGTAAATTCAAAAATATCAGCAATAATCTTCATCGAAGGCGTTGGCGGATATATGTAGGTGTTTCGAACCATGAATTCTTTCAAAATATCATTCTGAATCGTTCCTGATAATTTTTCAATGGCAACACCTTGTTCTTCTGCAGCCACAATATAAAAAGCCATAATAGGCAAAACTGCACCGTTCATGGTCATTGAAACTGACATTTCATCGAGCGGAATCTGATCGAAAAGCACTTTCATATCTTCGACAGAATCTATCGCAACTCCAGCTTTCCCGACATCACCAACAACTCGTTCGTGATCAGAATCATAACCGCGATGCGTTGGCAAATCAAAAGCTATAGAAAGTCCTTTTTGACCTGCAGCTAGATTTCTTCTGTAAAAAGCATTGCTTTCTTCTGCTGTCGAAAATCCTGCATATTGACGAATCGTCCACGGACGTCTTACATACATAGTGGCATAAGGTCCGCGCAGATTGGGTGTAAAACCAGCTCCAAAATCAAGAAATTCTAAATCCTCAATATCTTGTTCAGAATAGGTTTCTTTCAGCTCAATTCCTTCGGCTGTGGTAAAGTTGTCAGTTGTTGATTGTTGATTTTGAGGTTCAATATCTAACTTATTACTTTTAACATCTAACTTTATATGTCTAAGGTCTTTTCTCAATTTTAAAATATTATTTAGAACAGGTTTAATTCACTATCTCTGGATGTGTGAAAAATGGATTTAATAACGACACAATTTTCATAAATAGAATAATGTATGGCGTATGGAAAAGTTTTTAAAAATAGGATTCTAATATTATCATATCTTACTTGAAATAGTGATGGGTCCTTTTTTAGAATTGCGATACTTTTTTTAAAAGAATCATTAAATCGAACAGCTAATTTTGGATGTATAGCTTTATACCAAAGTAAAGAATTTTTATAGTCTGTTTTAGCTTCATCGACAATTACAATTTTATAAATCATCTTCAATTTCTTTTAAAAAATCATCAATGTCAGTAACATTTTTTGGGTTTTTTAAATAGTTTTCTGTTCTTTCTCTCACCTGATCAATTTGCCACTGGGGGATTTTATAATGGTCATTTTGTACTGGTAAAATAATTACTTCTACTTCATCAGCTACAAAATCATCTGGTAAAATAACGGTTACAGAATGATTTTTAACTGATATTATTTGTCTAATTGCTTCCATAATTATTAAGTGTTATATTCAAATATAACTATTTGAAATTAATTTATTCAAGTTCAAGACGTTCCTGCTCTAGTTTTTCAGCCAATCTTTTTTCTATAATAGGCGTAATTAATGTTTTTCGTGGTTTTATTTTCACAAAAGGAAACAGTTCCAAATCGTGTTTCATTCTGTCTTCTTTATTTGGATATTTATTAGTGCCTAACAAAACTTCCTTTTTAGAATCAAATAATTCCTGTTCTTTAGCGGCACTTTCCTGAATTTTCTTTTTTATAGTTCCGTCATTCAAAAGTTTAAGAAAACCGCCATTTGCTTCAATATCTTTAAACAAAGCCAGACTTTTTTCGGCGAGCTGCATTGTCAGACTTTCAATATAATAACTTCCGTCTGCAGGATTATTTACTTTATCAAAATAACTTTCGTGTTTTAAAACCAATAATTGGTTTCGGGCAATTCGATCTCCAAATTCGTTGTCTTTATGGTATAATGCATCATAAGGCAAGTTAGCAACCGCATCGGCTCCGCCTAAAATTGCAGACATACATTCTGTTGTCGTACGAAGCATATTTACATTATAATCGTAAATTGTTTTGTTCCGTCTCGTTGGAGTGGCTAATATGTGACAATCTAAATTTGGATTATATTCAGCAGCAATTAATTTGAAAAACATTCGCAAAGCACGAAGTTTTGCAATCTCAAAAAAATAATTCGTTCCTACAGCAACCTGAAAAACAATTGGTTTTGAAATAGCTGAAAACCGATTTAAATATTCATTTGCGTGAGCCAGACTATAAGCAATTTGCTGTGTAATATTAGCTCCGGCATTTTGATATAAACTTAAGTCTACACTTAATAACGAAAGATTTGTAGTCGATGTTGCTATTTTATCTATCGTTTCAAAATTATTTTTGTCAGATGTTGTAAACCAATTTCCTTCTCTTGCAAAATGACCAATCGGATCTAAATTGCAATAAAAAGTTGCCTTTTTTTGGATAGAAATAGTATCTAATTTATTTACGAAATCGATTGAAATAAATTTCAAATTAAAGTAAACAATTCTGTTTTCTAAAGGAAGATTTTCTAATAATTTTTGAATGTCAATTTTTTCGTCTTCAATAGTAAAACGTAAACTTTCAGCACCTCTTTCGATAGTGTTTACAGCTCTTTGAATTGATTTTTCGACGTCATAAACAAAAATGTTTTGGCAAATTTTGAATTCGCTTGCTTTTGTTTGTACATTCGCTGCTTTAGAAAATTCATCTCTGTGATAAAATGGTTTTACCTGAATGTCTTCGGGAGAATTCCAAATTACAGTTTCGTTATAATCAGCTCCATCTAATTCAAACTGAATTTTTTGTTTCCATTGTTTGGATGAAATCGGATTAAAATCGTCGAAAAGGGTAGTAGCCATTTAGTGTTTTTTTCTGATTATTCTTTATCTTGAATAGTGTCTCCTTCAAAATGAATGATGTAAATATCCTCGCTGTCTTTTTTCATGAAATATTTCTCGCGGGCATATTTCTCTATTTGTTCAGGATTTTTCAATTGTTTGATTTGTTCCTGATCTTTTTTAATTTCCTCCTGATAATACGTCTTATTATCCTCAAGTTCATTAATCTGATTGTCTAAAAAGCGATGATCAAAATAGGAGTAATTGTCTAAAAATAACATCCAGACCACAAAAAACAGCAAAACCCAGACATATTTATTGCCTAGAAATTTTAACCACGATCTGTCTTTAAATGGATTTTTCATTTTCATTTCAATTTTTAGCCCCGATGGAGCCGATATTCTTTTTATGTCCTGCCTCGGCGGACATAAAAAGATAAAGGCGAGAGCGGGAATAGCTCCTAATTTTTATGGAATAAATTTACAATAAAAATTATGAAATACGTTGATTAATTACAGCACGAACTACATCAATTGCAACAGTATTGTATTTATCATTTGGGATAATGATATCTGCAAAAGCTTTAGATGGTTCTATAAATTGCTCATGCATAGGTTTTAAAGTGTTTTGATAACGTGTTAAAACTTCATCAATATCACGACCTCTTTCAGAAATATCACGTTTTAAACGGCGAATTAATCTTTCGTCAGAATCTGCATGAACATACACTTTCACGTCAAAAAGCTCGCGAAGTTCAGGATTTGTTAAAATTAAAATTCCTTCAACAATCATTACTTTTCTTGGATGAGTCGATACCGTATCATCAGTTCTGTTGTGCTGGATAAAAGAATAAACCGGCTGATCGATAGTTTCTCCTTCTTTTAGTGCTTTTAAATGTTTTACCAGCAATTCAAAATCAATTGCACGCGGGTGGTCAAAATTGATTAATGCTCTTTCGTCAAACGATAAATTATGGGTTTCTTTATAATATGAATCCTGAGAAATTACCCCTACTTCCGTATCCGGTAATTCATTCATAATTTGGTGTACGACCGTTGTTTTTCCACTTCCTGTTCCTCCTGCAATTCCAATAATGAGCATAAAATTGATGTTATATATTTTGTTCGGCAAAAATAATAATTTATGTGGATTGAGTAAATATATTATGTATTTAAACCATATAAGTGATATATGTAAATTTAAGCAAACAGATATTTAAACAATTTATTACTTCATTGAACTTATATTACTTATATGGTAAAAAACATAAAAAATCCCGACAGCAAAGCCATCGGGATTTTCGTGCAATCAGTATAGTTTTGATAAAATATTCTGAATTTAGTAAGCACTTGTATTTATTTATTCTTTTTTGCTTTAATCATCATTTCAAGCTGATCCCAAAGTTCTTCCGGAATTGCTTCCAGTAAATTGAATTGTCCTGCGCCTTTAAGCCATTCACCACCATCAATCGTAATAACATCACCATTTACATAAGCTGAAAAGTCAGAAACCAAATAAGCGGCTAAATTGGCAAGTTCCTGATGATCACCTACACGTTTTAAAGGCACTTTTTTTGCCATATCAAATTTTTCGGCAAGATCTCCAGGTAATAATCTGTCCCATGCACCTTTTGTAGGGAATGGTCCCGGAGCAATTGCATTAGAACGAATTCCATATTTTGCCCATTCTACAGCAAGACTTCTGGTCATAGCCAAAACTCCTGCTTTTGCAGTAGCACTTGGAACAACATACGCAGATCCAGTCCAGGCATAAGTCGTCACAATATTCAAAATCGTAGCAGAAGTTTGTTTAGTGTCAATCCAGTGTTTTCCAAAAGCCAGCGTACAGTTTTTAGAACCTTTAAGTACGATATCTATAACAGTATCAAATGCATTTGCAGACAAACGTTCTGTCGGAGAAATAAAATTTCCGGCCGCATTGTTCAAAAGAACATCAACTTTTCCAAAAGCTTTTAAAACTTCCTGAAGCATATTCTCCACTTCTTCATAATGACGAACATCACATTGAAGCGGCAAACATTTTCCCCCAGTTTCAGTTTCAAGTTCTGTAGCCGTATTTTTTAGCTTTTCTAAATCTCTTGAAGTAATTGCTACCTGAGCTCCTAATTCTAAAAAATATTTAGTCATTGCTTTTCCCAAACCGCTTCCACCTCCTGTAACCACTATAACTTTGCCCTTTAAAGCATCGTCACGTAACATTTTATCTGTATAACTCATACTTTTCTTTTTTACAATATTAATTAAATAAAATAGGATGCGTGCATAATATTGTTATAAAATTTTAAAAAACTTTATATTTTGCATAATTTTTTTGCAGCAGATTCTAAGGTAAAATCGTCTTTGGCAAAGCAAAAACGAATTAATTTCTGATCTTTATGATCAGAATAAAAAGTAGAAATTGGGATCGCAGCGACGCCATGATCTATGATTAAATTTTTGCAGAAAGTGACATCATCCTCATCTGAAATATTGGCATATGAAGCGACTTGAAAATATGTTCCTTCGCAAGGTTTTAATTCAAAACGGCTGTTTTGAAGCAATTTTTGAAAGTAATCGCGTTTTTCCTGATAAAATTTCCCCAGTAAATTGACATCAACAACATTTAAATATTCGCTTATTGCAGCTTGCGAAATACTATTTACACTAAAAACCAAAAACTGATGTACTTTTTTAATTTCTCTCATTAAATGTTCCGGCGCAACGGTATAACCAATTTTCCATCCGGTAATGTGAAATGATTTTCCGAAAGAAGAAACCATAATACAACGATCTAAAAGGAAATTTTTAGTGTGTGCCGAAATATGTTTTTCTTCAAAAGTAATGTATTCATAAACCTCATCAGATAAAACTAATATATCAGGATATTTTGAAAGTAGTTTTTCCAGTTCCAAAAAATCATTTTGGTTTAAGATTTTTCCCGTTGGATTATGCGGATTATTGACAATAATCATCTTCGTTTTTGCCGAACACGCTTTTTCGATCGTTTCCCAATTTGGAGTATAATCATCATTTAGGGCAACTCTAACTGGTTTTGCATTACACAATAAAACCGGAGACTCATAAGAATCATAACTCGGATCCAGAATCACAACTTCATCATCCGTTTTTACTAAAGCTAAAATAGACGTGAAAATTCCCTGCGTTGCGCCGGCTGTCACTAAAAGTTCTACATCAGGATTGATAGTTCGGTTATAAGAACTTTGAATCAATTTTGCAATCTGATCCATCAATGGCGGAAAACCTGCCATTGGCGTATATTGATGTACATTTTCTTTGGCTAATCTTGCAATAATATCCGTCAATCTTTCATCAACGGGAAAATTAGGAAATCCCTGCGAAAGATTGATTGCATTATATTCAGTTGCCATTTTAGACATTACCGTAAAAATGCTGGTAGTAATATTTGGAAGTTTACTCATGAAAAAGTTTGATTAGGGAAAACTTGTGAGTACAATATAAGGTAATTTTTACAATTACATTTTATGAATAATAAAAATCGTCGGTCGATTGTGCAAATCCACTTTTAATTTTTTCCAGTCAGCAACACGCAATGTTTTGATAAATTCTGTAGGCAGCGTAATATCTGTTGCAATACAAAGATGTGTTGCAGGATTTAAGATTTGCAGAATATCTTCGACTAATTTATTGTTTCTATAAGGCGTTTCTATAAAAATCTGTGATTGATTTTTATCCTGAGATAATTTCTCAAAATGTTTCAATGCCGATTTTTTTTCGTCTTTATCAATTGGCAAATAACCATTAAAAGTAAAACTCTGACCGTTCATTCCGGAAGCCATCATTGCCAGTAGAATAGAAGAAGGGCCAACCAAAGGCACAACCTGAATTCCTTTTTCATGCGCCAGTTTTACAATTACAGCACCAGGATCAGCAACTCCGGGACAACCGGCTTCGCTCATTAAACCCATGTTTTTTCCTTCTAATAAAGGCTTGATAAAATCTAAATGTTCGCTTGGTTCTGTACGTTTATTTAAAGTAAAAAGAACAAGTTCCGATTGTTTTTTTTCAGGATAAACTGCTTTTATTGATTTTCTTGCCGTTTTGTCATTCTCAACAATATAATAATCTATAAGTTCAATACTTCTTCTTACGGTTTGAGGTAAAACATCCATTGGATCGCTTTCGCCCATAGTGGTTGGAATTAGATATAGTTTTCCTGGAAGTTTCATGTGATTTATTTTATAGATTATAAAATGAAATATTTTCAATTATGAATGAATCAATAATTGAAAAAGATAAGTTTTAAGAATGCTTTCCTATGAGTTTTTTTGAAATGATGTCTGTTACTTCATCCAACATTTGATATACATTATCAAATCCGTTAGAAACACCAAAGTAAGGATCCGGTACATCTACATTTTCGTCAGGAAATAATTCATTCAGAATAAGCTGAACTTTGTTTTTATGTTCCGGTGTTTTGGCAAGATGAAGAACATCTCTGTAATTAGAGTTGTCCATAACATATATATAATCGAATTCGTCAAAATCAGAAGCTTGAAATTGTCTTCCTTTTTGACCGTCGATGCATAATCCATTTTTTTGTGCAACAGCAATAGAACGTTTGTCCGGCGAATGACCTACATGCCAGGAACCAGTTCCGGCTGAGTCAACTATAAAATTTTCATTTGGTAATTTTGATGCCAAAATACCTTCCGCTAAAGGTGATCTGCAAATATTTCCCAAACAAACCATTAAAATTTTTACTGGCATGATGCGCGTTTATAGCGTTAATTTTTTGTTGATGTCTTCGACAAATTTCTTGAATTGTTTGTCTGTAGAAACTAAATTGTCAACGGTTTTACAAGCGTGTAATACGGTAGCGTGATCGCGATCTCCAATTTGTGAACCAATGTTTGCCAAAGAAGCTTTTGTGAATTTCTTCGCAAAAAACATGGCTAATTGTCTCGCCTGAACAACGTGTCTTTTTCTGGTTTTAGATTGAAGTGTTTCAATATCCAACTGGAAATAATCAGACACAATTTTTTGAATATAATCGATAGAGATTTCTCTCTTTACGTTCTTAACAAATTTCTCTACAACGCTTTTCGCCAGTTCAATCGTAACTTCTTTTTTATTGAAAGAAGATTGAGCAATTAACGAAATGATTGCGCCTTCAAGTTCACGAACATTACTTTTGATATTCCGTGCTACATATTCTATAATATCTTCCGGCATTTCAACACCATCGCGATATAAAATATTTTTTAAGATCGAAATTCTTGTTTCATAATCCGGCTGGTGTAACTCTGCAGATAATCCCCATTTAAAACGAGACAACAAACGTTGCTCAATATCCTGCATGTCAACAGGCGCTTTGTCCGAAGTCAAAATTACCTGTTTTCCGTTTTGATGCAAATAGTTGAAAATGTGGAAAAATACGTCCTGAGTTCCTGATTTTCCAGATAAAAACTGAACATCATCAATAATCAAAACGTCGATTAACTGGTAAAAGTGAATGAAATCATTACGATTATTCTTTTTAACCGAATCAATATATTGTTGTGTGAAAATTTCGGCAGAAATATATAAAACCGTCTTTTCAGGATATTTATCTTTTACTTCAACACCAATAGCGTGGGCTAAGTGTGTTTTTCCTAAACCAACTCCACCAAAAATCAATAAAGGATTAAAGGAAGTTCCTCCAGGCTTATTGGCAACAGCCATACCTGCAGAACGGGCCAAACGGTTTGAATCTCCTTCAAGAAAATTATCAAAACTGTAGTTGGCATTTAACTGCGACTCAATTTTTAAATTTCTAATTCCGGGAATTACAAACGGGTTTTTAAGTTCAGGATTTAAGTTTTTAAACGGAGCATCAACCTCTTGCGGTTTCATTGGCACTCTATTGGCACTTGGCAACTGTTCGGTAAACGGTTGTTTATTACCATAAGTGTTTTCCATCTTAATTTTATAGAGTAACTTTGCGTTTTTTCCCAGTTCTTTGGTAAGCGCAACTTTCAATAATTTTACGTAATGTTCTTCGAGCCATTCGTAGAAAAATTTACTTGGAACTTGAATATATAACGCGTTGTCGGTTAGCTCAACTGATTTGATTGGTTCGAACCAAGTTTTATAGGCTTGATCTTGAATATTGTCTTTTATAAAGGACAAACAGTTTTCCCATACCGATTGAGCAGTTTTAGTCATAGATTCAGATAAATTTTTTTATTATTGATAAAGATTCTCCTAATAAAAAAGGAGCAATTTTATTCCGTATTTCGGGATAACAAATATGTGAACAAATTTCTGTAAAAAAAAATATTTTGGCCTCTAATTTTATAAAAAAAAGTTGTAAGTGAACTTTTTAAATTTAATTTTTTTTAATATATAACTAATGAAAAATCATCAAACGCAAGTGCGTGTTCGGTACTCGGAAACCGATCAAATGGGAGTCGTTTATCACGGAAATTATGTTCCTTATTTTGAGATCGGACGCGTGGAATGGCTTAGAGATAAAGGGATTTCGTATAAAAGTATGGAAGAAAGCGGAATTGGTTTGCCAATAGTTTCGATGCAAATAAATTATAAAAAATCTGCACGTTATGATGAGCTTCTTACAATTCATACTACTTTCAAAAGTCAATCCTCAGTCAAGATTGAATTTGACTGTGAGATTTATAATGAAGCGAATGAGTTATTAACAACTGCTGTGTTTATTTTGGTATTTATATCGTTAAAATCAGGTCGCCCAACTGCTCCTCCAAATTATATTTTAGAATTGTTTAAAACACTTGAATAATTGTTAAAATGAGATAGCTTTTTATATCAATTTATATAATTTCAATATCGATTTCAAACATTAAATCAAAAATGTCGAATACTGATTCGGCATTTTTTTTGCGCGTTTTTGTCTTGATTTTGCCAATTGGTAAACCTGAATCTTCATCGATTTCCATTTCCTGAGACGTAATTTCAAGTTTTTTTTCTTTGATGACCCGCATTACTTTGTTCATGTTTTTGTAATCAAAAGAAATTAAAAAATGAACATCAATTGTTTTTTCGACAATCTCACAAACTTCAAGAGTCATTTGAGCTGTTGTTTTATAAGCAGCGATTAATCCGCCGACACCTAATTTTACTCCGCCAAAAATTCGAACAACCACTACAAGAACGTTTGTTAGTCCAAAAGATTGTATTTGTCCGTAAATTGGTGCTCCGGCAGTATTGCTTGGTTCGCCATCATCATTGGCACGATACGAAATTTTAGGAGCTGTGCCCAATTGATATGCGTAACAATAATGTACCGCATGCGGATGTTGCTTTTTTAAAGTTTCGATGATGGGTTTTACTTCGTCTTCGTGTTCTATAGGAAAAGCATAACCAAAGAACTTGCTTCCTTTTTCTTTAAAAAGCACTTCTTCAGATTCAAAAGCTATGGTTTTATAAGTGTCGTCGTATTTCAAAAGTAAAATTCTAAATTATGTTTA
>Ga0247736_10000193_pt1 | contig 22753 bp, 9 predicted proteins | sample UWRJL193509B2_FD_180935 | JGI IMG/M metagenome (GOLD analysis project Ga0247736, IMG submission 180935) | Plant litter microbial communities from Arlington Agricultural Research Station in Wisconsin, United States - UWRJ-L193-509B-2 | ecosystem: Environmental > Terrestrial > Plant litter >...
CCGCGCACCGTGCAGGGATCGGGTGACGTCAAGTACCACCTCGGTACCGAGGGAACCTTCACCGCCGCCGACGGAAGCACCATCCCGGTCTACCTCGCCGCGAATCCCTCCCACCTCGAGGCCGTCGACGGCGTTCTCGAAGGAATCGTGCGGGCCAAGCAGGACCGCGGCGCGGTCGGCGCATTCAAGGTGCTGCCGGTCATGGTCCACGGCGACGCCGCAATGGCCGGCCAGGGCATCGTCGTCGAGATCCTGCAGATGTCGCAGCTGCGCGCGTACCGCACCGGCGGAACCGTGCACGTCAACATCAACAACCAGGTCGGCTTCACGACGCCTCCCGGTGAGGCCCGCAGCTCGGTCTACTCCACCGATGTCGCCAAGACCATCCAGGCCCCGATCTTCCACGTCAATGGGGATGACCCCGAGGCCGTCGTGCGCGTCGCCCAGCTGGCGTTCGACTACCGCCAGCAGTTCCACCGCGATGTGGTCATCGACCTGGTCTGCTACCGCCGCCGCGGCCACAACGAGGGCGACGACCCGTCGATGACGCAGCCGCTCATGTACAACCTCATCGAGGCCAAGCGCTCCGTGCGCACGCTCTACATGGAGGCCCTCGTCGGTCGCGGTGACATCACCGCCGATGAGTACGAAGCGTCGCACCGCGACTTCCAGGACCGCCTCGAACGCGCCTTCGCCGAAACCCACGAAGCGCAGACGAACTCGATCCCGGTCATCGTCGACGACAACAACGCCGTCGCCGACCTCGAGCGTCCGGAGTCGCAGCAGGACGATCGCGTCGGCGAGCCCGAGACCACGGCCGTCTCTGAAGCGACCGTGCAGCTCATCGGTGACGCCCACGACAACCCGCCCGCCGGGTTCTCGGTGCACCCCAAGCTGCAGGCCATGCTCAAGAAGCGTGTCGACATGAGCCGCAACGGTTCGGTCGACTGGGGCTTCGGCGAGCTGCTCGCCCTCGGTTCGCTGCTCGTCGAAGGCACCCCGGTGCGAATGGCCGGCCAGGACACCCGTCGCGGCACCTTCGTGCAGCGCCACGCGGTGCTCCACGACCGCGCCAACGGCCAGGAGTGGCTGCCTCTCGCGAACCTGCGCGACGGCCAGGCCCGGTTCTGGATCTACGACTCACTGCTCAGCGAGTACGCGGCTCTCGGATTCGAGTACGGCTACTCGGTGGAACGCGCCGATGCCCTCGTGCTCTGGGAAGCCCAGTTCGGTGACTTCGCCAACGGTGCCCAGACAGTCATCGACGAGTTCATCTCGTCGGCGGAACAGAAGTGGGCGCAGCGCTCGAGCGTCGTCATGCTGCTGCCGCACGGCTATGAGGGCCAGGGACCGGACCACTCCTCGGCCCGCATCGAGCGCTACCTGCAGTTGTGCGCAGAGAACAACATGACGGTCGCCCGCCCGTCGACTCCCGCGTCGTACTTCCACCTGCTTCGCCGCCAGGCCTACGCCCGGCCGCGTCGCCCGCTCGTGGTCTTCACCCCGAAGGCCATGCTGCGCCTGCGCGGGGCGACCAGCCCGATCTCCGACTTCACCAGCGGAAAGTTCGAACCGGTGATCGACGACACCCGCCTCGCCGACAAGGCAGCGGTCAAACGCGTCGTTCTCGCCTCGGGCAAGATCTACTACGACCTCGTCGCCGAACTCGACAAGCGCGACGAGAAGTCGATTGCCCTCGTGCGTCTCGAGCAGCTCTACCCGCTCGCCGTCGAGGAGATCAACGCCGTTCTCGACCAGTACCCGAACGCCGACCTGGTCTGGGCGCAGGACGAACCCGAGAACCAGGGAGCCTGGCCGTTCATCTGCCTCGAGCTCGCGAAGAACCTGCGCGGCCGCACGATCTCGGTCGCGTCGCGTGCGGCATCCGCGTCGCCGGCAACCGGTTCGAACAAGCGCAGCGCGCAGGAGCAGGTCGACTTGATAGCGCGGGCGTTCCAGCTCTAACCAGAGTCACCAAAAGTCCCCTGCCTTGTGATGATTATTCGTCACGAAGCAGGGGACTTTTGTCGTGTTTTCTGGGACCATGGTTCACACAGGGTCATCGCTCCAGGTTGGCCCTGCTGCCGTCACTCGATCGTCCAGGGGAACCACAATGCAACTCACGTCCATCCGCGCCACGGCGCTCGTCGGCCTGCTGGGGGTGACGGCGCTCATCGCCGCCCCACTGTCTGCCGCCGGTGCCGAAACCCCGACCCTCGTTGTCACACCCCAGGCGGTCTCGAAGCACCTCGGCAACGACACCCGTACCGTACCGGCCGCAGAGGAGCGCGCCGAGAAGCTCGGCCTCGGTGTGCAGAGCTCGGCGATCAAGACGCTCGCGGCCTCGACCGGCGTGCACCGCATCTATGTGAGCATCGTGGACGTCACGACGTCGACCGCCGACAACACCAACCCGAACCTCACTGTGGCCGGCGTCACCAGCGCCGTCCAGGCAATCAACGCCTACTGGCAGGAAGAGTCTGCGGGCAAGGTCAGCTTCGAGCTCGGCGGCGTTGAGACCCGTTCGCTCAACAAGACAGCCTGCGACCCGGATGCGGTCTGGAACAGCCAGCAGTCGGTAGCCTTCTCGGGCCAGTTCGACAACGGCGCCTGGGTGGGCACCAGCAAGCACCTGCTCACCCTCACCCTCGAAAAGGCCGCCTGCGAACAAGGCGCCGGCTTCGGAACCGTAGGTCTCGACGGTGGGCTGATCTTCAGTGCGAGCGGCATCGACTCCACCACCGGCCTGCCGGTGCTCTACCACGAGTATGGCCACAACCTGGGCCTCAGCCACGCGAACGCAGCCATCTGCCGCTCGTCGTCGATCGACGCCTCGGTAGGAAACTACGTGTTCGTGAACGTGGCCGCCGATGCCGGCGGCGTCTACCAGACGAGCGTCAAATGCCCGGTCGAGGAATACGGCGACGTACTCGACATCATGGGATACACGGTCGACAACTCGGCACCGCACGCGTCGAGCCCCGAACGATACGCCTTCGGCTGGATGACGGCGACCAAGCCCGTGGCAGCGAAGACGACCACGGTCACCCTTCGCTCTCTCAACGAGTCCACCGGAACCCGCGCCATCCGCGTCACCGACCCGCGCTCCGGTGCGGTCTACTTCGTCGAGTACCGCACGCCGGCCGGTCGTGATGCGAATTCGATCGAATTCCAGAACACCCAGGCGGGCACCTACTACCCTGCGGCGATCTACACCGGCAACTACGCCGTGGCGTTCGCGTCGGGGGATGCCGCCAACGGCATCGTGCGCATCCTGCGGCCGCTGAAGCTCGAGTCGGGCTCCCCCGCCGGCTCGACTGTGCTCGCCGTGGCCCCGGTCAGCACCGATGGTCGCACTCGTCTCGACTCCCTCGGCGCCGGCGAGTCCTTCACCACCGCCGGGGGTGGGACGAAAATCAGCGTCACCTCGCTCAGCCCTGCGGGCGGCGCGGTGATCAAGGTCACCACCCAGAAGTCGGCCTCGACCACCTCGATCAAGCCCGCCAAGTCGAGCATCAAGAAGAAGACGACGTCGAAGCTCGCGATCACGGTGAAGGCCGTGACGACCTCGAAGCCGGCCGGCAAGGTCACCGTCTACTCGAAGGGCAAGGTGGTGAAGACCTACACGCTGTCGTCGACGAAGAGCGGAAAGATCACGGTCACGCTTCCGAAGTTCTCGAAGACGGGAAGCTACTCGCTCAAGGTGAAATATAGCGGAAGCAGCGCTGTCGCAAGCTCGACCTCCAAGACGGTGACGCTGAAGGTGAAGTAACCGTCGGCCGATAGTCGTCCAGCATTCTCACGGGCGGCTATCGGCCAACTCCCGCTCCGGTCACGGGGTATACATAACAGTAATAGCCCTGTTTGGGGGCGTGTGCCGAATCGCAGAACCTGACAGTCTGTAATGGACTTTCAGGGAGAATCTTCGTGCTCAAAAATACGCTCAGTGCTGCACTCGTACTGGCCATTGTAGGAACGGGCGCACTGGTTGCTCCCCCGGTCGCGGCGTCTGCGGCGACCGTCTCCCCGGCGGCGACCGTGGCCGCTTCGAGCACCATTCTCGAGCCAGAGGTCATCGAGCACGGCGACGACATGGTCGAGCTCTCGACCACTCCCGCATCGAAACGGAACCTGGCCAAGGCGCAGGATCTTCCCGAGAAGGCCGGCACTGTCGGCAGCCCCGAAGTGCACCCCCTGTACTACAGCGTTACAGCAACAACGACGCAGACAACCGACGATGACATCGCCGACCTCGATGAGACCAGCCTTCGCGCGCTGACCGACCGGCTGAGCGCCTACTGGTTCGCCGAGTCTGGCGGCACCATCCGCTTCACCTGGGGCGGGATCGAGACGCGCAGCGTCTCAGCGACGACCTGTGACCCGAACGCGGTCTACAGCTCCGTCTCGCAGGCGGCATTCGGCGGCATCTTCGCGAACAGTGCCTGGGCCGGCACCAGTCGCCACCTCATCATTCTCGCGAAAGAGAAAGCAGCGTGTGGTGGAGGGCAGGCCTTCGGTGCCGTCGCCGGCGATGTCTACCGGGGTGGCCTGATCTTCAGCTCGCAGGGAAGCGACCTGGCTTTGGGAACGCCGACACTCGAGCACGAACTCGGTCATAACCTCGGCTTCCGCCACGCCAGCGCTTCGATCTGCCGTTCCACGACCAACTTCGACTCGACGATCGACCAAATCGGCCTGGGCGCGAGCGGCCAGCAGTTGGAAAACACCACGATGCAGTGCCCGACCGAAGACTACGGCGACTTGCTCGACATCATGGGCTACACCGTGACCAACAGCAATCCGCACCTCTCGACGGCACTGAGGATCACCAACAATTTCATGACCGACTACACGACGGTCACCCCCTCGACCTCCGGGACCTTCACGATCGCCCCGATCAACAACACGGCCACGGGTGGCGCGGTCCGCGCACTGCGAATCAAGGATCCGACGACGGGCGAGTACTACTACGTCGAATACCGCACCAAGACCGGAGCCGACTCCGACAGCTACTCCTTCCTGCAGAGCCCGACGCTCCGGGCTAGCGTCGATGGCTACTCGCTGGCACCCTACGAGGGCACGGATGCAACAGCGAACGGCGCGGTCCGAATCCAGCGCATGTATACGCGCGGAGGGTATTTCGGCACCACCGCCCTGGCTGTCGCGCCCACCAAGGCCGCGCCTGGCAACCTGCAGGTACGTCGCCCGTACCTTGTTCCCGGCCAGACGTTCACCAACGACAAAAACATTTTCACCGTCACGGTGAACTCCACGAACACCTCCGGCGGCGCCAACGTCACCGTCGCCTTCAAGGTACCCACCCGTACGACCCTGTTCCTTAACCCGAGCAGCCAGAACTACGGCGCCACCGGTGCGACCGCGCAAGCTGTTGTCTCGAAGGTCGACGGGGTCACGGTGCCAGGCACGGTGACGATCACCGCCGACGGCACGACAGTCGGCACGGGAGCTGTTGACGCCAACGGAGGCTTCGCGGTCTCCCTGCCGTCGTCGCTCTCGCTCGGCACGCACAACATCAAGGCTTCCTTCGCTCCGTCGTCGGGTACCTACCTCGCCTCAGAATCGGCGAACTCCACCCTGACCGTCAACGCGGCCCCGACGACCACCACGCTCTCGTTGAACAACTCGGCGAACCAGGCCTACAACCAGGGCGCGCGCGTCACCGCTTCGGCCTCCGTGGCCAAGGTCGGCAGCTCCTACCCCGCAGGCTCGATCGAGTTCCGCGACGGGTCCACCGTGCTCGGCACCGTCGCCACCGACGCGAACGGCGCGGCGAGCTACACCTTCGCCGCTGACCTGTCGGTAGGAACCCACAGCGTCACGGCGCGCTTCGTGCCGTCGAGCAGCACGGTCGCTGCATCGACCTCGAGCGCCGCGACTCTCACCGTGACCGCGACTCCCACCTCGGTCGGCCTCACCCTCGACCGGTCAGCGACGCAGGTCTTCGGATCCGCCACGCCCGTCACCGCCCAGGCTTCGGTAGCGGAACTGAGCACCGGCGGCTACGCTCCGGGCTCTGTCGAGTTCCGCGACGGTTCCACGGTTCGCGCCACGGTTCCGGTGAACGCCAGCGGTATCGCCAGCTACACGTTCTCGGCGACCCTCGGCACCGGTAGCCACGACATCACCGCGCGCTTCGTGCCGACCTCGTCGAACGTCGCGACGTCGACCTCGGTGGCGAAGACCCTGACCGTAACTGCGTCACCGACCACGACCATCGTGACTCTCGACAAGTCCGGTACGCAGGTCTTCGGATCGTCCACGCGCGTCGTCGCGACCGCGAGCGTCGCCCAGGTCGCCGGCGACTACCCCGCCGGCACCATAACGTTCCGCGACGGCACCACGACCCTCGACACCGTTACCGTGAGCGCGGCAGGAACTGCCACCTTCTCATTCCCGGCCTCGACCACGGCTGGATCGCACTCGATCACCGCGATCTTCACCCCGGCATCCGTCAACTACCAGTCCTCGACGTCGAGCAGCAGCACCCTGACGGTGTCCCCCGCCGCAACGAGCACGGCGCTCACCCTGGACAACGGCGCGACCCAGGTCTATCTCGGCGCTCGCGCGACGGCCACCGCGACGGTCGCCCCGGTCGGTGGCGTGTATCCGGCCGGACAGATCGAGTTCCGCGAGGGCTCGTCCGTGCTCGCGACGGTCTCCGTGAGCAGCGAGGGCGTAGCGACCTACACTCTCGCCGCCGACCTCGCCGCGGGCACTCATGACATCAGCGCACGCTTCGTGCCAGCCACGACGAACTACGTGACCTCGAGCTCCACCGCCGCGACCCTCACGGTGACCGCTGCCCCGACCTCGAGCTCGCTCGCGCTCGACCGTTCGTCCACCCAGGTATTCGCCACCGCAACGCCCGTCACGGGTACCGCGACGATCGCGCCGGTCAACGGGGTCACGCCCGCCGGAGCTTTCCAGTTCCTCGACGGCACCACCGTGCTCGCTACCGTCTCGACCAACGCCTCGGGAGTCGCGACCTACACCTTCGCCGATTCGACTGCTGTCGGCGGCCACTCCATCACCGTGCGATTCGTCCCGACGAATTCCTCGTTCGCCAGCTCGACCTCGTCGGCAAGGACCCTGACAGTGACCGCTGCCACTACCGGCACGGTGGTGGCTCTCGACCGCAGCGGCACGCAGGTGTTCGGATCCGGCGACACCGTCACGGCGACCGCGAACGTCTCGGCCGTGGCCGGCGTGTATCCCGCGGGATCGATCGAATTCCGCGACGGGTCGACCGTGCTCGCCACCGTGAGCTCGAGCGGAACCGGCACAGCGTCCTATACTTTCGCTCCCAACACCGCAGCAGGTTCGCACAGCATCACCGCGAAGTTCGTGCCGACCTCGTCGAACTACGACGGCTCGACGTCGGCAGCGAAGACCCTCACCGTCTCGCCGACCCCGACCACGGTCGCGTTCACTCTCGACCGCGGCGCGACCCAGGTCTACGGCTCGTCGAGCCCGGTGACCGCGCAGGCTTCTGTCGCCGAACTCGCGCAGGGCGGATACGCCGCCGGTTCGATCGAATTCCTCGACGGGTCGACCGTTCGCGGCACCGTTCCGGTCAGCTCAGGCGGAATCGCGACGTTCACTTTCTCGTCGGCGCTGCAGGTCGGTGACCACACCATCACGGTGCGCTTCGTGCCGTCGTCGGCGAACATCGCTGGCTCGACCTCACTCGCGCGTACCCTCACAGTGACCAAGGCGCCGACCGCTACCAGCCTTACCCTCGACCGTTCCGGCGAACAGACCTTCGCCGCGGCACAGCGAGTCACAGCAACAGCGACCGTCGCCGAGGTCAACGGCGCCATCCAGCCCGGAACCATCGAATTCCGTGACGGCGCGACAGTTCTCGACACCGTGACCGTCAGCGCCTCGGGTATCGCGACCTACACCTTCCCCGCGAGCGTGACTGCCGGCTCGCACAGCATCTCCGCCGTCTTCAGCCCGACCTCCGGGTCGTACGCCGGGTCGATCTCGACGTCGTCGATCCTTACGGTCCGCGCCGCGCAGACCGCGACGAGCCTCTCACTCAGCCAGGGTGCGACCCAGGTCTACCTCGATTCAGCGACCTCGACCGCCACGGCCACGATCGCTGCAATCTCCGGGGTTGTACCGGAGGGCCAGGTCGAGTTCCGCGAGGGCTCGTCCGTGCTCGCGACCGTGGCGACCAACGCCTCGGGCGTCGCCACCTACGCTCTCTCGTCGACGCTCACCTACGGCAGCCACAACATCACCGCCCGGTTCATCCCGAGGTCGACGAACTACCTCACGTCGACGTCCGATGCCTCAGCTCTCGCCGTAACCAGCTCGCCGTCGTCCACGAGCCTTGTCCTGAGCCAGTCGGCCCAGTCCTATGCCACGACAAGCCCGGTAACCCTCACCGCGACGGTCGCCACGGTGAAGAGCGTCGTCCCGACTGGCTCTATCCAGTTCTACGACGACACCACCCTTCTCGGCACGGTCGCCGCGAACACAGTGACCGGTTCAGCATCCCTGACAGTTCCCTCCACCCTCGTCGTCGGCAGCCACCCGCTCACGGCTCGTTTCGTGCCCTCGGAAGCGTCGTTCACGACATCGTCGTCTGCCGTGCGACCACTTGCTGTGAATGCCGCGGCCACGAGCACCACGATCACTCTCGACCGCTCCGGAACGCAGGTCTACAAGTCCCCCGACACCGTGGCGATCACGGCAAAGGTGGCTGCTGTAGCCGGCGTATTCCCATCCGGCGACTTCGTCGTCCTCGACGGCAGCACAGTAATCGCGACGGTTGCTAGTGGCGCCTCGGGCACCGCGACCTTCGCCGGCTCGTCCACCCTGGCTCTCGGTTCACACACGGTCACCGTGCGGTTCGAGCCGACCTCGGCGAACTACGCCACGTCGACGTCGGCCGGTTCGACCCTGTGGGTCGTGCCATCCCCGACCACAATCGCCCTCACAATCAGCAACGGGGCGACCCAGCAGTCGCACGGCCCAGACGCCACCGCAACGGCGCAGGTGAGTGAAGTCGCCGGCGGCGGGTACGCGCCCGGCCTCATCCGCTTCCGTAAGAACGGCACGGTCATCGTCGAGACGTCAGCGTCAGCGACCGGATCCGCGACTATCACGCTTCCGAACTACGCGCCGGGAACGTACAGCATCACCGCAGAGTTCTCCCCGCAGACGTCGGCGGCCAGTTCGTCGACCTCGGCCGTGCGGACCTTCACCGTCACCGCAGCCCCCACCGAGACCGCGGTCACCTTCGACAATTCCGCTACCCAGGTCTACTCGCTGAACCCCAGAGTGACGGCGACGGCTTCCGTGACCTCATTCGGTCGCGGCGACTGGTCGTTCCCCGGTTCGGTCACGTTCTACGACAATGGCGCGGTTCTCGCGAGCGGCGTCACCATCGGAACCGGAGGCAAGGCCACCTACCTCTTCCCCGCGACCACCGAGGTGGGCAGTCACACGATCACCGCGGTGTACAACGCAACGGGCACTGAAACCCTCGGCTCGACCTCGAACGAGGCGACTATGACGGTGACCTCGGCGCCGGTGAGCACCTCGATCCTCGAAACGTCGATGCAGCAGGTCTACCTGACCAGCTCCGCGACGGCCACGGCGCAGGTGGCGATCGTCGGCACGGGCTACCCGGCCGGCCAGGTCGAATTCAGAGATGGCAGCGCCCTGCTCGCCACCGTCGCGGTCAGTACGTCGAACGGGCGAGCGGTCTACTCGTTCCCCACCGACACGGCCGTCGGCACGCACTCCATCACGGCCCGCTTCACTCCCTCGAACCCGAACTACACGGGATCGACGTCTGCTGCGAAGACCCTGACGGTCGTCCCCGCCCAGACCACGACGACCCTCACCTTCAACGGGGTGAACGGCTTCGCGTACGGGGCCACTGAGACCGTGACGGCGACCGGGCAGTCCAGCCAGGTCGGTGGTTCGTACCAGGCCGGATCGATCCAGTTCCTCGACGGCTCGACCGTGCTCGCGAGCGTCGGCACCAACGCAGCCGGCTCGGCGAGCTACACCTTCGCCTCCGACCTCGTAGCCGGGTCGCACTCCATCACCGCCCGGTTCGTTGCTTTCTCGGCATCGATCGGATCGTCGACCTCGACCGCCCGCAACCTCACCGTCAGCAAGGCCGTGGCCCCGGTCACCTTCACGCTGGACAAGAGCACGCAGTCCTACGGATCGGCCACACCGGCCGTCGCGACCGCGAGCGTTCCGAAGGTCAATGGTGCGTACCCGACGGGAACCGTCACCTTCCGTGACGGTACGACTCCGATCGCGACCGTGGCCATGTCTGACTCGGGCACGGCATCCACGCCGCTGCCCGCGTTCGTCACCGCAGGCTCGCGCTCGATCACCGCGGTGTTCGAGCCGGCCAACCCCTCGATCTCGACGTCGACCTCGACCGCCAGGACCCTCACCGTCTCGACCTTTGCGACCACGACGGCCCTCGTTCTCGACAACTCGGCGACCCAGGTCTACAACTCGGCGAACCGGGTAACGGCAACGGCATCGCTGCCGGCGTACGGCGCTGGCGGCTACCCGACAGGCACGATCGAGTTCCGTGACGGATCGAATTCCCTCGGCACGGTAACGGTTTCCGGCTCGGGCGTTGCGAGCTACACCTTCGACAGCACACTCGCCGCCGGCACGCACACCATCACCGCAGTCTTCACCACCAGCCTCGGTAGCGTCACCGGGTCGACATCGACAGCCCGTGTGCTGACAGTGGCGAAAGCCGCGACCTCGACGTCACTCGCGCTCAGCGACGGCGCTCAGCAGGACTACGGCTCGTCGAGCCGGGTCACCGCGACGGCTACCGTCACCGCGTCGAACGGTGACGCGCTGACCGGTACGGTCACCTTCCGTGACGGCAGCACCGCGCTCGAGACCGTCGCCCTCGACGCGAACGGGCAGGCGTCGACCACCTTCCCTGCGGCCACCGCGGCAGGCGCCCATAACATCACAGCCGTCTTCGTTCCCACGAACGGGTCCTACGCTTCGTCGACGTCGGCAGCCCGCGTGCTCACTGTCGTCGGCGCCGGAACCAGCACGTCGCTCGCGCTGGACCAGGCAAGCCAGGACTACCTCGGCGACACGGTTACGACCGCGACCGCACGGGCGGTGCTCGCCGGCGACGGCACCGCGGAGGGCGTTATCGAGTTCCTCGATGGCACCACCGTTCTCGCCACCGTGCCCACCGGTACCGACGGCTACGCTTCCTACGAGTTCGCGAGTGATCTCGCCGTCGGCGCGCACTCGATCACGGCGCGGTTCCTTCCGAGCAACCCATCGATCTCCAGCTCGACTTCAGCGGCATCCGGCCTGCAGGTCTTTGCCGGATCCACGACGACGCAGCTCGAACTCGACGGAACGGCAAGCCAGCCGCTCGGAACCGATTCCCCCGTGACGGCAACAGCGACGATCTCGCCGGTGCGCGGTGTGCACCCGGCTGGCGTAGTCCAGTTCCGCGACGGATCGACGGTGCTCGAGACAGTACCCGCAGACCAGTCGGGAATCGCCGCCTTCACGCTGCCGACTGCCCTCACCGTCGGCGAGCACTCGATCTCGGCTCGCTTCGTTCCGGCCACGACCTCGTTCACCGGCTCTACGTCGACTGCGCGCACGCTTACCGTGACGCCCGGCCTGACGGTTACCGCGATCACCCTGAGCCGAGACGGCATCCAGTCGCACGGATCTACCGAGACAGTCGTCGTCACGGCGAACGTCGCCCGTGTCGCAGGCGTCTTCCCCGCCGGAGAATTCGTCTTCCGGGATGGCGAGTCGACCCTGGCCACAGTTGCTGCCGGCCAGGACGGCGCAGCGACCTACTCGGCTCTCCCGTCCCTCGCGGTCGGGGCGCACGCGATCACCGCGGAGTTCGTTCCGACCTCGACGTCGTACCTCGGATCGACCTCCGACTCGGCCACGCTCACCGTGAGCTCGTCCGCGTCGCGAGTGACGATCGAGTTCGACAAGGACTCGCAGGTGTACGCCGACCCCGATTCAGCGACGATCATCGCCACAGTCGACGATCGGGCGGGCGGCACGCTCGCCGGCACGGTCACCTTCTATGACGGCCAGACCGTTCTCGGCACGGATGGTGTCAACGAAAACGGCAACGCCTACTACCGGTTCGCCACAGACCTCGGATTCGGCCCGCACTCGATCACGGCAAAATTCGCGCCGGACTCGGCCGAGGTGACCGGTTCGACCTCGACCGCCCGTACGTTCAGCGTTCGTGCTGTGGGCACGACGACCGAGCTCTCTCTCGAATACGGCAGCTCACAGTCCTACGGCAGCAGCTACCCGGTCACCGTGTACGCACTCGTCTCCCGAGACGACTTCGAGTCGGTCGAGGGAACCCTGACGTTCTTCTCGGGTGCTACCGCGCTGGGAACCGTCACCGTGGTGCCCGGCTACACCTCGTTCGTCATCCCGAAGAACCTCGCTGCGGGATCCCACGAGATCACCGCACGGCTGACCCCGACCTCACCGGTCGTGGCGTCGGGCACCTCGAATGCCGTCACGGTCACCGTGCTCGCCAACGACACCCAGACCTACCTGTCGTTCGACCGCCAGTGGCAGTATTTTCAGTCGGCGAACCGCGCACGGGTCACCGCGCAGGTGAGCACATTCGACGGAGCGATGCCGACGGGCCGTGTCGAGTTCACAGCCGGATCGTCGGTGATCGGAACAGCCGACCTCGTCGCTGATTCCGCATCCAACCCCTACACCCCGACAGCAACCGCGACTCTCTTGGTCCCGTCGAACCTCGCCATCGGTGACTACACCATAAGGGGACGCTATATCTCCACCGACCCATCGATTCTCGGGTCGTCGTCGCAGGCAGCCCAGTTCACCGTCAACGAGACTCCGGTGGCGACCGGGCTCGCTCTCGGGCTCGCACTCGATCGCTCGGCAAAGCAGGTCTTCGGTTCGGCGTCGACGGTCACCGCCACAGCGACCGTGACGGTCAGCTCCGGCGAGCTGCCCGCGGGATCGGTCACCTTCTTCGACGGGCAGACGGAACTAGGCACGGTTGCCGGCACCACTTCGGGAGTCGTGACCTTCGCCCTGCCGAAGTCGCTGGCCGGTGGAGACCACACGATCTCGGCCCGGTTCACGCCAACCAGCTCGTCGCTCTCCGCGGTCACCTCCGGGGCCCTGCAGCTGACCGTCTCGCAGGCCACCCCGACGATCACTGCCACGCTGGACCGCTCGGCGACCCAGGTGTACGGTGCCGCGCAGACGGTCACGGTGACAGCGACCGTCGCCGCGGTCGAGGGCCACGTGCCGGCAGGGCAGTTCCTGTTCCGTGACGGAAGCACCGATCTCAGTGGGTTCATCAGCACGAGCGGTGGTTCGGCGACGTTCGCACTGCCGAGTTCCCTCGCGGTCGGTACCCACAACATCTCGGTGATCTTCTCGTCGCAGTCGAGCTCGATCAGTTCCGGCGTGAGCAGCGCCGCGGTCCTCACCGTGACCGGCGCGGCGACAGCGACGGCATTGTCGCTCGACGCGTCGGGAACGCAGGCCTTCGGCGACGCCCGCACGGTCACCGCGACGGCGACGGTTGCGAGAGTCGGTGGTGAGCAGCCGGCTGGCGTGATCAGGTTCCGTGACGGCGGCTCGGTCATCGCCACGGTGCGACTCACGGGAACCGGATCGGCGAGCTACACCTTCCCGGCGACGTTCTCGGTCGGAACCCACGCAGTCACCGCGGTCTTCGAACCAGACGAAGGATCCAACTTCTCCGGCTCGACCTCGACCGCGCGCACACTGACCGTCACCTCGCCGACTGCCACGACGACCACGGTAGCGCTGAGCAATGCCAGCCAGGTCTTCGGCACCGACTCACCGGTCACCGTCACCGCTGCAGTTGCGGCTGGCGCCGTCAGCCCGGCCGGCACGGTCGAGTTCTTCGTCGATGGATCGTCGATCGGTTCGAAGTCGGTGAACGGAACGACATCGGCGCTCACGCTGAGCGGCACACTCACTGCCGGTTTGCACACCGTCAGGGCCAAGTTCACGGCGACATCGACCGAGTTCTCGGTCTCCGAGAACGAAGCGGTGCTCGAGGTCGCGCAGCTGTCGGTGCCAGTGACCCTGACTGCGACGCGAAGCAGCCAGACCTACGGGTCGACTACCCGGGCTACCCTGACCGCGAGCATCGACCAGGCAGTTCTCGCCAGCGCGGGTGGCGGAACAGTGACCTTCAAGAAGGGCGGTGCGACGCTGTCTACCGTCGTCGTTCCCCTCACCGGGAAAGCCAGCTATGTACTGGCCGCGACGACCGCCGTCGGCACGGCTACCTACACAGCCACGTTCACACCCGCCGACGCGGCGAACGTGACGGGCAGAACGTCCACCGACATCGTCTCGGTCAAGGTCAGCGCAGCCAAGTCGACTGTGTCGCTGTCGCTGAAGTCGTCGAGCGTCAAGGTCAAGAAGACCTCCACCGCGACCGTCACGGTCAAGGTAAGCGGTGTGACAGCACCGACGGGAACCATCACGCTCTACTCGGGAACGAAGAAGCTGAAGGCGTATACCCTGTCGGCCTCGAAGAAGGGCAAGCTCACGATCACCGTGCCGGCCTTCTCGAAGAAGGCGACGGCCAAGTTGAAGGTCGTCTACGGAGGTACGACCAACATCACCAAGTCGACCTCGTCGACAAAGTCGCTCAAGGTCAAGTAAGCGTCCGCACCCTCAAGAAACTCCGCCGCACGATCCCAGATCGTGCGGCGGAGCTTTCTGTCGTTCCCGGAAATTCAGGGATGGGAGCGCGACCACGTAGACAACAGTGACTACCCGCGCACTGGGGTACTTTCATGCCCTTGCATAGAAAAATCTGTCTCTTTTATTGTGGATACCAATCCGATAACGCATTCGTGCCGAACTCTATACATCTGGATGAAGTCCAGATAGCCCGGAAGTGCCTGCATAACCCGATTTACAGGCGCCGGGTCACCTAGCCCGAACACCCGAACACCCGAAACGCTTACCCGAAAGCATTCTCTTGTCACGACTTACCCGAGTCGTGCTTGCTGCTGTCGCGATTTCAGTCGCGTCGGTCCTTACCGTGCCATCGATGGCCTCAGCAAGCACCGCCATGCCCACGAACGCACCGTCTTCGTCCGCGACCTCCACCACGGCCGAGGCGCCGACCTCCGACCTCAGCGACGACATCGTCGACGTGCCGGATGCCCCATCGGGCACGACCGGCACGAAGGCCGCGACGAAGAAGAGCGCGACGTCCCGTTTGACCCGGACTGCGGGCTCGACCGAGACGGCATCCGCGTCGGGCACGCAGGTCGAGAAGATCTGGGTCTCCGTGCTCAAGGTCACGTCGACAACAAAGGACGACGAGAACCCGGGCCTCACCTCCAACGACAAGGTCGAGGCTTTCGTCGCGGCGATCAACGACTACTGGAACACCGAGTCGGGCGGCAAGATCACGGTCGAGCTCGGCGGCATCGAACTGCGCAGCGTCGGCGCTTCGGAATGCGTTCCCCGCGACCTGTTCTCGAGCGTCCCCGTCGACGCCTTCGGCGGACGCTTCGCCAAGAGCGCCTGGAAGGGCACCCACGAGCACCTCGCGATGCTCAGCCTCGAAAGCTGCGACCGCAGCGGCCTCGGCAGCGTCGGCAACGACGGCGGCATCATGTTCAGTGGCAACGGCATCGGCGACGCACTCGGCATCCCCGTGCTCGCCCACGAGTTCGGCCACAACCTCGGCTTCGGCCACGCCGGTTCTTCGGTCTGCGAGTCGACGACGAGCGTCGACGGCGCGGTCTCGGACTTCGGCGACACGACATCCAAGTGCCCCACCGACGAGTACGGCGACTACCTCGACATCATGGGGTACTCGATTCAGGGCGCACTCCCCCACCTCTCCAGCGCCCAGCGCATCCACAACGGCTACCTCACCGACTACCGCACCCTCGATGGCGACTCCGGCACCACGACCGTCACTGTCGGCCGGCTCGACGGGCTGGCCCGCCTGCGTGCCCTGAAGGTCATCGACCCGGTCTCGGGTGACACCTACTACGTCGAGTACCGCACACCGACCGGAACGGATGCCACCAGCAGCGAGTTCACCCGCGACGCCAAGTGCGTGGTCTCCGACGACGGCTACTCCAACTGCTCCCGCACGATGTCGGCGGCGACCGGCGGCGTGCGCATCATCCGCGAGCTTCCCTACCGCTCCAACGCCGACTACGTGAAGACGACGGTTCTCGCCGTGTCCGATCCGGCCTCGAAGAAGCGCAATACGCACCTCGACGCCGGTGACAGCTTCACCAGCGCCGACGGCGGGTTCACGGTCGTCGTCAATTCACTCGACAAGTCCACCGGCGCGTCCATCTCGGTGCGCATGGGCGAAGCCGCCGCGACTGCGACGACGATCGACCTCAGCTCGGCCATCCAGACCTACGGATCGAAATCCCGGGTGGGAGTCACTGCCCAGGTGAATCGTTCCACCGGCACCGCACCCGAGGGTGCAGTCGCCTTCTACACCGGCTCGACGAAGCTCGCGATCGTGACACTCTCGCAGGAGGGCTCTGCCTCGTACCGCCTGGCGTCCAGCCTCGGCGCGGGCAAGCGATCGATCTCGGCACGGTTCGTTCCGGCGAGCATCGCTGATGCGGCATCCGTCTCGACCAAGAAGACGGTCGCCATCGCGCGGGCCGGTTCCACGACATCGATCGCCCTCAAGAAGGCGAAGGTCTCGTCGAAGAGCCGCGCGAAGGTCGCGGTCACCGTCGTGGTCGCCGGAGCGACCCCCACCGGAAAGCTGTACGCCTACGCTGGCGGCAAGAAGGTCGCGAGCTACACGCTCTCGTCGTCGCACAAGGGCAAGCTGACCATCACGCTGCCGAAGCTCACGTCGTCGAAGGCCATCACGGTGAAGTACTCGGGAACCGCCAACATCGCGGCAACCAGCTCGGGTGCGAAGAAGCTCTCAGTCACCCGCTAGTGCAGTGTTAGTTGGCAATGTCGGTGCTTAAGCGCCGACATTGCCAACAAACCAGGGTCTAGTGCGTGGCCTGGATCTCACGGAGCTTGAGCAAGACCTCATTGCGGAGTTCCTCGGGGGCCTTCTCCTTGCACGCGCGCTGCACTGCGGCGGTCAGGACAACGCCTACTTCGTGCTCACCGGTGCAGTCGACGCAGTTGGCCATGTGCTCGGCGATGTCGGCGGCATCCGCCTTGGCGAGTTCGTTGTGAAGGTACTCTTCGAGCTCTGCCTTCGCTTTGTCGCAACCACAGTCGGTCATTTTGTGCTCCCAGTAGCGGGCGCGGACGAGATACCCCGGTCACGCGCGTAGTCAGCAAGTAGGTCCCTCAGCAACCGGCGACCGCGGTGCAGGCGGCTCATGACGGTTCCGACGGGAGTTTTCATAATGTCGGCGATCTCTTGGTAAGAGAAGCCCTCGACGTCAGCGAAGTAGACCGCCAGACGAAAATCTTCGGGGATAGACTGCAGCGCGTCTTTGACTGCCGAGTCGGGCAGGTGATCGATGGCCTCGGCTTCGGCCGAGCGCGTCGACGTCGACTGCGTGACAGACTCCGCGTTGCCCAGCTGCCAGTCTTCGAGCTCGTCGATCGTGCCCTGGTAGGGGTTGCGCTGGTTCTTGCGGTAGTTGTTGATGAACGTGTTGGTCTGGATGCGGTACAGCCAGGCCTTGAGGTTCGTGCCCTGCGTGAACTGGCCGAAAGCCTGGTACGCCTTGACGAAGGTCTCCTGCACGAGGTCGGCGGCATCCGAGGGGTTGCGCGTCATCCGCATGGCAGCCGCATAGAGCTGGTCCATGTACTGCAACGCCTGGTCTTCGAAGAGCGCGCGGGTGTCATCGGAGATGACGCGCTTTGCGGGCGCGGCATCAGCCGGAACGGAGGCCTCTGGCTCTGGAGTTACATCGGTAGTCATCAGCAACGAGTGTAGTTCTTGGGTGAGCGTGTCACCTCTCGAAAGCTCGTCGGTCGTTGGGGGTGCCGTAAGCGTGAGGGCCATACAGTTCAACTCCAATCCGCACGGTGCATCAACCGTTACTCTTGGTAACCGATGCAGGTATTCAACTATTCCGGCCCCGAGTTCTCGCCCTACGGCGACGAGCAGTTCGCCGAAGAATCGACCCCCGGTCCCTGGCCCGCGCCCCAGGCTCACCACGAGCTGTCGGGCGTCATCCAGTTGCCCGGCTCCAAGAGCCTGACCAACCGCGAACTCGTGCTGTCGGCGCTGGCCTCCGGCCCTTCGCTGCTGCGCTCCCCTCTTCACTCGCGCGATACGGCGCTGATGATCGAGGCGCTGCGCTCGCTCGGTGTGGGCATCGAAGAAGTCGACGGCGAAGGCGCCTATGGCCCCGACCTTCTCATCACTCCCGCCGAACTCGAGGGCGGAAGCTCGATCGACTGCGGCCTGGCCGGAACGGTGATGCGCTTTCTCCCTCCGGTAGCCGCACTCGCACTGGGTCCGGTGGCCTTCGACGGCGACGAGCACGCCCGCAAACGCCCGATGCGCACGACCATCGACTCGCTGCGCGCCCTCGGTGTCGACGTCAACGACGACGGCCGTGGCCGGCTGCCGTTCAGTCTCTATGGCACCGGCTCGATCGAGGGCGGAGAGATCGAGATCGACGCGTCAGCGTCGAGCCAGTTCGTCTCCGGCCTGCTGCTCGCCGCGCCGCGCTTCACCAAAGGCCTCACCCTGCGCCACACCGGCGAGACCCTGCCGAGCCTCCCGCACATCGAAATGACCATCGCCTGCCTCGCCGCCCGCGGCGTGCAGGTCGAGTCGCCCGAGCCCGGCGTCTGGATCGTTCCGGCCGCTGAGATCGCCGGGATCGACATCGACATCGAGCCCGACCTCTCGAACGCCGGGCCGTTCCTCGCGGCAGCGCTCATCGCCGGCGGGTCGGTCACGGTTCAGAACTGGCCGATCGTCACGACCCAGGTCGGCGCGCAGATGGCGAGCATCCTCGCGAGCATGGGTGGCGACGTCACCTTCACCGAGACCGGCGACGGCATCGGCGACCTCACGGTCACCGGCACCGGCGAGATCCGCGGAATCACCCTCGACGAATCGAGCGAGCTCGCCCCGACCGTCGCGGCTGTCGCGGCGCTCGCCACCGGCGAGACCGTGCTCACCGGCATCGCCCACCTCCGCGGCCACGAGACCGACCGCCTCGCAGCCCTCGCCACCGAGATCAACGCGCTCGGCGGCGACGTGACCGAGACCGACGACGGCCTCATCATCCGCCCGGCCGAGCTCACCGGCGGACTCTGGCACAGCTACGAAGACCACCGGATGGCCACCGCTGGAGCGATCATCGGGCTCGCCGTCGCGCACGTCGAGGTCGACGACATCGCGACCACGGCGAAGACGCTCCCCCAGTTCGCCGACCTCTGGGTCGAACTGGTCGCCGACGGCATCCGCATCGACAAGCGAATCGACGGCAGCGACGTGACCTCGGGGCTGATCCAGGAGTGAGCTGGCTCACCGGGGTCGACGACGATGACGACGAGGAGTACTCGGAGTACGACGAATCGGCCGTGCGAGTGCGTCCGAACCCCAAGGCCAACAAGCCGCGAACCAAGATCCGTCCCGAGCACGCCGGCGCCCTGAGCGGTCGCGTCTTCAGCGTGGACCGCGGGCGCTACGGCGTCTGGGTCGACGAGAACACCCCCGACGAGCGCCAGCTGGTCTGCACCCGCGCCCGTGAACTCGGCAAAAAGTCAGTCGTCACCGGTGACTGGGTCGACCTGGTCGGCGACACCACCGGCGAAGAGGGCAGCCTCGCCCGCATCGTGCGCATCCAGCCACGGACGACCCTGCTCAGGCGCAGTGCCGATGACACGGATGCCGTCGAGCGCATCATCGTCGCCAACGCCGACCAGATGCTCATCGTCGTCGCCGCGGCCAACCCCGAGCCGCGCACCCGTCTCGTCGACCGGTACCTCGTCGCCGCTTTCGACGCCGGGATCACGCCGATCCTCTGCATCACCAAGACCGACCTCGCCGACCCGGCGCCGTTCCTCGCGAACTTCGCCGGGCTCGAGTTCCGGGTGATCGAGAGTCGCAGCGACGGGTTCCCGATCGACACGATCACCGAAGCGCTTCAGGGCCACACGACTGTCGCCGTCGGTCACTCCGGCGTGGGCAAGTCGACCCTCGTCAACGCGCTCGTGCCCGACGCGAACCGGGCCATCGGGCGGGTCAACGACGTCACCGGCCGTGGCCGGCACACCTCGTCGTCGACAGTCTCACTGCGCATCGGCACCGGGTGGATCGTCGATACCCCCGGTGTGCGCTCGTTCGGCCTTGGCCACGTCGACCCGGCCAACATCCTGAGATCGTTCACCGACCTCGCCCGGCTCGCCGAGAACTGCCCGCGAGGCTGCACGCACCTTCCCGATGCACCCGACTGCGCGATCATGGAGGCCGTCGCGGCGGGTGAACTCGGTGAGAACGGTGCCCTGCGTCTCGAGTCGTTCCAGCGGCTCATCGCTACGCTGGGTTCGTGACCGATTCCAGCCCCGTCTACAGCCCCTCCGACGATCTCGCGCTCGCGCTGGCCCTCGCCGGCAACGCCGACCTGATCTCACTCGACCGGTTCACCTCGGTGAACCTCGAAGTCACGACTAAACCCGACCGTACCCCGGTGACCGACGCCGACCTCGCCGTCGAGCGCAGCATCCGGTCCGGGATCGAGGGCGCCCGCCCCCACGACTCGATCCTCGGGGAGGAATTCGGAACCGAGGGCAGCGGCAGCCGCCAGTGGATCATCGACCCGATCGACGGCACGGCGAACTTCCTGCGCGGGGTGCCGATCTGGGGCACGCTCATCGCCCTCGCCGTCGACGGCGTTCCCGTGGTCGGTGTCGTCAGCTCCCCCGCCCTCGGCAAGCGCTGGTGGGCCGCGAGAGGCCATGGCGCCTGGCTCGAGGTCGACGGCGAAGAGCCGAAGCAGCTCCAGGTCAGTGGCGTCGCCGCGGTCGAAGACGCATCGCTCAGCTACAACAACATCCAGGGCTGGGACCAGTTCGGGCACCTCGACACCCTCGTCGCGCTGACCCGCGAGGTCTGGCGGGCGCGCTCCATCGGCGACATGTGGGCGTACATGCTGCTCGCCGAAGGCTCGCTCGATATCGTGAGCGAATTCGATCTCAAGCCCTATGACATGGCGGCGCTGATCCCGATCATCGAAGAGGCCGGCGGCCGCTTCACGTCGACCACCGGCGAGCCCGGCCCGTGGGGCGGAAGCGCCCTCGCTACCAACGGCCTGCTGCACGACGCCATCCTGGAGCGCCTCAAGCCCTGACGCGACTTGGTCAAGGGTGCGTTTGCTGGCCGTCGCGCAGGTGGAGCACCCGGTCGGCCCGCTCGACGAACATCGGGTCGTGGGTTGCGACGATGGCCGCGATGCCCTGTGAGTGCACAAGCTCCTGGATGAGGTCCATCACGATGCCGGCATTGCCGCTGTCGAGCTGCCCGGTGGGCTCGTCGGCGATGAGGATGTCGGGGCGCGCCACGAGCGCACGTGCGATCCCGACGCGCTGCTGCTGTCCGCCCGAGAGCTCGTCCGGCCGCTGGTTGGCGTGGTCGCTGAGTCCGACGAGTTCGAGCACTTCCGCCACCCGCGCGGCCCGCACCGCGGGGTCTTCGCGTCGAAGTCGCAGCGGCACCTCGACGTTCTCTGCCGCGGTGAGAATCGGGATGAGCCCGAACGACTGGAACACAAAACCCAGCCGGTCCCGGCGCAGGGTGATGAGCTCATCGGGGCTGAGGGTCGCGACATCCGTGTCGCCGATGAGAACCGAACCGCTGGTCGGCGCATCGAGCGTGCCGAGAATGCTGAGCAGGGTCGTCTTGCCCGCCCCGGATGCCCCGCTCACGACGAGCAGTTCGCCCGCGCGCACGTCGAAGCTGATGTCGTGGCAGGCGTGCACGTCACCGGCGGCGGTCCTGTAGACCCGCGAGACCGCGGAAGCGCCGAGCACGATCTGCCCGCCGCTGCCGTGGCGGCCGCTCATTCGCCCGCCTCCTGGTTGCTGGCCGCTGGGTCGCCGGCCACTGTTTCGTCGGCTATTGGGGCTGCGTCGCCGCTGTCGTCCCGGCGCACGCTGACGTGGTCATCTTCGAGCCCGAGTCGCACGCGGTCTTTCAAGCCGAGACTCGTCGTGAACGCCGCCGGCAGCTGCAGCCGACCGACCCGGTCGAGCACGGCGAATTCTTCGGCCACCTGGTGTTCCTCACCCTCGTCGTTGATGCGTGTGCTGCGCAGAACCTCGGTCGAGGTGCGCCCGTCACGGATCTGCACCGTGCGGCGCACGTGCGACGACACCGAGGGGTCGTGGGTCACGATGAGCGTTGTCACCCCACGCTCCTCGTTCACCGCGCGCATGGCGGCGAGGACCTCGATGCTGGCTGCCTCGTCGAGCTCACCGGTCGGCTCGTCGGCGAGAAGCACCCTCGGGTCGTTGGCTATGGCCACCGCGATCGCCACCCTCTGTTGCTGGCCGCCCGAGAGCTCGGCCGGGCGCGAATCTCGCACGTCACCGATCGCGAGCAGCTCGAGCAGTTCGGCCGTGCGCTTCGCCCGTTCCTTCGACCCGTGCACGCGCGCGACAGTCATCACCGCGGCGATGTTCTCGGCGGCGGTCAGGTAGGGAAGCAGGTTGCGGGCTGTCTGCTGCCAGACGAACCCGACGCTGTGCCGCT
>Ga0247736_10000194_pt1 | contig 22735 bp, 20 predicted proteins | sample UWRJL193509B2_FD_180935 | JGI IMG/M metagenome (GOLD analysis project Ga0247736, IMG submission 180935) | Plant litter microbial communities from Arlington Agricultural Research Station in Wisconsin, United States - UWRJ-L193-509B-2 | ecosystem: Environmental > Terrestrial > Plant litter >...
CACGGCGCAGGTCACCTCGGGAATCGACGAACGGCTGGCGGGGTGGGTGGCGAGCGGTGCTGCGGCCAGCATCGCCACCGAGGGTGACGAGTTGACCAGCCGCCGCCACTGGCAGACCGAGCTCGACGGCATCGCCATCAGCATCCCCTGTGGCGGAACCCACGTCTCGTCCCTCGCCGAACTCGACTCGGTCACCGTCGACCTCGAGGTCGAGGCGTCAGAGTCGGCTGTCGAGGTGCGGATGACCACCGCCGCCACCCTCGTGCACCCGAACCGATGAGGCCGGCAGTCCAGGCCGGGTTCTCGGACTCGCCCTCGGTTCTCTCGGTACTGCGCTCGCCGCGGCTGCTCACACGGGAGACCCTCGCCGGGATCGTCACGACTCTCGCGTTGATCCCCGAGGTCATCTCGTTCTCGGTGATCGCCGGTGTCGACCCGACGGTCAGCCTGGTCGCCTCGATCGTGCTCGCGCTCACGATGTCGTTCCTCGGCGGTCGCCCGGCCATGGTCACGGCGGCGGCCGGGTCGATCGCCCTCGTGATCGGCCCGATGGTGAAGACCTACGGCGACGAATACGTGCTGCCGACGGTGATCCTCGCTGGCCTGGTGCAGATCGCGTTCGGCACCCTCGGCCTCGCCCGCCTGATGCGCTTCATTCCCCGCTCGGTGATGATCGGGTTCGTCAACGCCCTCGGCATCCTGATCTTCGTCGCCCAGGTTCCGCACCTCATCGGGCAGTCCTGGATCGTCTACCCGCTGTTCGCCCTCACTGTCGCGATCATCCTCGTTCTTCCCCGGTTCACGAGAGCCGTGCCGGCACCACTCGTCGCCATCGTGGTGGTCACCGCGATCGTCATGGTCTTCCAGCTCTCGGTGCCGAACGTTGGCGACGAAGGCCCGATGACCGGCGCGCTGCCCGGGATCACGCCCTTCCTCGTGCCGTTGAACCTCGAGACTCTGCAGATCATCTGGCCGGTCGCGCTGAGCGTCGCGTTTGTCGGCCTCATGGAGACCCTGCTCACCGCGAAGCTCGTCGACGACATCACCGAGAGCCGTTCGCACAAGGGACGCGAATCGTGGGCGCTCGGTGTGGCGAACATCCTCGCCGGGTTCTACGGCGGAATCGCCGGTTGCGCGATGATCGGCCAGACCATCGTCAACGTCAAGATCGGCCGCGCCCGCACGCGCATCTCCACCGTCGTCGCGGCAGTCGTACTGCTCATTCTCGTGACGGCACTCAGCGATGTCATGGCGCAGATCCCCATGGTCGCGCTCGCCGCGGTCATGATGATCGTCGCCATCACGACAGTCGACTGGCACAGTGTGCGGCCCTCGACGCTGCGCCGGATGCCGATTCCCGAGACCCTCGTGCTCGCGGTGACGATCGTGGTCGTCGTCGCGACCGGCAACCTCGCGGCCGGGGTGCTCGTCGGCGTGGTTCTCGCGATGGTGCTGTTCGCCCGCCGGGTCGCCCACGTCGTCCGGGCGGACCGAACACTCGCGGACGACGGCCTGTCGGTTCGCTACGACGTGCACGGTCCGCTGTTCTTCGGCAGTAGCAACGACCTGGTCGAGAGATTCAGCTACGCCGACGACCCGGCGCTCGTCGTCATCGACCTCACACACGCGCAGATCTGGGATGCCTCGACCGTCGCATCCCTCGATTCGATCGAGACCAAGTACCGCGCGCACGGCGCTCAAGTCAGCTTTACTGGCCTCGACGACCGCAGCGCCGGGTTCCGCAACCGCCTCACCGGGCGACTCGGCTAGCGGCTATTCCCCTCACGGAAAGCGGTCAGCCGCCGTTCAGGCTCAGGTCGTTCCCGACGGTCGCTCGCTACGCTGGAATGACGGGCGCCGACGCGCCCACGGAACAGAAGGAGCATCCCGAATGAGCGTCCCCACCATCGCCCTGAACGACGGCCACCAGATCCCGCAGCTCGGCTTCGGTGTTTTCAAGGTCGATCCGGCCGAGACCGAACGGATCGTGACCGATGCCCTCCAGGCCGGGTACCGCCACATCGACACCGCAGCGATCTACGGCAACGAGACCGGCGTCGGGGCGGCGATCGCCAAGTCGGGAATCCCGCGCGAAGAACTGTTCATCACGACCAAGCTCTGGAACTCCGACCAGGGAACCCAGTCTGCCTTCGACGCTGTCGACCTGAGCCTCGAGAAGCTGGGTCTCGACTACGTCGACCTGTACCTCATCCACTGGCCCACCCCGCAGCACGACACCTACCTCGAGAGCTGGCTGGCTCTCGAGCAGATCGCGGCCGACAACAAGGCCCGCTCGATCGGTGTCTCGAACTTCCAGGTCGAGCACCTCGAGAAGGTCATCGCCGGCAGCTCGACGGTCCCGGCCGTAAACCAGATCGAGCTGCACCCCGAACTGCAGCAGCGCGAGATCCGTGCGTTCGCGGCCGACAAGGGCATCCACATCGAAGCGTGGGGTCCGCTCGGCCAGGGCAAATACGACCTGTTCGGCAACCCGGCGATCGCTGCGGCGGCCGACGCCCACGGCAAGTCGCCGGCCCAGGTCGTCATCCGCTGGCACCTTCAGAACGGCATCATCGTCTTCCCGAAGTCGAACAGCGCCGAGCGCATCGCCCAGAACTTCGACGTCTTCGACTTCGAGCTCACCACCGACGAGGTCGCCTCGATCGACGCCCTCGATGCCGACAACCGCGTGGGTTCGCACCCCAGCGAAGTCAACTAGTTCAACCGGTCTGCTGCCTCCGGCGCTCCGGGCGAAGCGGGCGCCCATTTTCAGCTCAAACATTGGGTTGTATCGACGGACGAAAAGCGTGTCCATCGATACAACCCAAAACTCGCAAGAAAATGGACACCCGCTCCGCCCTGCGCGGGCATCACCCGGTCGGGGCGGAGGGGCTAGAGCCGCTGCGTGCGAGACAACACAGTCTGGATGATCACGACCGCAGCGAGGAACCCACCTGAGACCACCGCCTGCACCGACGAGCTCAAGGATCCGACCTGGTTGATGAGGTTCTGGATGACGCTGAGCAGAAGCACGCCGGCGACGGTGCCGATCAGGTTGCCTCGTCCACCGACCAGCAGGGTGCCGCCGATGACCACGGCCGAGATGGCGTTGAGCTCGAGGCCGACACCGACAGTCGGAACACCCGATGACGAGTACGCCGCGTTCAGCGCCCCGGCCAGCCCGGCGCACAGCCCGCTGATCACGTAGACCCCGAACTTCACCCGTGCAACCGGCAGGCCCATCAGTGTCGCCGCGCTCTCCGATCCGCCCACCGCGAGAATCGACAGCCCGCCACTGGTGCGAGCGAGCAGCAGGGTCCCGAGGGCGATGATCGCAACGGCGATGACGACGGTCCAGTGGATGCCGAAGGCCGAGTCCTGGCCGAGCGAGATGACACCCTCGTCGGTCACCAGGGGCGTTGTCGAACCGCCGTTGGTCGACGCGAGCACGAGGCCGCGCACTCCGAGCAGTCCGGCGAGGGTCACGATGAACGGCGCCATCTTTCCGTAGGCGATGAGGAATCCCTGCAGCGCTCCGATCGCGCCACACACCACGAGCGGGAAGAGCAGCGCACCGGCGAGGCCGTAAGTCGACCCGTAGGCGGCGAGCACGCCGCCGAGGGCGAAGACCGAGCCGACCGAGAGGTCGATGCCGCCGGTGAGGATGACGAAGGTCATGCCCGCCGCGACTATCAGCAGGAACGACGACTGGGTCGCGATGTTCGCGAAGTTGCCCGCCGTGGCGAAGGTCGGGAACGCGAAGCTCCCGACTATCACGAGCAGGCCGAGCACGATGGCGGCGCCATAGCTCTGCAGCGCGCTCGCGACGCGTTCGCGGGTCGCGTGGGAGTTCTCGGAGCGGTTGGTGACCTGCTCGACAGTTGTCGTCATCGGACAGAGACCTTTCCACGCTGGATGTACACGGCGACGAGGATGATGACCGCCTGCGCGATCTGGGAGTAGGCATCCGGAACGTTGTGTTTGATGAGGGTGGCGCTGATGAACTGCAGCAGCAGTGCACCGGCGACCGTGCCGAGCACCTTCACCTGGCCGCCGGTCAGCGGGGTGCCGCCGACGACGACCGCGGTGATGGCCGACAGTTCGATGAGGTTTCCGATGGTCGAGGGAACGGAAGCCCCGAGCCGGGCCGTTCCGATCACTCCGGCGACGGCGGCGAGGCCGGCCGCGAGCACGTAGGTGAGCAGCAGGATCCGCTTGACCGGCAGGCCGGCGAGCTCCGATGCCCGGCGGCTGCCACCCACTGCGATCAGCTGCTTGCCGAAGGTCGTCTTGTGCACGAGTAGCGCGACGGCGCCGACGAGCACGGCAGCGATGATCACGCTATAGGGCACGCCGAGCAGGTTGTCGCGACCGAGGGCGAGCACGCCCGGGTCGGTCACCGACTTGAGCTGCTCGTTGGCGATGAGCAACGCGAGCCCGCGCCCGGCGACCATCACGGCGAGGGTCGCGACGATCGGCTGCACCCCGATCAGTGCGACCATGATGCCGTTGAAGGCACCGATCACCGCACCGACGAAGATGGCGATCAGCACTGCCGGGATCACTCCATATCCGATGTAGAGCGGGATAACCGAGGCGGCCAGCGCCATGACCGCGCCGACCGACAGGTCGATTCCCTCGGTTCCGATGACGAGCGCCATGCCGAGGGCAACGATGAGCACCGGCACCACCTGCACGAACTGCGTGCGGAAGTTGTCGATCGCGAAGAAGTTCGGCGTGAAGAAGAGGTTGTAGATGAGCAGCAGCACGATGGCGATGTAGACGCCGTACCGCTGCAGGATCCCGAGAGCGGATGCCCGGCTGGGCATTCTCGTTGAGATGGTCGGCTGGGTCATTTGGTCACCTTCGCAAGGGTCTCGTCCGGTGCGGTGTCGCCCGCCGCGGGTTCCGTGTCGGCCTGGCCGGTTTCGCGCTCGCCGGCAAGTGCCGCGAGCAGGGAGTTCTCATTGACGTTCTCGCCGAGCAGCTCGGTGGCGATGGATCCGTCGCGCAGCACGACGACGCGCGCCGAGCCCTCGACGACCTCTTCGACCTCCGACGACACGAGCACGATGGCGAGCCCCTCGTGGGCGAGTTCGTCGATGAGGGCCTGGACTTCGGCCTTGGCGCCCACGTCGATTCCGCGGGTGGGTTCATCGAGAAGCAACACCTTGGGAGTCATGGCGAGCCAGCGGGCGATCATCACCTTCTGCTGGTTTCCGCCCGAGAGCTCGGACACGATCTGGTCGGGGCTCGAGACCTTGATGTGCAGTCTCTTGATGAACACGTCGACGACGGCATCCTGCTTGCGCTTCGAGGTGAAGCCTGCGCTCGAGAGCTTGGGAAGGGCCGCGAGAACGATGTTGTCGCGCACCGAGAGGTTCGGAACGATTCCCTCGCTCTTGCGGTCTTCGGGCAGCATCACGATGCCGGCGCGGATGGCGGCGGGCACCGATCCGCTTCGCACGGTCTTGCCGCCGACCGTGACGCTGCCGGAGTCGAGCTGCATGACACCGGAGAGGGCCTTGAGGGTCTCGGATCGCCCTGAGCCGAGAAGCCCGCCGAGGCCGACGACCTCTCCGGGGCGGATCGAGAAGCCGATGCCGTCGATCTGGTGCTTACGGCTGAGGTTCTCTGCGACGAGCACCGGGGGAGCGTCGCTGGAGTTCGCGGCGTGGAAGGCGGTGAGCCCGCCGCGGTCGACCTTTTCGACCGACTTGCCGAGCATGAGCGAGACGAGCTCGAGCCGGGGGAGCGCGTGCAGGTCGCCGACGTGCACGACCTTGCCGTCGCGCAGAACGGTGACCCGGTCGCAGACGCGGTAGATCTCGTCCATGCGGTGCGAGACGTAGATGATGGCGATGCCCCGACCGCGCAGCAGGTCGATGACCCGGAACAGTGTCTCGACCTCGCGCGCTTCGAGCGACGACGTCGGTTCGTCCATGATCACGACACTCGCGTTGATGCTCACGGCGCGGGCGAGGGCGACCATCTGCTGCACGCCGAGAGCGAGGCTGCGCAGGGGACGACGCACGTCGACCTGGATGCCGTACTCGGTGAGCAGCGCGCGGGCATCCGCGTACATGCGGCGGAAATCGATGAGGCCGAGCCGGTTCTTCGGTTCGCGGCCGAGGTAGATGTTCTGCGCGACCGACATCAGGGGAACGAGGTTCACTTCCTGGTAGATCGTGCTCACGCCGGACTTCTGGGCGTCGAGCGGGCGCGCGAACGATGTGGTGTCGCCGCTGAGCAGCAGTTCGCCCTCGTCGGGCTGGTAGACACCGGTGAGCACCTTGATCAGCGTGGACTTGCCCGCGCCGTTCTCACCCATCAGGGCGATCGACTCGCCCGGTCGCACGGCGAAGTCGACGGCGTCGAGCGCGGTGACACCCGCGAATCGCTTGGTCACCCCGCGTGCTTCGAGTACGGGTGTGCCGGTCAGCGGGATGGACTCCATCGTCACGCCTCAGATCTTTCTTGTTGTCGCGTCTATGGGACTGGTCGTTCGGTACTGCTCGCACGCCGTGTGCCGGTGGGACCTTGTCGTCCCACCGGCACACAGTCAGTGCGTGGTGTTCATTCGTACTCGCCTAGTAGGCGGCGTCCACCTTCTCGGCCGCGTTGTCAGCCGAGTACTCGCCGTCTTCGATGACGATGTCCTGGCCGACCGGGTCTCCCGCGAGGAAGGTCTTCAGCGTCGCGAAGGCGAGAGGTCCGAAGCGCGGGTTCGACTCGATGACCCCGTTGTACGAGCCGGCAGCGAGCTGCTCGACCGCGTTGCGGGTTCCGTCGATGGAGTAGATTTGGATGTCCTTGCCGGGAACCTTGCCGGCGGCGATGATCGCGGCCTGTGCTCCGAGGCCCATCTCATCGTTCTCCGCGTAGATGGCGGTGATCTCCGGGTTGGACTGCAGCAGCTGCTCGGTGACCGACTGCCCCTTGTCGCGGGCGAACTCACCGGTCTGCTGGGCGACGATCTTGATGTCGGGAGCTGCGGCGGCGATCTGGTCGACGAAGCCCGAGGTGCGGTCCGTCGTCACGCTGTTGCCGGATGCCCCGAGCAGGATCGCGACGTTGCCCTTGCCACCGGTCCCCGCGATCAGCTGGTCGGCTGCGCGCTTGCCCTGCTCGACGAAGTCCGAGCCGAGGAACGACACGTAGTCCTCGCACGCCGTGGCGTTGAGCTTGCGGTCGACGGTCAGCACCGGGATGTTCTTCTCACGGGCTGCGGCGAGCGCCGGCTCGAGGCCGTCGGAGTTGAGCGGTGCGACGATGAGAACCTGGGCGCCCTGGGCGATCATGTCCTGGATGTCCGAGATCTGCTTCGAGAGCGTCGACTGCGCGTTGGTGGTGATCAGCTTCTTCACGCCGATCGCGGCAGCTTCGTCCTTGATCGACTGGGTCTCGGCGATGCGGAAGGGGTTGTCTTCCTTCTCGGACTGCGAGAACCCGACGATCGCGTCGGTGAGGTCGATCGAGTCGCCTTTGTAGTCGGCGAGCGAGCAGGTGGGGCCGTCGGAGGCCTTGGCGGTCTGCTGGGTTCCCTCGGCCGGGGTGGAGCCGGGGCTGGTGGTGCCGGTGTTCGTGCAGCCGGTGAGACCGAGAGTGAGAACGGCGATCGTCGCCGCAGCGCCGAGAAGATACCGGGACTTTCTGGTGGAGCTCATTGCTAGCCAACTTCCTTGTTGAATGCCTGATGTGTGATTGCTGATCGGCCCGGATAACCACGAGTCGTTCAAAATGTTGCAATTGCGAACAGAAGCGAAACTGTTACTCGTGCATTGTTGCTAAAACCTGTCCAAAAGTCCAGTCACGGTTCTGAAACATCCACCCGGACACCCAGCTCGCGGAACGACGTCACCGCTTCGGCGCTGGTCAGGCCGTCTGTCACCAGCCGGCTGATGGCCGCCGGATCGAGGGTCTGGATGGCCGCGCGAAGGCCGAATTTCGTGTAGTCGGCGAGCACGATTACCTCGCGCGCGGCGGCGGCCATCGCCCGGTCGCTGTCGGCGACGCTCATGCTCGGGGTCGAGAGCCCGAAGTCGCTCACGAGACCGTTTCCCGACAGGAAGGTCTTGTCGGCGTGGATGCCGCGCAGCGCACGGTTGGTCGCTTCGCCGACAAGTGCCCGGATCGATCCGCGCAGGGTACCGCCGGTCATGATGACCTCGTTCTCGGTCGACGCGACGAAGGCCTCCGCCACGGGAAGCGAGTTGGTCACTATCGTGAGCTTCACCCGTTCGCGAAGTGACCAGGCGAAGGCCTCGGTGGTGGTGCCGGGGCCGATGATGATCACATCGCCGTCGTCGACGAGCGTTGCCGCGAACCGGCCGATCGCCCACTTCTCGGTCATCGCCTGGCTGGTCTTCTCGGCGTAACTGCGCTCGCGGGTCGACGTATCGGCGACCGCGCCACCGTGGGTGCGGGTGAGCAATCCGGAAGTGTGCAGGTGCGCGAGATCGCGCCGGATCGTGACCGCTGACGTGCCGAGGCGCACGGCGAGCTCGTTGATCGACACCGCGCCGTCCTGGCGTACGGAGTCGAGAATGAGATTGCGTCGCTGCGCTGCGATCATGTCGTCATCCTACGAACATGTGAGCGAAAATGACCAGACCTGATCGAAATGATCACAAATCGGCCAGAGCTGGAACCTGCTCTCAGGCCTGGCTTGGAGAGGGAGACTCGCCCAGTCCGGATGCCGCCGACCCCTTTTCCGGAGCGGGATCTGCCGCTGTGCCGGTAGTCTCGTCGTCTTCGTTCTGCTGCTCGAGTGCGCGATACACGGTCGCCCGCGAAGTTCCGAGCTGCTGGGCGATCTCACGCACCGATGCGCCCTGGTCGCGCAGCATCACGACGCGCTCGACGTTGGTCGCCGACAGCGCACGGGGGCGGCCCCCGACCCGGCCCCGGGCGCGGGCGGCGTAAACGCCGACCATGGTGCGCTCCCGGGTGAGGGTGCGCTCGAGCTCGGTGAACGCGTGCACGACGTTCAGCAGGGCCGCGCCATCCGGGCCCGACGTGTCGAGTCCCTCGGTGAGTGACCGCACGCCGACGCCGCGGGTGCCCAGCAGTTCGAGCAGTGACAGCACGTGCGGCAAGGTATTCGCGAGGCGGTCGAGCCGCCAGATCACGAGGGTGTCGTCCGCACCGATGCCCTCGAGTGCTTCGGTGAGCTGGGGCCGGGTCGGGGTCACCGAGTTCGGGCTGATGTCTTCGTAGATGCGCGTGACGCCGCTCTGCTTGAGCAGGTCGCGCTGGTACTCCGAGCTGTGCTCGAGGGGACCGACCCAGACGTATCCCACTTCAGCCATGCCGGTTCACCCCCCCCGTTCGTTCTCTCGCCATTCCACCGTGGTGTTCTCGGGAGCAAATGAGGGAAGCGTATCACCGGGAACTTGCGTGAATCGGGCGTCCCACAACGTCTCATTTCGACAGTACTGGACTTTCGGACAGGTTTTAGCGACAATTCAACCAGAGTCGCTCCGGCTGTACGAGCCGCGACTGCTTGTGGTCGTTCGTGCGCGGCTTCGCCGCGCCCGCATCGGCCAGGCGTGACAGCTCGGCCCCCTGCTATTCAATGATGAAAGGCACTTCGAATGAATCTACCCACCCGGTCGCGCAGTCGATCGAGAGCGGTGCTGGCCGTGATGCTCACGGCCACCCTGAGCCTCGGTGCGTTTGCCGTCGGCGGTGCCCCCGCCCTCGCCGCACCCGGCGATTCCACCACCCACGGCCTCAAGGGCGAATACTTCCTGCAGAACTCCAGCGGGTCGAACGACCTCGGGGAACTCAAGGCCACCCAGCTCGACTCGGCGGTCAACTTCACCGACCTCGTTCCGGTCTACACGGCCCTCACCGGCCGCGGCGAGAACACCGCCGCGCGCTGGACCGGCGAACTCGAGCCGGAGTTCACCGAGGACTACACCTTCTACGCGATCGGCGACAACGGTTTCCGCGTCTGGGTCGACGGCAATCTCATCATCGACCACTGGGTCGGTGACTGGGACAACGAACAGACCAGTACGGCGATCTCGCTCACCGCTGGCCAGCGGTACGACATCAAGGTCGAGAACTTCCAGGCCATCGGCGGTGCGAACATGTACCTGCGCTGGTCGAGCGCGAGTACTCCGAAAGAGCTGATCCCGGCGACCGCGTACTACGCGCCCGACGGCTACCCGCCGTTCTCGCTCGACGCCAGCATCCCGGCCGACGGCAACTCGGTCTCGCTGGGCTTCGAAGAAGATCTCGGCGGAGTCAGCCAGGCCCTGCTCGATCACCTCACGGTGACCGTGGACAACTCGGAGTACCCGATCGAGAGCATCGCGACCGACGGCCCGCGCGGCCTGACGATCACTCTCGGCACCGAGGTCTTCGAGTCGAGCCAGGTGCGCGTGAAGTACGACGGCGAAGGCGCGGTGACCCTCGGCGGTGACCCGCTCGAAGCCTTCAACCTTCCCGTTCTCAATGGTTCTACCCGGTTCCTCGCGACCGACTTCTCTGACGATGTCGACGTGAACAACCCGCTCCCCGAGTACCCGCGCCCGCAACTCGTGCGCGAGAAGTGGCAGAACCTCAACGGCCCGTGGGAGTTCGCCGGCGCTGCCGAGAACGAGGCAGCCCCGTTCGGCGAGACCCTCGACGAGTCGGTCATCGTTCCTTACGCCATCGAGTCGGAGCTGTCGGGAATCCACCGCCACGAAGACCACATGTTCTACAAGCGCGACATCACCGTTCCCTCCGGTTGGAACATCGGAGATGGCAACCGCCTGCAGCTGAACTTCGGCGCAGTCGACTACGACGCCACCGTGTACCTCAACGGCGAAGAAGTCGGCCACGCGGTCGGCGGGTACCTGCCCTTCACCGTCGACCTGACGGATGCCGTGAGCGGCACCGGCCCGCAGGAACTGATCGTCGCCGTGACTGACACGACGAGCGAGCAGCAGCCGATCGGCAAGCAGCGCGCCAACCCGAGCGGAATCTTCTACACCCCGACGTCCGGCATCTGGCAGACGGTCTGGATGGAGCCGGTTCCCGAGGTGTCGATCGACAAGGTCGTGGCCACGGCAGACCTGCCCGACGGATCGGTCGGAGTCGTCGTCAGCTCGGCATCCGCCGGCGCGAACGACGAGTTCACGGCGACCGTGCGTGAGAAGAACAACGGCACGATCGTCGGGACCGCGACCGGTGCTGCCGGCGAGGAACTCACCATCGACGTTCCGAACGCGAAGCTGTGGAGCCCGGACAACCCGTACCTCTACGACCTCGATGTCACCGCCACCGGAGGGGACCACGTCGACAGCTACTTCGGTATGCGCTCGATCGAGATCTCCGAAGTGGGCGGTGTGCAGAAGATCAAGCTCAACGGCAAGCCGGAGTTCCTGCTCGCCACTCTCGACCAGGGGTACTGGCCCGAAAGCCAGTACACCCAGCCGACGGATGACGCGCTCAAGTTCGACATCCAGCAGACGAAGGACCTGAAGTTCAACACGATCCGCAAGCACATCAAGATCGAGTCGGCCCGGTTCTACTACTACGCCGACACCCTCGGCATGATGGTCTGGCAGGACTTCGTGCCGGGAGGCACCGGCGGAATCACCGAGCCGGTCGCCCAGCAGAACCTGATCGACTCGATGCACGACACCGTCGACGCCCTCGACGAGTGGACCTCGATCATCGGCTGGACCGTCTTCAATGAAGGCTGGAGCGAGTGGAACACCGAGCAGACCGGTGTCATCTCGGATTCGATCAAGGAGCAGGACCCAGAGCGCCTCGTGAACGCGCGAAGCGGACTGAACTGCTGCAACATCCCCGGAGACTCCGGCAAGGGTGACGTCATCGACTGGCACATGTACCAGGGCCCGGGATTCCCGGCTCCGGACAACACGCGTGCGGCAGTCGACGGTGAGCACGGCGGACTCTCGCTCGTGATCCCCGGTCACACCTGGAAGGGTGCGTTCAGCCCCTACGGCGGATTCGACACGTCGGAGGCGCTCACCGCCGCCTACGTGAAGAACACCGAGGCGATGATCGAACCGGCGAAGACGTTCCTTTCCGGTGCCGTCTACACGCAGATCAGTGACGTCGAGGGTGAGGTCAACGGCTTCTTCACCTACGACCGCAAGATCGAGAAGATGGACTTCACCAAGGTGCGCGCGGCCAACCAGGCCGTCGTGGATGCCGGTCGTGAAGCAGGTGAAGCGGTCATCGACGACGGTCTCGTCGGCGAGGCCAGCTACCCCCTGAACGAAGGAACGGGCACGACCTCGGCAGACGCCTCGGGTAACGACCACGACCTCTCGCTCAAGGGTGGCGCGACCTGGACAGCCCAGGGCAAGCGCGGAACCGCGCTGCAGCTCTCGGGTGACGGCCAGTACGCGTCGGCTGCGACCCCGGTCGTCGACACGGCGGGGGACTACACGATCTCGGCCGACGTCAAGCTCGACCAGATCCCGGGCAACTGGGCGACCATCGCCAGCCAGGAAGGGGCGAACGGCGTCAGCTCGTTCTTCCTGCAGTACGGCCACGGCGGGTTCGCGTTCAGCTTCCCGGGTGAGCGTCGTGCCACCAACGAGATCGTTCCCGTTCTCGGCAAGTGGTACCACCTGACCGGTGTGTGGGATGCCGCTGCCGGCGAGGGTTCGCTCTACGTCGACGGCGTTCTCGCCGACACCGTCACCGCCGGTCGCTACTCGTCGGTCGGTCGCACTCTCGTGGGTGCAGCGCAGTTCGACAACCACCTGGTCGACTTCTGGCCCGGTGCGATCGACGAGGTGCACGCCTACGGCCGTGCGCTCTCTGCCGCCGAGGTCGCCAAGGTGGCGACGGGTGACACCGGTTCGCACGTCACGTCGACGAAGGTGAAGCTGGGACGCGACGGGGAACAGCGTTACGGATCGGGTGTCACGGCGACGATCTCGGTTGCCACCGAGAGCGGTGCGGATGCAAGTGGAAAGGTCACGCTGTACGACGGCGAGACAGCGCTGAAGAGCAACGTGGCGCTGGGGGCGAACAACACGGTGTCGTTCGCCCTGTCGTCGAAGCTCGCGATCGGCAACCACACCCTGCACGCCGTCTACACGCCGGCCGAGGGGGAGTTCCTCGACGCATCGACGAGCCCGAACGTCACGCTCAAGGTGGTCAAGGCGACCCCGGTGATCTCGATCGCGCTGGCCGACAGCACGATCAAGAAGTACTCGCAGACCGGCAAGGTCACCGTGAAGATCACGGCGACCGGCGTGACCCCGGCCGGAACGCTGCGCTTCTACGACGGCTCGAAGCAGATCAAGACCGCGAACCTGCGTCTCACCGACAAGGGAACGCGCACGATCACGCTGCCGACCCTCGGCACCGGCAAGCACACCATCCGGGTGCAGTTCGACGGTTCCGATGTGCTGAAGGCGGTGAAGAGCGCGGGCAAGACCCTGTCCGTGCGCCGCTAACCCCCACGCGCATCGAGTCACGATAAATCGGCTCCTCACGCCCGCCTCGGCAGGTGTGAGGAGCCGATTCACGTGATCCGCCGCTGGACCCGTCGACCGGCTCAGGGAGCGATGGGCACTCCACGACCGGACGGCGCCCGGGCAACGCCGGGGTGGCGCCAAGTGCGCGCGCAGCTTGGTTTGGTTGACTGGGGCAAGTCCGCGGCGCTCGCGGGCGAGAATGAGGAACCCGCATGAGAGTCACCCGAGCGGCCAGGGGCATCGCGATAGCGACCGGCACGGCGCTTGCCCTTGTCGGCCTGACCGCCTGCTCGGGCAGCAGCCCCGACGAGAGCTCGAGCACGGCAGTGCCCGAATCGCTCTGGGATTCCGCGGTAGTCCACACCATCTCCCTCAGCATCTCGCCCGACGACTCCGACGCCGTGATCGCGGCTTATCGCGACAGCGGCACCAGGACATCGGCGCGCGCCTCGGTGACCGTCGACGGCGAGAGCCTCGACGACGTCGGGGTGTCCATCGCGGGCGATGTGGAACTCGACCCGGATTCGACCGAGACCGACCTCTCGGCGCTGCCATGGCTCATCCGTCTCGACGAATTCGTCGAGGGCCAGAACATCGAGGGCGACACCGAGCTGTTGCTCTCAGCAAACCCGAGCGCGACGGGCCTGAACGAATCGGTGGCCCTCGACCTGCAGGGGGTGACCGGCCTCGCCACCCAGTCGGCGATCTCGACGCGTTTCACCGTCAACGGGGGAGCACCGAAACTGCGCCTGGTCGTCGAGAACATCGGCGAATCGTGGATCTCCGACCAGTTCGACTCGGCCGATTCGCTATTCGTTCCGCGGGCCGATGGCGACTACAGCTACCGCGGCGACGAGGCCGATTCGTACGGGGGCGTGTTCGACGAGGTCGTGGGAGACGCCGGTACCTCCCGGCTCGCGAAATTCCTCGAATTCGTCGACGAGTCGAGTGATGCCGCGTTCGCGAAGAAACTCAACAACTGGCTCGACCTCGATTCGTTCGCGGCTTACCTCGCGTTCCAGAAGCTGGTCACCGAAGAGGGCGGGCCGAGTGCGCGCACCGCGCTCGAGTTCAGCTCGTCGTCGAAACTGATGACGATCGTCGCCTGGGATTTCAGCGAGGCTTTCACCTCGGATGCCACCGGAACCGACGGACCGGTGCCGACGAACCTCACCGAGCGCTTTCTCGCGGTGCCCGACTTCGCCGAGATCTACGACCAGGCCCTGATCGACGTCTCGAGCACGCTCTACGACACCGGAACCGCCGAGAGTTTTCTCGACGACCGCACCGCCACGCTGAAGAAGCAGGCCAGCGACCTCGTGTCGAAGGCCGAGATCAACCGTGAGTCGAAGTCGCTCGAGAAGAAGATCCTGGCCCGCACGCCGTAACGAAGGCGCTCCCGCGCCGCGGATGCTCTGGCAAATGCCGCGCGGAACTGGCACAATCCGGGCATGGCTCCCGCTTTTGTTCCGAGCGGTTACCGGCTGGTATTCGAAGACGACTTCACCGAGGGCACCCTCGATCGCCAGGTCTGGTTTCCGCATTACCTTCCCGCGTGGAGCTCGCGCGCCGAATCGGCTGCCGACTGGGAGGTCTCGAATTCCTGCCTCGTGCTGAGCATCCCGCCCGGAAAGGGTTTCTGGCTTCCCGGCGAGCACTCGCCGCTGCGGGTCTCAGCAGTACAGACCGGGAACTGGTCGGGCGAGGTGGGCACGATCGCCGGCCAGCAGACCTACCGCCCGGGTGCGCTGGTCGCCGAGAAGCAAGAGGCGTTCTGGGGAGTGCTGCCGCGGTTCGGATTCCTGCAGATGCGGGCCCGCGCCGAGATCTCCCCGCGGTCGATGGTCGCCTGGTGGCTGATCGGGCGTGAGACCGACCCGGCAGAGAGCGCGGAGATCTGCATCTTCGAAATCTTCGGCGATGCCGTGGTGCCCGAGGTCTCGGCCGAGGTCGGCATGGGCCTTCATGCTTTTCGTGACCCGCGCATCGTCGAGGACTTCGCCACCACGAAGCTGCCGATCGATGTGGCCGAATTCCACACCTACGGTGTCGACTGGCGCCCCGGCCGGGTCGATTTCTACGTCGACGGCGAGCACGTGCGCACGAGCCTCGGCCCGCCGGAGTACCCGATGCAGCTCATGCTCGCAGTCTTCGACTTTCCGTCCCGCTCGGTCGGGGCGGATGCCGGGCTCACCCCGCAGCTCGTCGTCGACTGGGTGCGTGGGTACGTGCGCGACGGGTCCTGAGTATCCACGCTGGTCGAGTAGCTCGACGTTCCTCGCTCAACCAGCGTTGTGTTGGTGTTCGCCACTACTCCCGCAGACGCCGATCCTGCTTCTCGACGGGCCGACGAGCTGATGAGCCGACGACCCTTCTCGACATCGCGCACCAGATCGAGCCACTGGACCAGCGACTGACCCGAAGCCGCTCTTTCGTCAATCGCTCGTTTTTCTCGACGCTCTCCGTTGCGCCCCGTTTGGGGGTCATGCCAGACTCGGCAGGGCGTGACCCGAACCGTGAACTCGAGCGAGATCAACGAAGAGAAGGTTGGCTGTCGAATGAAAAAGGTCATCACCACCGCCTGTGTCGCGATACTGCTTGCGACGGGCCTCACCGCGGCCGGCGCGAGCAGTGCCGCCCAGACGTCCGCAAAGTCGCCCGGCGCACAACAGGAGTTCGTCGTGCTTCTCGCTGGCGGAACCTCGCAGTCCGCCGCGAAAGCCGCGATCACGAAAGCCGGCGGAACCATAGTCGCCCAGAATGCCGACGTCGGCGTCGCGACGGTGACGACAGCCAACGTGGACTTCGCGAAGGATGCCGCCGGCCAGAAGGCCATCATCGGCACGGCCGCGAACCGGGTCATCGGTGACGTGCCCGCCGCACGCAAGGCGAATGGGGACGCCGAGAAATTCGACCGCGCAGAAGCAGAGGGACGTAGCGCGTCGGGCTCGGGCAAGGGGCACGGGTCGGGGCATGGCTCCGGTCACGGTTCGGCGAAGGCTGAGCCACTCGCCTCGCTGCAGTGGGACATGAAGCAGATCGGGGCGACGGCATCCGGTTCGTATAAGACCGAGCCGGGCAAGAAAGACGTGCTGGTCGGAATTCTCGACACCGGCGTCGACGGCACGCACCCCGACATCGCGCCAACTTCAACTCGAGACTGAGCCGCAACTTCACCGTGGATATTCCGGTGGATGCCAACGGCGACTCGATCGACGGACCGTGCGAAGAAGAACCGGACCAGTCGTGTACCGACCCGGCCAACGTCGATGAAGACGGGCACGGCACTCACGTCGCCTCGACCATCGCCGCGCCGATCAACGGCATCGGCATCGCCGGGGTCGCGCCGAACGTCGGCATCGTGAACCTGCGGGCCGGCCAGGATTCGGGATACTTCTTCCTGCAGCCCTCGCTCGACGCCCTGACCTACGCCGGCCGCAACGGCATCGACGTGGTCAACATGAGTTACTACGTCGACCCGTGGCTGTTCAACTGCACCGACAACCCGGCCGATTCACCGGCGGACCAGCAAGAGCAGCAGACGATCATCACCGCGATGCAGCGTGCCCTCGACTTCGCGCGGGGCCGTGGCGTGACGCTCGTCTCGGCCGCCGGCAATGGTGCGACCGACTACACGAAGGTTCTCAGCGACTCGTCCAGCCCGGACTTCGCCAGCGAACCGGGCGAGATCGCTTACACGCGTGACTTGCTCGATCCGGCGAGCTGCATCTCGATGCCGTCGGAGGGCAAGGGTGTCATCTCGGTAAGCAGCACCGGACCGAGCCTGCGCAAGGCGTACTACTCGGACTACGGCAACGGCTACATCGATGTCGCCGCTCCCGGTGGCGACGCCTATGACACCGCGACCGGTGACCTCGACTACGGAAGCGAGATCCTCGCCGCCTACCCCGAGTCGCTGGCGATCGCGAACGGCGAGCTCGATGAGAACGGTGATCCGACCGTGCCGTATGTCATCAAGAGCTGTGACAAAAAGGGTGATACCTGCGGGTACTACCAGTACCTTCAGGGCACCTCGATGGCGTCACCGCACGCCGCCGGCGTCGCCGCGCTCATCGTCAGCCACTACGGCGTGCGCGACCGGGTGAACGGCGGCCGCACCCTCTCGCCGGCGCTGGTCGAGGCACGGCTGAAGGGCACCGCGGTCGAGAAGGCCTGCCCGTCGCCGCGCGAGTTCACCTACACGCGCCGCGTGCCGCAGGCCGACGGGTCGGTCATCGTGCGCACGTCGACGGCCACCTGTGAGGGCTCACGCCAGAGCAACGGCTTCTACGGCAAGGGCATCATCAGTGCAACGAAGGCAGTCGGCCGCCACTGGTAGTCGCGCATGAATTGTTGGCAATGTCGGTGCTTGAGCACCGACATTGCCAACAACCTCTGCGTCCGGTCAGGACGGGCCGAAGGGCAGTAGCGACCACGAGCGCACCGCAACCAGCGGCCGGTCAGCGCGGGGTGCCTTCGCGAGGGCACCCGAGAGCATCGCGACGGCGAGCAGGATGTCGTCAGTCGTGATTCCTGCCGCAACCGCACCGTCGCGGCGCGCGAGCGGAAGTTGCGCGTCGAGGATCGTCGTCACGCGCAGCCGCAGGGCCTCATCTTCAGCATCCGGTCGCTCGGCCCGGATCATCTCGAAGAACGCTGTCGACACGATCGCCTGCTCGGTGATCACCCGCAGCGTGTCACCCAGGGTCGTGCCCTCGCGCGCCGCGAGCGCCTCGAGTTCGTCGACGTTCTGCTGGAAGACGGCGACGGCCAGGCTGTTGCGCGTCGGAAAGTGCCGGTAGAGGCTGCCCTGGCCGACCCCGGCCTCCCGGGCGACCGCGCTGAGCGGTGCGTCGATGCCCTGGTCGGCGAAGATGGCGCGCGCTGCGGCGATCAGGGCGGCCCGGTTCTCGGATGCGGCGCCGGGTCCACGATTCGCTCGCGGGGAAGTGGGCATAGGACTATATTAGAACCGGACAACGTTGTCCGGTTGATCGGGTGCGAGCCACAGGGCCGCCCCGCAAACAGATGGAGTGCCTCGTGAAGTCAGTTCTGGTTACCGGCCCCGGCTCGGTCGCGGTCGTCGAAGTCCCCACCCCGACAGTCGGTGGCACCGACGTGCTGGTGAAGATGCGCGCGAGCGGCATCTGTGGGTCAGACGCTTTCTACATCGCCCGTGGCGGCATCCCACCCCGCGAGGGAGCGACCCCGCTCGGGCACGAACCGGCCGGTGAAGTCGTCGAGGTCGGCCCGGCCGTCGAGGGAATCACGATCGGCGACCACGTCGTGGTGAACCCGATCGCCTCGCGCAAGGGCATGATCGGCAGCGGTGGTCCCGGCGGCTCGCTCTCGGAGTTCCTGCTGATTCCCGACGCCGTGCTCGGCACGAGCCTCGCGATCATCCCCGACCATATCCCTTTCGATGTCGCCTCGCTCAACGAGCCGATGGCTGTCGCGCGCCACGCGGTCAACCGCACCGCCCCGAAGCCCGGATCGAAAGTCGTCGTCTTCGGGGCCGGCCCCATCGGCCTCGGCGCGACGATCGCCTACAAGCGCAGCGGGGCCGAGCACGTGATCGTCGTCGACGTCATCCCCTCGCGCCTCGAGAAAGCGCTGGCCGTCGGAGCAGATGCGGTCATCGACTCGAGCAAGGAAGACGTGCTCGCGCGCCTGATCGAACTGCACGGCCCCGGCACCACGGCAATGGGTGCCCCGCGCGCCGGCACCGACATCTTTCTCGACGCGGCCGGTGTGCCGGTCGTCGTGCAGACGGCTCTCGACGCGGCCAAGCACGGTGCGACGGTCGGAATCGTGGCGGTGCACAAGAAGCCGATGGAGATCGCGTTCGGCGACCTGCTTGCGTCGGAAGTGAACATCGTCATGTCGATGGGCTACCCGACCGAGATCTTCGAGGTCACCCACGACATCATCGCCGAGTGGCAGAAGTTCGCCGTGATCATCAGTGACCGGTTCGACTTCGCCGACGTCGAGAAGGCCCTCACCGTGGCCAGCACTCCGGGTGCCGCTGACAAAGTCGTCGTCACCTTCTCCTGAACACCGTTGCACCGACGCAACACCACCGAAAGAAGAAAATCATGACTGAGAACACCCGCCCACTCACCGCCAACAGCTCGATCGGCGACTGGCTCGACCACCCCGAGGGTGGCGCGCTCATTCGCCAGACCCTCGGCGGCGCAACCGGAAAATTCGACGAGAGCAGCCTTGCGCCCGTGCTCGGCCTCCCGCTGCAGCAGCTCGTCGCCCTGAGCCAGGGCCAGTTGCCGCAGTCCGTGGTCGACGACCTCGTACTGGGTGTCAACGGCGGAGTCGCGCCTGAAGAAGGCGAATCCGAGGGTGGTCCCTGGCGCGAGCGCGTGACCGCGGGCCGCTTCGATGGCAAAACCGTGGTCGTGACCGGTGCCGCCTCGGGCATCGGCCGGGCCACGGCCTCCCGCATCGCGCGCGAGGGCGGCCGCGTCATCGCCGTCGACATCACCGCCGACCGGCTCGCCGGCCTGGTCGAGTCGCTTCCGGATGCCGCAATCGTCGCCGTCGCCGGAGACATCACCAAGCAGGACGACATCGACAGCATCGTCGCTGCGGCCGAGGGCCGGATCGACGCCCTGGCCAACGTTGCGGGAATCAACGACGACTTCTCGCCGCTGCACGAGACAACCGATGCCATGTGGGATCGTGTCATCGGCATCAACCTCACCGGCGGATTCAAACTGTCGCGCGCTGTGCTGCCGCTCATGCTCGCGGCGGGTCGTGGCTCGATCGTCAACGTCGCTTCAGAAGCCGGTCTGCGCGGCAACGCGTCGGGCAACGCCTACACGGTGTCGAAGCACGGGGTCGTCGGCCTGACCAAGTCGGCCGCGTTCATGTATGCCAAGCAGGGCATCCGCGTCAACGCTGTCGCGCCCGGCGGAGTCGCTACCGGCATCCCGTTCCCGGCGAACGTGTCCGAGGTCGGTTCGGCCCGGCTGTCGCCGTTCCAGTCGGCGATCCCGAGCGTCGCGACGGCCGAAGAGCTGGCCGCGTCGATCACGTTCCTGCTCAGCGACGACGCCGTGAACATCAATGGCGCCATCCTCGCCTCCGACGGCGGTTGGTCAGTCCAGTAAGTGCAGTTTTTGTTGGTAGTGGCGGCGCTCAAGCACCGCCACTACCAACAGATCGCGTGTGGGTCAGCCGGCGTTGACCGAACCGCGGCGTACGTAGCCGGTCTTCGGCGTGCGGTGGGTCGGTGACGGCGAAGCAAGAGTCGCGAGAAAACGAAGGGGCGCGGGGGTCGCCGGAGCCTCGGCCTCGGTTTCCAGCGCCGTCATGGCCTCGGGGATGCTGGTGCAGGTCGCGACATGCTCACCCTGGGCATTCTGCACGGCGAAGTGGCCGTCGACGAACTCCACCATGCCGGCGTAGTCGCCGTCGCGGTTGGCCACCCAGAGGTTGGTGTCGGGGCTCGACCACGAGAGCTCGGGCGCGACTGCGGTGTCTGCGTCGGGGGAGCGGGTGTCGAAGAGTGTCATCACGAGCCTTTACTAGATGGACTATTAGTTCGTCTGTCTAGTAATAACTTACCAAAACCTTTATCGCTAGCAAATCTTTCAACCATTGCGCCTATTTTCAGGCAGGGCAGTTGCCAAGTGCGACAACTTGTTAGATGAACTAGTATTGTGGGATGCCTCATTCGGAACAGGAAGCGGAAACGCACTACTGGTACTCCGACGACGCTGAACGCGAGCGAAGTGTCGCCGTACTCGAAGCCATGCGCACCTATCGTGCAGCGGAGTCAGCGATGCGCCGTCGCACCCAGATCTCCATGGGGATGGGTGAGAATGATCTCCTCGCGCTGAGATACGTCATCACCGCGCACCAGGACGGACGCTCCATCGGGCCGAAAGAGCTCACTGCCTACCTCGGTATCTCGAGCGCATCGACCACGGTGTTGCTCGACCGACTCGAGCGGAGCGGCCAGATGCGCCGCGAGCACAGCCCTTTCGACCGCCGTGCACTGATCCTCGTGCCGACCGCCACGACCGATGATGAGGTTCGCGCCGCGCTCGGAGAGGTGCCCGAGCGCATGGTCGAGGTCGCCAGCCATCTCACCCCCGAACAGGCGCAGGTCGTTATCGAATTCCTGCAGGGAATGCGCTCCGCGGTCGATGGAATCGACGCCGATGTCTCGGCGAAGGACGTCCCCGCCAGCAAGGACTAGCGAGGCAAACACTAGGCGAATTCTCGGGTGATTTTTTCTGCTCGCGCAGAGCGTTTACGATTTTCTCGTGGAAAGTGACCCGGCCCAAACGCGAGATTCGTCGCCCCTCACCGGCCAGCCTGCTCACGTTGCCGAGCTCATCGCCACCCTCCTTGAATATCGCTCGGCCGAAGAAGCGATGCGCCGACGTACCGGCGACTCCATGAAAATGGGTGTCACAGACCTGCAGGCGCTGCGGTTCCTGCTCCGAGCTCAGGGCGAAAAGCGGCCGGTTACCGGGCGCGACCTGGCCGACCATCTGGGAATGACATCGGCGTCCGTCACAGCCATGCTCGACCGGCTCACCAAGAGCGGTCACGTGCTGCGTACTCCGCACCCGACAAACCGGCGCAGCAACCTGGTGACAGCCACCCCCGGTTCCGACGACGAAGTGCGCCACACCCTCGGCGAGATGCACAAGCGGATGATGGCGACAGCGCGCGCGTTGCCCGCGACGGATGCCGCGCTCGTGCGTGATTTTCTCGAGAAAATGACAGTCGTCGTCGACGGAATCGACCGTTCTGCCGCCAGCTCCTGACAGTCTTTGTGCCTGCCCCGACCGGTGCATGCTTCACGTTTGTGAAGCGGTTGTCGGCTCCCTCCCAGCTTGGCCGACGTCGATTGACGTTTAGGAAAACTAATGGTTAGTCTGTCTAGTAATTAGTTGCATGGCGTAACGGTTAGGGGTTCGGGATGTTGGAAACTGTTCGATCGAGCCGCACGGCATCCGAGACCCGCCCGTCGCGAAGCATCGCGTCGCTCGCCTCTGTAATCGATTGCGCAAACACGCGACCGCAGCCGGCGATCACCCAGGTATCGGCGCACCTCATCGAGGTAAGTGCCGCGGGAACCGTTCTCGGTTTCGTCGAAATCGCCGACGGTGTATTTGTTGCGCTGGCCGGTGAGCGCTACGACCGCGCCGTCGAGGTGGGCCAGGCCCTCGACCTCAACCGCGCCGTCTCCGTGCTCGCCGCGTAGCTTTACCCCCCCCCCCCCCCCCAAAGGCCCCCCCCCCCCC
>Ga0247736_10000195_pt1 | contig 22729 bp, 24 predicted proteins | sample UWRJL193509B2_FD_180935 | JGI IMG/M metagenome (GOLD analysis project Ga0247736, IMG submission 180935) | Plant litter microbial communities from Arlington Agricultural Research Station in Wisconsin, United States - UWRJ-L193-509B-2 | ecosystem: Environmental > Terrestrial > Plant litter >...
CCGAGGCAGGAACAACGCCCAGGCACCGATGGTCGCGCCGAGCACCGAGAGGAACCAGAGGATCACCCGGCGGGCGGTGAGTGGCAGGACGAGCATGGAGCGCCTTTCGAGTGGGCGCATCCGGTATGCGCCGTCACCAATACAGACGAACTAGCGGGCCGGGATGTGACTAGCGATTCCAGAGTCCGAGCTTGTCGGGCGTCATGACGAGCCAGATGTCGGTGACGCCCGTATCGGTCACGTTGAGACTCACGACCCAGCCGACCACGCCGTCCCTGCGGATGACGATGCCGGTCAGCCCGTTCACCGGCTCGAGTGCAACCTCGAGGCCCTGCGATTTAGCCAGGCTGCCGAGCAGGTAGCGGGCGACCTTGTGTGCGCCGAGGATCGGCCGTAGTGCGGCACTCACCTTTCCACCGCCGTCGGCCCGGGCGGTGACCCCGGGGTCGAGAACGGTGAGCAGCGCGGCGAGGTCGCCGGTCGCGCATGCCGCAGTGAAGGCCTGCACGACAGCATCGTGGCTTTCGACGGATGCCGACCGCCGCCGCCGTTCGCTCACGTGGCGGCGGGCCGTCGACGCGAGTTTTCGGCAGGCCTGCGCGGTGCGGCCGACGATGTCCGCGATCTCGTCGAAGGGCAGGTCGAAGACGTCGTGGAGCACAAACGCGACCCGCTCGGCCGGAGTCAGGGTCTCGAGCACCACGAGAAGCGCCATCGTCACCGAGTCATCGAAAGCGACCCGGTCGAGCGGATCGGCGGCTGCACGGCTTGCCGCGTGGTGGGGGAGAGGCTCGGGCAGCCACTCGCCGGTGTACTGCTCGCGCCGGTGGCGAGCCGAGCCGAGCAGATCGAGGCAGATGTTGCTCGCCACCCGCACGAGCCAGCCGCGGGGTGTGCGGATCGCGGCCCGTTCGACGTCGCCCAGCCGCAGCCAGCGGGCGTAAGTCTCTTGCACCACGTCTTCGGCGTCCGCGCTGGTACCGAGCATGCGGAAGGCGAGGTTGAGCAAGTGCGGGCGCTCGCCCAGAACGTCGTCGAGGATGTCCGCATCCGTCGTCATGGTCATCGCCCGGCCGTCAGCCCAGGAACTCGAATGCCGTGGAGAACACTGCTGCGCCAACCAGCCAGACTCCGATCACCAGGATCGATCGCAACCAGCCCGGGCGGCTGCGGACGAGGGCGACAGCGATGAAGAGCACCGAGAGCACGACCTCGATGGTCCAGTAGACCGGGCTGGTGGTGTCTGAGACAAAACGCAGGCCGTAGATTCCTTCGCCCAACAGCACCGCCGCGAGAGGGGTCACGCCGAGTGCCCGCCACAGCGCAGAACCATGGCGCACCAGGCTGGCGGCAACTCCGAGCACGGGCCCGGTCGCGAGACCGACCAGGGCCCAGATCGAGGCGAAGGGGGCGGAGTAGGGAATGCCACGCCACCGGGTAACCACACCGTAGCCCTCGCTCAGCGCCTCGAAAGCGATGAGTCCGAGCAATGCGGCGAGGAGCGGGCGTGCCCGGCCGAGCCAGATGAGCACGAAGGCGAACATCGTCCACCCGCCGGCGGAGTTGCTGAGCGAGTTGACCCACGGCGGCAGCACGAGCTGGCCGAAGCTGGTCAGCCCGCCAATCAGCAGGCCGCCGAGAAGGGCGATCGCCGTCGCGGCCAGGGCGGAGCGCCACGATTCCGAGTACCAGCGCTGGGTCATGGAGCCAGCATATGGGCCCGGGGTTCAGCGCCCAGCCGGGTCGTGCCGGTGCTGGGTCAGAGGGCGGCTATGGTCCAGCCGGCGGTGGTGGAGGCGCCGGGCTCGATGACTATCAGGTCGGTGCCCGAGTTGAAGGCGTCGGGCGGGCAGGTCATCGGTTCGACCGCGAGGCCGAGCCGCGAGATGGCCTCGACGGGCTGGTCCGCGGTGTGAACCTGCACCCACGGGCAGGCGGAATCCCAGCGCATCGCGACCCCGCCGCCGGTGGAGTCGGTCAGTCGCACTTCGGCGATGCCGCCGTCGCGGGCGAGCCCGGTGAAGGCATGGTCGATGAAGGTGTCACCGATGAGCCGGCCGGCGCGGAAGTCGAATTCGGTGCCATCGACGTCGGCCAGTCCGGTCGGAATCAGCCGGTCTTCGGTGACCTCGAGAACCTGCGCGGTCGGCAGGGTCAGCGTCCAGTCGTCGACGCGGCCCGACTGGCCGGCAACGAGATAGGGGTGCGGACCGGTGCCGAAGGGCGCGGCATCCGGGCCCGTATTCGTGGCGGTCACGCTCGAGTAGAGCCCGTCGTCAGACAGCGAGAACAGCACGTCGATGACCAGGCGGTAGGGGTAGCCGTACTGCGCCTCGATCGTCGAACGCAGGGTGACGGATGCCGCAGTCACCTCGACCGCGTCGAAATCGGCCCAGCCCACGAGGCCGTGCAGCGCGTGCCCGCGTGCCGGTTCGCTCAACCCGAGGATGTGGTCGACCCCGCCGAAGGAGTAGAGCCCGTCGACGACGCGGTTCGGCCAGGGTGCGAGGGTCGCGCCACGGAACGCCGGGCGCACCTCGTCGGCACGGAACGGAAGCACCAGGTCGCGGCCGTCGTGCACCAGCGACCGGAGGCTCGCACCGACACTCGCGATGGTCGCGAAGTAGTCGCCGTGCGAAATGGTGAACTGGGCGCCGGAAAGCGCATCTGTTGCTGCGGTCATGTGAGGGTGCCTTTCGGAATATGCTCCAGACGACCCTACTGGCCGGGCGCGCCCGGGCTGGCTCTGAAGCCATCGGGCTCGCGGGGCGGAAGACGCGGATTCGGCGAATTCCCCGTACGGTCGAGGTATGCACTTCCGTTCCCTCACCGTCGCCAGCGCAGCCGTCGTCTTGTTGATCGCCCTGACCGGGTGCACGGGCGGCTCGGATGGCGACGCTGGGGCGGCCACGGCCACCTCCAAGCCGAACGCCGAGAAGCTGCCGAACCCGAAGCTGGTGGAGGTCGGTCCGCTCGGCTCGCCCGCCACCGACATCAACACCGACGAGTTCGACCCGAACACCCTGGCCATCACTGCGGGCGAGATCGTGGTCTTCTCGTCGGGTGACGGCAACATCCACGCGCTGTCGGTGAACGGGCAGAGCGACGTGACTGTCGCCGATGACCTTCCGGCGCTGTTCAAGTTCGAGAACGCCGGCGTCTACGAGGCTGTCGATGTCGTATCGGGTGCGACGATCTCGATCACCGTCACCAAGGCGCCGTAACTTCTAGCGAGGTCCGTCGTACCGAGCGAGGGCGTCGGCGTCCCGCGCGTGGGTGACGGCCCGGCGGGCCGCGTCGAGAGCCTCGACCGGGTCGGCCTCCGCCTCGGCGATCGTGAGCTGGCGCTCGGCCTCGGCCAGCCGGGTGCGGGCATCTGCGCCGACCCGGCGCCCCTCGCGGGTGAGCGCGTGAACGACGGCGACCTGGCTGCGCGCCGAGACGAGCGTTCCCTCGAGGGCGATGCGCGCGTGTTCGAGGCGCTGGGCCTGGTTGCGGGCGCTCGCGAGAGCTGTGTCGAGCGACGCCACCGCCGCACCGAGCCGGTCGAGATCGGCGATCGGAGTGATTGCGCGACGGCTGGCGATGTCTGCCTGGATGCGTTCGATGTCGTCGATCGCGTCGATGATCGCTGCACCGGTGTCGGCATCCGGAGCGGCATCGCGCTGGGCGCGGGCCTCGACCAGGTCGGCGGTCGACGTGTCGATGAGCTTCGAGAGGGCACGCGCCGCATCGTCGAGGCGGATGGCACCCTCGTCGACCGAGTCGAGAATGCGGATGGCGTCGTGCAGCGCGCGCTCGGCGTTCGAGATGTCGGTCGTGACTGTGTTCACGCCGGAGGGGGCGATGCCGCGCTCCGCGCTGTCCGTCGCGGCGGTCGCCTCGGCCAGGCTGCGGCTGGCACCGGTGATCGCCGTCGCGATCGACTCGCTGAGGGTCGGGTCATAGGTCGCGAGCAGCCGCTGCAGTGTCTCGTCCACGCGCGGCACGCGCTCGGTTGCTGCTGCGATGCGGGTCCGCAGCGACTCGACGGCGGCCGGAGCGTTCGCCTCGGTGGAGCGCATCGCCGAGAAATCGTGGTTCTGCGCGTCGATCGTGGACTGCGCCGCCTCGCAAAGCGCGACTATCTGCAGCGCGTACTCCCGCCGCTTCTGCGGCGACTCCGGCTCGGCGTCGTCGAGCAGCTGCTTGAGGCGGAACGCCTGTGTCAGCTTGCCCCGCGCGACGGTGATGGCGGCGGCGAAGTCTGCGGTCGCGGTCTCGCCGAACTGGGCGACGGCGAATCCGAGTTCGTCATCCGAACCCGACAGGGCCTGGTCGGCGTGGACGAGTGCCACTCCCGCTCGGGTCTCGACCTGGTCGAGTCCCGACGCGCTTGTGGGCTTCGCGCCCTCGCGGCGGCGGAACAACAGCACGAGCCCGATGGTGACCGCGGCGACCACGACGACGATGAACGTGATCCCGGCGGTGGCCGCCCCGCGAACGAGCTCGTCCGCTGCCTGGATGTCGACAATGGAACTCGGGAGGGTGGCCATGGCTGAAAAGTGTACGGGCGCATCTGGGGGAAGTCGCTGGGAGCCTCCTGCACGCAGAGTCTGGAGAAACCGGCGTATCCTCCCGCGTTTTTGCAGCTTTCGCGCTTAAGGTTGCCGTGTGTGGCGTGCCGAGAGAACTGACGACGACTTCCCCGGGGAAGCCGATGCGAACCATGTCCAAGCGGAGCAGCAGATGACTGCCCCACACATGCTGAGCGTGGGTGATCCGAAATTCGAGGCGACCAACGTGGCTGAACCCGTATGGACCCAATGGCGTGACGAGCTGGCCGCGGTCGGCGGTATCTCGCCGCTGCTGCACTTCGTCGATTCCGCGCGAACCCGCATCGAACTCTCCACCACCCACCCCGGCGGACTCGCCCAGTTCATTACCGGCAAGACCACCCTGCTCTCGAACCTCATCCGCGACGACCTCGCCCTGCGCTCGGCCAAGATCGCCGCCGGCCACATCGCGGCGAAGTCGCTCGAGCTGTCGACAGCACGCGGCATCGACTCGGTGCACCTCGGCATCGGCATCGCCGAGTGGACCAACGACGACGTCGAATACCGCGCGCCGATTCTGCTTCGCCCGCTCGCCATCCGTCGCCACGGTCGCGACTTCGAGGTGCGACTTCTCGGTTCCGCATCACTCAACCCCGAACTCGCCCGCGCGCTCTCTGACCAGTTCGGCGTGCAGCTCGACCCGTGGGCCTTCGCGGCGCTCGCCGACGACGACGGATCGTTCAAGCCCAACCAGGTCATCGACCGCCTGCGCGGCCTGACCTCGCACCTCGAGTGGTTCAACGTCTCGCCGCGACTCGTCGTCTCGTCTTTTGCGGATGTCGCCACCGCGCTGCGAACGGATGCCGCCGAGCTCGGCCACCCCGTTCTCGACGCACTCGCCGGCAACCCGTCAGCCAAGTGGAACGTGACCGAGAGCTACACGCCGGTCGAGGCCCAGGGCGCCGACGAGCGCCCGCCGCAGACCGACACCCTGCTTCTCGACGCGGATGCCGAGCAAGAGAACGTGATCGCCCAGATCGCCGCCGGCAACTCGGTCGTCGTCAAGACGCTGCCCGGAACCGGGGGAACGCAGACGATCGTGAACTCGATCGGAACCCTCGTCGGGCAAAACAAGCGCGTGCTCGTGGTCAGTGCCCGCCGCGCCTCGCTCGTCGGTATCTCGCAGCGCCTCGCCGACATCGGGCTCACCGGCCTTGCCGTCGCTCCGCGCTCGCTGCGCCGCGACATCATCCGCTCGATCACGCGCAACGAGCGCGCGAAGAGCCCCAACGTCACCGAGGTCGACGACGCACTGATGCGCCTGCGCACGGTTCTTCTCGACTACCGCGGTGCCCTCGCGAAGCCCGACCCCGTTCTCGGGATCTCGGTTCTCGACTGCGTCACCGAACTGTCGCGCCTCGCCCTGCTGCCCAACCCGCCGCAGACGACGGCCAGGCTCAGCCGCGTCGCCATCGAGGCCCTCGCGACCGACCGGCGCACGGCATCCGAGACCATGGTCGCCGCCGCAAACCTGGGCGAGTTCAAATACGGACCGGGCGATTCGCCCTGGTACGGCGCCCAGTTCGTGTCGAGCGAAGCGGCCGCGCGTGCCCACGCTCTCTCGAAGCAGCTCTTCAACGAGACCGTTCCGAAGCTCATCGAGCGCGCCAACGACGTCATCGGGTCGACCCGCATGCGGCCGTACTCGACGATCCACGAACTCGGCATCTACCTGCGCCTGCTCACCGACCTGCGCGACACCCTCGACCGGTTCCTGCCGATGGTGTTCGACCGGTCGATCAGCGAGCTCATCATCGCGACCTCGCCGAAGCGCGAGACCCCCGAGATGTCGAGCGCCAACCGCCGCCGACTCAAGAAGCTCGCCCGCGAATACGTGCGCCCCGGGGTGCACGTGAGCGACCTCAACGCCGCACTCGTGCGCATCCAGCAGCAGCGGGTGCTCTGGCAGCGCTTCGTCGTCGAGGGCGTTTCGCCCGAGGTGCCGGTGGGAATCAGCGACCTGCAGGTGGCCTTCCAGCGGGTCGAACAGGACCTCGCCCAGCTCGATGCGCCGCTCGGCTTCGACTCGCGCGACACGGCTCTCGCCCACCAGCCGATCCCGCTGCTGCTGCGCAAACTGCGCGAACTATCGGCGGAATCCGACGTCATGAACAACTTGCAGGAGCGCACGACGCTCATGGCGACCCTGCACTCGCTCGACGTCGAGCCGCTCACCCACGACCTCGCCGTGCGCCACGTGCCCGAAGAGCAGGTCGCGGCTGAGCTCGAACTCGCCTGGTGGAAGTCCGCGCTGGAGTCGTTGCTCGAATCCGACCGCGCCCTCCTCAACGCGAACACGAATGTTCTCGACCGTCTCGAGGCCGACTTCAGGCTCGTCGACGAAGCCCACGCGGCCGGCAGCTCGCAGCTGCTCGCGTGGCAGCTCGCCGAGAACTGGAAGATCGGCATCGTCGACTGGCCCGAAGAAGCCGAGCTGCTCAAGAAGCTGCTGCGTCGCGAGAGCGTCACGGCTTTCGACCTGCAGACGACCGCGCCGCACCTGTCGCGCAGCATCGCGCCGGTCTGGCTCGCGTCGCCCTACGAGGTGGCGTCGATCGCCGACTCGATGCCTTTCGACACCGTGATCCTGGTGGATGCCGGGGCAACGACGATCGCCGAGAACGTCGCCGCCATCCGTCGTGCCCGCCAGGTCGTCGCCTTCGGCGACCCGGTGACGCAGACCCCGGTCGCCTTCCAGGTGGGTATCGACGATGTCCGCGACGGAGCGACCCCGGTCGTTCCGGACGAAGAGACCCTCGACGCCTTGCACGGCGATTCCGCGCTCGCCCGTCTCGGCGAGCTGCTGCCAACTCTTGCCCTCACCCGCAGCTACCGCCCCGGCGGTGAAGACCTCGCCGAGCTGGTCAACCGCCGGTTCTACGGCGGACGCATCCAGTCCCTTCCATGGGCCGGCAGCTTCCTCGGGCACGGCAGCCTCTCGCTCGAGTATGTCGCCAACGGCACCGGCATGCCGGACAGCTACACCGGAGCCGTCGAGAGCGTCGACGCCGAGGTCAACCGCGTGGTGCAGCTCGTGCTCGAGCACGCCGCGACCCGCCCGCGCGAGTCGCTCATGGTGATCACCGCGAGCCCGCTCCACGCCGTTCGTGTGCAGCAGGCCGTGCTCACCGCAGTCGCGACCCGCCCGGAACTCACCGAGTACATCATCGGCGACCACAACGAACCGTTCACCGTGCTCACGATCGACCAGTCGGTCGCCGAGAGCCGCGACCGCGTGATCTTCTCGATCGGGTTCGGCCGCACGCCGCACGGCAAGGTGCTCTCGAATTTCGGAGTGCTCGGGGATGCCGGGGGAGAGCGCCTGCTCGCCGTCGCCATGACCCGTGCGCGTCGCTCGATGGTGATCGTCTCGTGCTTCACGCCCGACGACATCGACGACACCCGCATGAGCCACGGGGCTATCGCGCTTGCCGAGATCCTCTCTGAGATCAACGCACGCCTCGCTGACGAGCCGATCCCTGACGACAGCGACCCGATGCTCGTCGACCTCGCCCGCCGCCTCGAGCTGCGCGGACTGAACGTCGCGCTCGGCCACCGCGGCAAGCTCGGGCTCGTCGCCTCACACGGCGGAATGTGCGTCGCGATCGAGACCGATGCGCTGCTGCACGCGAACAGCCTGCGCGAGTCGCTCCGCCTGCGTCCCGAGTTGCTGCGCCGTCTCGGCTGGCACTACCTGCGCGTGCACTCTTTCGAACTCTTCAGCGACCCGGATGCCGTGGCAGGTCGCGTCGTCACCCTGCTCGGGGCGGAACGCCCGGTCAGCCAGGCGACCGAGCCGCTGCCGATCCTGCGGTAGTGCCCGAGTTCGTGCCCCCCCGGCGCCGGCATCCGGAGTCTGAACCTGCTGGCGACGACTCGACAGCTGAAAGTGACCAGACGGCGGATGCGGCTGAAAGTGACCAGTCGGGGGCCGCGGCGGCGCCTGTCGTGCCAACGGTGCCGGTCGTGCGTCGCAAGGGCCGTCGCGTGACGACCGAACCCGTGCCGGGCACCGACCCGACGCCCGCGCCGGAACCCTCGCGGTCATCCGGAACTGAGAACGACGCGCGCCTCAAGGCCGACAAACCGCCGCACTGGGGCTGACCCGCCCCTCCCGCGCGCAAAATGGCACCAACCTCGTCGGGTTTGTCGAAATTTGCGGGTGACAGCGCCTTCAACCCACAAGAACTGACAGACCCCACCGGGGTCTGTCAAAGAGTGTGGGTTGGCGCGCCGCTAACCCGCAAGAAAGCACAAACCCGGGGCTGGGCGGCGGGGTCAGGCGGTGGGCTTCGGCGGGTCTACAGTTTCGGCGGCGGGGTGCTTGCCGTGGGTCGGGGTGTTGTCGACGTTGGCAAGCAGGTCGCGGATCTCGGTGAGCAGTTCGAGCTCGGTCGGCGGAGTATCGGTCGGGCCGACTTCCTCGACCTTCTTCTTGAACGAGACCTTCTTGAGGTAGTTGATCGGAATGATCAGCGCGAAGTAGACGACCGCGGCGACGAGCAGGAACTGCACTACGGCGGCGACTACCGCACCGAACGCGATCTGTGCCGGGTCGCCATCCGTCGACGGAATGGTGACGACCCACAGTGTCTTGAGACTCTCGGTCTTGAACAGGGCTCCGATGGCCGGGTTGAAGATGTTCTCGACGAGCGAGGTGACGACGGCCGAGAAGGCCGCGCCGATCACGACAGCGACCGCGAGGTCGATCACGTTTCCGCGGAGTACAAACTCCTTGAATCCCTTGAGCATCAGTATCTCCCTGGTTGGTGTTGAGGTGCTGGTGGACTAGTTGGAGGAAGAGCTGGAGCTGCCGGACGAGCCGGAACTGCCGGCCGACGGCTTCGCAGCGGGCGTGCTCGACGCGGCCGGCGTGCTCGTGCTGCTGCCGGACGACGAAGAAGAAGACGACGAAGACGACGAGGATGACGAACCGGAGTCCGACGACTTCGAGGCACCGCGCGAGTCGGTGCGGTAGAAACCCGAGCCGTTGAAGGTCACGCCGACGGCGGAAAAGACCTTGCGCAGCTTGCCGCCGCAGTTCGGGCAGACGGTGAGCGAGTCCTCAGTGAAGGCCTGGTGGATGTCGAACGCCGTGTCACACTCGGTGCAACGGTAGGAATAGGTGGGCACTGAGGTCCTTATGTATGTGAAGCGGGGTTAGGAGACACGCGGCAGGGCGATGACGCCGCTCGGCGTGACAACTCCGTTGACTGGCGCATCATGCACCTCGGTCGGAACGGCATCGACGAGTTCGCTGTCGAAGATCACAGCATAAACCGGGGGGCAGCGCTCCATCGATCCGAGGGTCTTGTCGAAGTAGCCGCGACCCCAGCCCATGCGCATGCCGGTGCGGTCCACGGACGCCGCCGGCACGATGATCAGGTCGACATCGTTGATCGCGAGGGGGCTCAGTAGCTCGGTCGTGGGTGTCGGCATGCCGAGAAGGTCTTCATCTTCGTCCTTGCCGTCATACGGTGCCCAGTCGAGCAAGCCGTCGGGGCGGGAGATCGGAAGAAGCACCCGCACGCCGGAATCGCAGGCCCAGCTGAGAAACTCGCGCGTCGACGGTTCGTCGGGGGTGGAGAGGTACGCCGCAATCGATGTGACGCCGAGACCCGACGTCAGCTCGACCAGGTTCTTCGTGAGGGCAGCGTTCCAGTTCGCCTTCTCCGAGGGCGGCAGCGTGCGCCGCCGTTCGCGCAGTTCTGCACGTAGTGCCCGTTTTTCGTGACCAAGGTCGCCGCTCATATTCCAATTCTACGAGTGCCCAGCGGTTACCCTTGGTTCTATGGCCTTCCACATCACTAAAGCGGTAATCCCTGCAGCTGGTCTCGGAACTCGGTTTTTGCCTGCAACAAAGGCAATGCCGAAGGAGATGCTGCCCGTCGTCGACAAGCCGGCGATCCAATATGTCGTTGAGGAAGCAGTCGCTGCCGGACTCCACGACGTGCTGATGATCACCGGTCGAAACAAGAACGCGCTCGAGAACCACTTCGACCGCGCGACCGAACTCGAGGCCACGCTCGGCAAAAAGGGCGACACCGACAAGCTGAAGAAGGTCGAGTTCTCGAACGACCTCGCCGACGTGCACTACGTGCGCCAGGGCGACCCGCGCGGACTCGGCCACGCCGTGCTCCGCGCCCGCATGCACGTCGGCGACGAGCCGTTTGCCGTGCTCCTCGGCGATGACCTGATCGACTCCCGCGACATCCTGCTCTCGCGCATGATCGACGAAGCGGGTGCCCGGGGCGCGACGATCGTCGCCCTGCTCGAGGTCGACCCGGCATCCGCCCACATGTACGGAGTCGCCACCGTCGAGGCCACCGAGGTCGACGACGTCGTGCGAATCACCGGCCTCGTCGAGAAGCCGGCACCGGGAACCGCGCCCTCGAACCTCGCCATCATCGGACGCTACGTTCTGCAGCCCGAGATCTTCGACGTGCTCGAGAAGACCGACCCGGGCAAGGGCGGGGAGATCCAGCTGACGGATGCCCTGCAGACTCTCGCGAGCGACAACATCGCCGGGGGAGTGTTCGGTGTGATCTTCCGTGGTCGTCGTTACGACACGGGTGACCGCCTGGACTACATCAAGGCGATCGTGCAGCTCGCTGTCGAGCGCGAGGACCTGGGCGTCGACCTGCGCCCGTGGCTCAAGAGCTTCGCCGCGACGCTGGACTAGCGCGCGGTGGCCACAGTCATTCCCACCCTGCGCGAGGGTGACATCACGATCCGGCCGATCCGGCTGAGAGATGCGCGCCCCCTCGAGCGTGAACTGCTCGAGAACCGCACCTGGTTGCGCAAGTGGGAAGCGACGAATCCGACTGGCCCGATGAACTTCGACGTGCGGGCGAGCATCCGCAACCTGCAGTCGAACGCGCGCCAGGGCTACGGCCTGCCGTTCGTCATCGAGTACAAGGGTGAGCTCGCGGGCCAGTTGAACGTGTCGTCGATCACCTACGGGTCGTTGTCGAGTGCGACGATCGGCTACTGGGTTTCGGAGCGGTTCGCGGGCAAGGGGCTCACCCCGACCGCCGTTGCGCTCGCGACGGACTACTGCTTCTTCACCGTCGGCCTGCACCGCATGGAGATCTGCATCCGGCCCGAGAACGAGCCGTCGCTGCGGGTCACCGAGAAGCTCGGGTTCCGGTACGAGGGGCTCCGTCGCCGGTACATCCACATCAACGGCGACTGGCGCGACCACTTCTGCTTCGCCCTGACCGTCGAGGAGCTTCCGACGGGCGTGCTGCGGCGCTGGCTCGACGGAAGGGTGCCCGAGTCGGCCGGCACGGTTCCCGCCGCCGATCGCATAGCCGCGGGAGTCGCACCCCGCTGACACCACGAGTCACACCCGTTCGTCACACGAGTCACAGCCGTATTCAGCGAACACACCGCACGCCTAGCCTTGCGGATGCCTCAGGACTCGTACCGTAAGCACATGGAGATCACGACCGGGGTAGGCGGCAGCATCATGCTGGCCCTGGCCGCCGGCCTGTGGCTCGTCTACCTCGTGCCGTCGTGGTTGCGACGCAACGAATACCTCGCCACCGAACGCAACGCGCTTCGCCTGCAGCAGACACTGCGGATCATGGCGGAGTCCGCCGAGATCCCGGCCGCCGTTCGCGCCGAAGCGGATGCCCGCAGCGTGCTCGAACAGCAGAAGGCGCTGAAGCGCGAACTCAAGCAGCGCGCCGAAATCGACCGGGCACGTGCGACAGCCGTAGCCCGCCTGCGCGTCGAGAGCATTCCCCAGCCGGAAGCGCCCCGACGCACCGAGACCACCACCCTGCCCGCTCGTGCGGTGCGCCCGGCTGCGGCAGAGGCATCCGTCTCCCGCGCACGCACGAGGCGCCTGCGCCGGGTGCGCGCGGTCACCTCACTCATTCTCTTCGCCGGGCTCGCGACCGGCATCACCCAGGGTGTCTTTGTCGCAACGACGGGCGCTGCCGCGTTCGCCTGGGCCGTCCTCGCCTTCAGCGCGGTCGCGGTCATGACGTCGTTCGCAATGCTGACCCGGCTCGCCGCGGTGACGCGCGCGCGCTCGGCGGCGCCGGTTGTGGCTTCGGCCCCGGTCGCGCGTCGCGTGGTCATGAGCGAGCCGCTTCCGCAGCAGGCACAGGAGCAGGCCGTCGAGACGTCGTGGACGCCGGTTCCGGTTCCCAAGCCGCTCTATCTCGGTCGTCCGGCCGCACCGACTGTCGTCTACGAAGCGACGTCGATCGTGCAGGGGCTGGCGGATGCCGCAGCCGAGTCCGAGCGTGCGCTCCGCATCGAGCAGGCTTCGCCCGAGGTAACGCGCATCCGTCCGCGCGAGACGCCGAAAACCGCGCCGAGCAAATTCGCAGCGATGGGGATCATCGAAGCATCGGGTGACGAGCGCCCCGACCTCAACGAGGTCCTGCGTCGCCGCCGCGCCGCCGGCTAACCTTCCCTCCCCTCCGAGGGTTTGTGCATCCTTGTGGGTTGGAGCGCCTGCAACCCACACATTTCGACAGACCCGGGATGCGGTGCGCGGATGAAACGACAGTCGCGTGCGTGATAACGTAGCTACGCAACACGGGCCCTTGGCGCAGTTGGTAGCGCGCCTCGTTCGCATCGAGGAGGTCAGGAGTTCAAATCTCCTAGGGTCCACTCGCCTTGAGAATGCCGTCAGAAATGACGGCATTCTCGCGTTTGACCGTCGACGGCGTTATCAGGGGGAGTCCACCCCCGTGGCACCTTGAACGGTGGGGCGAAATCTCCTAGGGTCCACTTGCTCAGAAAACGCTGTCAGGGAATGACGGCGTTTTCTGCTTAAACCAGCGTTTCCTGGGCGAACGGACTCGCCTCGCGCCCGCAAACCGCGCGCGGGTATTGACAATCCACCTTTGTGACTGTTCAATCAGTTACATGACCTCGACAGCGCCGACCAAGGCGACCGGCCCACGTTCCACCGCCGAAGACCAGCGCGCGCGCATCGTGTCGCGGGCGATCGGCGAGTTCTCGCGAGTCGGGTACCACGCAACACCGGTGGCAGAGGTGGCCGCGGCGGCCGGCGTTTCGCCGGCCTATGTCTTCAGGCTGTTCCCGGGCAAACTCGGCCTCTTCGTAGCCACCGTGGACCACTGCTACGACCTGGTCGAGCAAGCGCTCGTCGCCGGGGGAGAGGCTGCGGCATCCGCCGACCCGGATGCCGTGCTCGCCGCCATGACCGACGCCTACGTCGACCTCATCGCCGATCGCACCCTCATCATGCTGCAGGTGCACGCGCAGGCCGCGAGCGACGTTCCCGAGATCCGCGACGCCGCGCGGCGGGGGATGGCGAAGGTCGTGCGCTCGGTGACTCGAGTGTCGGGGGCGAAGCCTGAAGCAGTCCAGCGTTTCATCGCCTACGGCCAGCTCTGTCATCTCATTGTGCAGACCGACCTGTTCGAGGTCGACGAGACCTGGGCCCAGACGGTGTCGGCGGGAATCCGGCACAAAACAGCCTGACCCGACCGGCTTGGGCAATCCCGCCCCCGCCGGTTTTCATTTCGACAGTTATGTGACTGACCAGTCAGTAACCAACCAACCAACCAACCAACCAACCGCAGGAGAATCCGATGAACATCACCACCGCTACCCGCGTTGTGCTTCCCGGGCTCGTCGAACCAGACGGTCTCGAGGTGCACACGTCGCCGATCGCAGCGCCCGGCGCCGGCCAGTTCCTCGTGAGGATGGAGGCCACCGGGGTCTCGTTCGCGGAGCAGTCGATGCGACGCGGGCGCTACTTCGGCCAGCCCGAGTTCCCCTTCGTGCCCGGCTACGACGTGGTCGGCGAGGTTCTCGACGTCGGCCCGGGTGCCGACAACGCGATGGTCGGACGACGGGCCGCCACGCTCACCAAGACCGGGGGATGGGCGAGCCACCTGATCGTCGAGGCGCGCGACAGCGTGCTCGTGCCCGAGGGAGTGAGCTCGGAAGACGCGGAGACCGTCGTGGTCAACGGCGTCACCGCGTGGCAGATGCTCCACCGCAGCGCGCGCGTGAAGCGCGGCGACACGATCCTGCTGCACGGTGCGAACGGTGGCGTCGGCGGCATCCTGATCCAACTCGCGAAGCTAGAGGGCATCCGGGTGATCGGCGGCGCCTCACCGCGGCACCACGACGCCCTGCGCGCGGCGGGCGTCGAACCGATCGACTACAACGATCCGCGGTTCGCCGCCCGCGTTCGCGAGCTCGCCCCGGACGGGGTCGCGGCTGCTTTCGACAACATCGGCGGACGGATGATGAAGACGTCATTCAGCCTGCTCGCGCCTGGTGGCACGCTTGTCGTGTACTCGCTTATCTCACAGATGAGTGGCACCGGAAGCGTCATGCTGCCGTTCGTAAAGGCGCTGGGCCAGATCGCGCTCTGGAACGTGCTGCCCAATCGCCGCCGGGGCACGTTCTACGACCTGTGGGCCGGTCACAAGACGCGCCCCGCGACCTTCCGTGAGCACCTCGACCGTGACCTCACGAGAATCTTCGGCCTGCTCGCCACCGGCGAGATCGCGTCGAACATCGCCGCTCGGTTTCCGTTGGTCGAGGCATCCGCGGCGCTGGCCCTTGCCGAGTCACGCACACTCAACGGCAAGGTGATTCTGCTGCCGTGACCAGCTGGCAGGGTTACGATCGGCGGAGCGCGTCGTGCGCCTGAGGAGTGAAGTGATGAGACCGTCCCGGCTGGTTCCGATCATTGTGCTGTCCGCGATGGCAGGAGCCCTGGCCACGGTCATCACCGTGCTGGGCAACAAGCTGGCCATCCAGGGCTCTGGGTACCTGCCCGAACGACGCCCGGAAACCGAGGGCGAGAAGTCGCCCCTGAACTGGGTCGCACCCGACCTCGTTCGGTCGATCGAGAACGCGACCGCGGATGCCCAGCGCCAGGTTGCCGGCTCTGTTGCGCGGTGGATCGTCGATCGTGTGCCGACGGAGCATCCGGAGGTGAGTGCGGGACTCGCGGCGCTCAATGAGGGGCGATACGGCGAGACCCCGGAGCGCACGGCGCTGTTTCGTCTCATAAACGCACTCGGCGCGGAAGACGCGTTCAACCCCGATAGTGAGCTCGATGAGGGACTCCCTGAACTCACCATCGAAGAATCGATCCTCCTTCACGCCTCCCCGGAGAGAGCCGGCAAGTACGTCGTGCACACCCTGTTGGCAGCTCTGGGCCGTGATCCGCTGTGGGCCGCGCTCTCGGCGCCGTGGGAGGCTATGCACGTCGAGGGCGATGTCGAGGCAGTGCGGCTGCTGGTCGAGAGCGAGCTCATCGGCGGTGCCGTGCACCCCGCGACCTGAGTGCAGCCCGAGGCGACCTCAGAGGCGACGGGCGACGGTCAGGATGCCGATGGCCGTCGTGAATACCCCGAGGGCGACGAGTACCAACAGGAAAGCCGCTTCGTTGCCCGTGAGTGACACCGCGATCCCGCCGACGAGTGCGACCAGCGCGAGTGCCAGGAAGGCGGAGCCGGTGATGGTCACTGCGGTGCGTGCGCCCGGTGTTATCGTCATGCGCCCATCATCCGCGACCCGGGCCCTGGGGGATAGGGACTTGCGCGACCCGATCACACTCTCCCCTTCCCATACTCACGAGCCGGCGGTCAAGGGGATCGCTTCATGTTGATCGATCAGTAGCGCAAAGTTACGCTCGAAACCGGCTCGGCGCGATTGCCCGGGCCGGCTGGTCGACGGGGGAGCGTGCGGGATATGGCGGGTTCGGTCCTGAGGTGCGGCATCGCTTGTCGTCCACAGGGCGAGTGCTGCCGGGTTGTCCCCAGCCGTGGGCGCGCGGGTGCCCGATCGAGCGGGGCGTGTCACCGACCGTCGTTAGCGTGCAGGTGCAGGCATTCTTGTGCGCTGCGGATACGGAACCAGTGACGGGCAGGGCAATGAGCGGCAGGGTGATACGGAACAGATCAGACTACGGATGCCCCGAGTGGTGCGTCGCGCAGCACGAGGTCGAAGACGAGGGCGGGGTGCGCCGACACCGGAGTGCGGCGGTGAGCCTCGGGGTGATCGAGAAGAACCTGGCCTCGGCGGGTGAGGCAACCGAGGTGGCGATCGAGATGCACCGCACCGAAGGTGAATCGACGACGTGGGTGTACGTCGGCGATGGGTTCGACCAATACCTCGAGGTCAGTCTCGAGAGCGTGCGCCGCCTGGTGGCGACGCTGGGCCGGGTCGTCGGATGACGCGGTAACGCGAGCGGCGGATCAGCTGACGGGATCGGGGTCGCGCGGCAGCGCGCGGCCCTTGGCCGGCTTCGCGGCCGGCAGGATCTCGGGCTCATGCAGCAGCTCGATGGCTGGCTTGTTGATGCGGGCGGCGATGCGCTCGATCGACTTGAGGGTGAGATTGCGCTCGCCGCGCTCCACACCGCCCATGTAGGTGCGGTGAACTCCGATGAGTTCGGCGAAGTTCTCCTGGCTGAGGCCGTGTGCGCGGCGGTAGGCGCGGAGGCTTCGTCCGAATGTCTTTTGCAGGTTGCCTTCCATGACTTCAACGCTTGTGGATAGCTACTTATCAGTCTACAGACTTATGAGTATTATCAACCCGGGGCTCGGGGCGATTCCAGTCGGGTGGCGTCGTCCCGAGTTCCCCGCGGGCGTGCCGGCTCAGTCGGTCGGGGCAGCCGCGACCGCGGCCGCCTGCCGCTTGCGCAGCGCCCGCAGCACGACCACTCGCGCGACGAGCGCGATCACGCCGACCAGAACGATCCACGGCAGCAGCACCCCCGCCACCACGAGCACACCGGAGAAGAACGCGACGAGCGACGACCAGCCGGTGCCGAGCCCCGACCAGAAGGTGTCGGGATCCTTGACCGGTGCGTCCGCTGTCGAGACCAGCGTGAGCGAGACTGTCGACATTGCCACCTGGTCAGCGAGCAACCGCTGCTGCGCCTCCATGCTCTCGAGGTTGCCCTGCCGGTCGCTGATGGCGGTCTCGAGCTCGATGAGAACCTTGGTGTCTTTCGCTGTGGCGAGCAGCGACGTCAGCCGGTCGACCGACTCGCGCAGGGCAGAGATACGAGCATCCAGGTCCTGCGATTCGGCCGTCACATCGTCGCTCGACAGCGAGATCTCCTGCACGTCGCCGAGCTTTTTGAGCGACTCGATCGTGCTCGTGAGTGCGGTCGCGGGAATACGCAGGGTGAGTTCGGCGCTTTCGCGCTCGCCATTCGTGTCGTCCGGGGCATACTCGGTGCGGGAATCGACCCGACCGCCCGCGCGCTCGACGAGCGTGGCGACCTCGGTGGCGGCATCCGCCGGCTCGTCGACGGTGATGGTCGCGTAGCCGGTCGTCACGATCTGCCGGTCGACGGCGCTCGCCTCGCTGGCGAAATCCATGGCGTCGCCGCCGGTCTCAGGGACAGGCTGTACTTCGGATGCCGATCCCGCAGATTCGTCGGATGCCCCGCCGAACGATGAGGTCGAGCACCCGGTGAGCGAGAGGGCGGCCACGAGCAGCGCCGCGGGAAGCAGGATTCGTCTCATGGGCTCACGGTAGCGGCGCACCCGGTCGCCTGCTACCCAACGTTTGCAACGATTTGGGCGTCACTCCCGAGAGGGAGCTTGGTGCGGTCTGGGAGCATGCTGGGTGCATCGGGGTGAGTAGTAAGTCTCGCTGGCGCCGGGCATAGGGTCGGAATACCAACAGGAAAGAGGACATCATGGGTCTGCTCGATAACGCCAAAGATGCTGCACAGGCGACCGGCAAGAAGATCGGCGAGTTCGCTGACGACACCAAGGAACGTATTGGTGACGCTGTTGACGACGTGAAGGCCGACGCCAAGGTGCGCAGCGCTGAAGCCGACGTGAAGAAGGCAGAAGCCGAGCGCGACGCCACCCAGGCGAAGAACGACTACAAAGAAGACCTGCGCAACAGCTAGAAGGCTTGTGCGAACGGTGCGCGATCTCGTCGCCGGCCCGGCCGAGTAGTTAGGCTCGACGCATGGAATCGCGCACCGCAGCACGTCTCGACCGCACACTCTCGGCCATCGGCCTCGGCACCTGGCAACTTGGAGCCGACTGGGGCGAGGTGAGCGAAGCGGATGCCGTCGCCGTTCTCGACGCAGCCGCCGATGCCGGTGTCACCTTCTTCGACACCGCTGACGTCTACGGCGATGGACGCAGCGAGCAGATCATCGGCCGCTACCTCGCCGAGAACCCCGAGCGCGACATCTTCGTCGCCACCAAAATGGGTCGCCGCGCAGAGCAGGATCCCGACAACTTCGTGCTCGCAAACTTTCGGGAGTGGACCGAGCGCTCCCGCGACAATCTGCAGGTCGACACCCTCGACCTCGTGCAGCTGCACTGCCCGCCGAGCGTCACGCTCGAGATGGACCAGGTCTACGATGACCTCGACACCCTCGTCGACGAAGGTGTCATGGCGGCCTACGGCGTCAGCGTCGAGACCGTCGAAGAGGCGCTCTCCGCCATCGAGCGCCCGAACACGGCGAGCGTGCAGATCATCCTGAACGCCTTCCGGCTCAAGCCCGTCGGCCTCGTGCTGCCCGAGGCGATCGAGGCGGGCGTCGCGATCATCGCGCGCGTGCCGCTGGCATCCGGGCTCCTCAGCGGAAAGTACACCGCCGAGACGACGTTCGCGGCAAACGACCACCGCACCTTCAACCGGCACGGTGAAGCCTTCGACGTGGGTGAGACGTTCTCGGGCGTCGACTTCGAGCAGGGTGTCGCGGCAGCGCGCGAATTCGCGGCGCTCGCCGAACAGTACGAACTCACCCCGTCGGTCGCGGCCTTGGCCTGGGTGGCCCAGCTTCCCGGTGTCACGACTGTGATCCCGGGCGCTCGCAACATCGGGCAGGCGAAGCTCAACGCCTCAGCGGGGTCGGTTCCGCAGCTTCCGGTCGAGTTCACCGAGAGCGTGCGCGACATCTACGACCGCTACTTCTTCGAGGCGATCCACGAGCGCTGGTAGCCCGCGGGTTAATGCGTGTTCGGATGTGCCGGACTAGTCGCGCGGGAGCCAGCCGTGGATCGCGGCGAGGGTCGACTGCGGCTGCTCGCGGTGCGGGGAGTGCCCGGCCCCGGCGATGACACGGTACTCGATCAACGGGTTCGCAGCGACAGCGGCCTCCGCGGTCGCGGCCGGAAGCATCGTGTACACGGCCGGATCGCCGGTCACGACCAGCGTGGGAACGGCAAGGCGGGGGAGCAGGTCGAGAACCGACCACGGGTGGTTGTCGTCGAGGGTACCCTCGATCATTGCGGCGGTGGCGTGGCCCACGGCCTCGAGCTTGATCTCGATGTCTTTCTCGCTCCACGGCGTCGCTGACGAACGCAGGTCGTCGGCGGTAAGGCCGAGTTCGCTCAACTGCTCGGCGCGCACGGCCTGCCAGTCGGCATCCGGCACCACGAGTGCCGGGTCGAGCAGGATCAGCCGCTTCGCAAACCCCGGCTCGAGGGCTGCCACGACCGAGATGGCTCCGCCGAGGGAGTGGCCGATCATGAGGTCCCAGCCCGTGCCCGGAAGATCGGTGGCGTAGTCGGCGACGGCGTAACTGTCGGCGGTCGGGGCGGTACCGTGTCCGCGCAGGTCGACCGCGGTCACGAAGTAGCCGTCGGCGACGAGCGCGTCGGCCACCCGCCACCAGGTCGCACCGCTCGAACTCAGGCCGTGCAGGAGGAGCGCGCGGCGGGCAGCTGAGGCATCGCCCCAGGTGTGGATGGGCAGGCTGAGCGACGTCATGCTCCGACTGTATCGAGAGTGAACCGGCTGGTTGTGCGCGTGACGCCCGGTGGCAGGAATCCGGCGACGGATGTCGGAATCTTCATGCAAGGGAATGTAAACAGCACTGGGCGGTGTTGACCACGGTGTGAATAAAGTGATGATCATCGTGGGTTCTGTCCGTCCGGGCCGCATTGGCCTCCCCATCGCGCAGTGGGTCGAGAGTGTCGTGAAGGAGTCGGGCCAGTTCGACATCGACTTCGTCGACCTCGCCGAGCTCGCCCTGCCGTTCATGGACGAGCCGAACCACCCGGTCAAGCGCCAGTACACCAAGCCGCACACCATCGCGTGGAGCGAGCGCGTCGAGGCGGCGGATGCTTTCATCTTCGTCACCCCGGAGTACAACCACAGCTACTCACCCGTTCTCAAGAACGCCATCGACTTCCTGTCGCAGGAGTGGTGGAGGAAGCCGGTCGGGTTCGTCTCGTACGGTGGAGTCTCGGCCGGTTCGCGCGGTGTGACCGCACTCGAGCCCGTAACCAACGGCGTGGGCCTCGTGCGCGCCGGCGCCGCGGTCGAGCTGCCGTTCGGCATGATGCAGGTCGCTGACGGCGTCTTCACGCCGAACGAGAAAGAGATCGCCATCCTCGGCAAGCAGCTCGTCGAGCTGTCCACTCTGGCGGATGCGCTCAAGCCTCTTCGATAAGCCTCGTTGCCTCGCGGCAGGGTGACGGTCGGATTGTCCGGTTTTCTCGGATGCCGCGGCGGAACGGGCACCGCTTCTCCGCTCAGACAATGACTGTTTCACTCCACAGCGGGAGCCCGCGGGGCTTCGCGCTGTCCGGCCGCTGTGGAGTAAAACAGCCATAACTCGCTCGCGAAGCGGCACCCGCCCCGCCGCTGATGTGCGATTCTGCGGCACCGACTGAGCTGTGGCCTGCGGTGTGGGCCGACGTTTCTGGCTGTGGCCTGCGGCGTGGGAGAAGTTAGTTAGCTGGGCTGCACGGGGATCGGCGCGGTGTCGGGCACCGGGCTCGCGTCTTTGCCGCGCAGGTCGGGGTGAGCGCGGCGGAAGACCACGGGCACCAGGAATCCGACCAGGGCGAAGACTGCGGCGATGATGAAACCACCGATCTCGCCGTGCGCGTCGATAAGCACACCGGCGAGGGCCGAACCCGCAGCGGCACCGATCAGCTGGCCGGTGCCGACCCATCCGTAGGCCTCGGCGGTGTCGCTGAAGCGCACGCTCGCCGAAACGATGGCGAACATCACGGCGAGGGCGGGAGCAATGCAGAGACCCGCGACGACGAGTGCGATGGCGAGCAGCCAGAAGTTTTCGGCGAGCAGGATGACGCCGGTTGCGAGGGCGGCACCGACGAAGACGACGAACATGCGCCGCGCGAGTGCCCACGGGCCGATCGGGGAGTGGCCGAAACTCAGCCCTCCGGCCAGTGAGGCCACAGCCCAGATGGCGAGCATGATGCCGGCCTCGGGGCCACCCTCGCCGAACGTGGCGACCACACCGGCCTCGATGGCGGAGCAGGACCCGACGAGTAGGAAGCCGACGACGGTGGCGAGAAGCACCGGCGGGCGGGTGAGCACGACGCCGAGCTTGCGCTTGCTGCGTGGGATGCGCACGCGCCCCACCTCGGGCGACGAGATGAACCAGGCTCCGCCGCCGAGGAGGAAGACGATGGCGATCCCGATCCCGAGCTGGGTCGAGATCTGCACCGAGACGAAGGTGACGAGCACGGGAGCCGCGATCCAGATGATCTCCTGCGCCGACGCGTCGAGCGAGAACAGTGGCGAGAGCTGGCGGGAGTTGACCATCTTCGGGTAGATGGTGCGAACCGCCGGCTGCACGGGCGGCTGGCTGAGCCCGCCGATGAACCCGACGATCATGTAGCCGAACAGGGGCAGCGTCGGCGCGAAGGCCATCGTCGCCATCGACAGCGCGGCGACCGCGGTTGTGAGGATCAGCACCGGGCGCATGCCCCACTTGCCCATCCAGCGGCTCGTGAGCGGCCCGGCGATGGCCTGGCCGACACTCGTCGCGGCGAGAACGAGGCCCGCAGCGCCATAGGACTGGAAGATGTGTTCGATGTGCAGCAGGTAGGCCAGCGACAACATTCCCGAGGGGAATCGGGCGGTGAGCTGCGCGGCAATGATCCGGGCGACCCCCGGGGTCTTCAAAAGATCTGCGTAACTGCCGTTAGAACTACTCACAAGGAGTAAAGCTTATTGCCGCCGAGGGGCTGCATACGGCGCTGACCGGGCTATTTTGCGCGCAATGCGTGCCGGATGCCGCATCCCACAGCCTGTGGAGAACTCGGCGAAGTTATCCACACCTGTGGATGACACGCCCACTACATGTAGGGATGGCTGGTTGTCGGTGCCCCGATATATAGTGGTTACAGCGTCAGGCCCGGTGACGCGAAGTCAGGGCA
>Ga0247736_10000199_pt1 | contig 22393 bp, 22 predicted proteins | sample UWRJL193509B2_FD_180935 | JGI IMG/M metagenome (GOLD analysis project Ga0247736, IMG submission 180935) | Plant litter microbial communities from Arlington Agricultural Research Station in Wisconsin, United States - UWRJ-L193-509B-2 | ecosystem: Environmental > Terrestrial > Plant litter >...
TGCATAAAATGATACAAGAAACAACGTTAATTAAAGAGTCAAAAACCAATCTGACTAATGAAAGCATGTACTTGAATACGCAACGCGAAACGGCGGGATTTAATGTGCAGCGCGAAACCGCGCGCTTTAACATGATAGAACAGCAAATCCGCACTTGGGAAGTATTAGATCCAGTTGTATTAGCGCTGCTCAATGAAATTCCGCGCGAAAATTTTGTTTCTGCTGAATATCAGGGTTTAGCGTTTGCAGATATTGAGATTCCAATTGGTCTGAATCAATTAATGCTCAGCCCCAAATTAGAAGGTCGTATTTTACAGGCGTTAAATGTACAAAAAACGCACAATGTTCTGCATGTTGGCACAGGTAGCGGCTACATGACTGCGCTATTAGCCAGCTTAGCCAAACAGGTTATTTCGGTAGATATTTATGCAGAATTAAGCGCAAAAGCCGCTAAAAACTTAACCGAAAATAATATTCAAAATGTGCAGTTAATCGTAGGTGATGCTGCGCTGGGTTTGATAGAAAGCGCACCGTTTGATTTGATTGTCTATACCGCCTCATCGCCGATTGAGCCAGTTGGTGTGCGCAATCAATTAGCGATTGGCGGTGCGATGTTTATTGTGCTGGGAACTGCGCCTGCCATGCAGGCTACGTTGATTCAACGATTATCAGCAACCAGTTTCAGGCAAGATGTGTTGTTTGAAACTTGTATTGCTGAACTGGTTAATGCGCCACAAGCCAACGCTTTTGAATTTTAATATGCGCGCTAAAAGCTTGGTGTTGGTTTTGTCATTGTCGGCAATGTTGCCGTTTTCAATGGCTTTGCAAGCGCAAGATAACGCGTCACAAGACCACAGGGTACAAGACAGCGCGCTACAAGATAAACCGCTGCAAACATTGAGTTTAATCGATGTTTATCATCAGGCATTAGCCAATGATCCCGTATTGGCATCTGCATTAAACGCCAACAAAGCCGCGCAGGAAATCATTGAGCAAGGCAAAGCTCTATATCGCCCAACGGTTAATTTTAATGCGGGTATAAGCAGCACACGTACAAATATCACATTCAATAATGTCACTTCAAACTTTCCGCGTCTGGCGGGAACGACTTATTTTGAAGGTTACAACTATGGTTTAGAAGCCAGCCAGCCTATTTACCGTAAGCAAAATCTGGTGCAAATGGACCAAAGCACGACGCAAGTGAGTATTGCCGATAAACAATATCATTTAAGCCAGCAAAACCTTATTCTACGCACCACGCAGGCTTATTTTAATGTGCTGATCGCGCAAGATAAAATCGAACTGATTAAAGCGCAAAAAGTGGCGACTTTAAGTCAATTGGATCAAGCAAAAGCGACTTTTGAAGTAGGTAGCGCGACGATTACCGACGTGAATGAAGCGCAAGCGCGTTTCGATTTGATCGTTGCGCAAGAAATCGCGGCGATCAATGAGTTACAGATTGCCCAACATGAGATTGAGGCGATTACTGGCATTCTGCCCACCAGACTTGTCTCGGTTAAAAGTGATATTCAAGTGCATCAGTTAGATCAATCGATGCAGAATTGGCAACAAGTGGCTTTGCAAAATAACCTGAATATCGCCATTCAGCAAGACGCGCTAAAGTTTGCCGAGCAGGAAGTTGAACGCAATAATGCCGCGCATTATCCGACTTTAGATGCAGTAGCAGGATATTCCGATAATTACACGAATGGCGGAATATATGGATTCGGTACCGATTTGAAGAATGCGGTAGTTGGCCTGCAATTGCAAATCCCTTTGTATCAAGGTGGCGCAATCAGTTCGCGCACACGGCAAGCAGTGCTTAATAAACAAAAAGCGTTAGACGATATTGAGATTGCGCGTCGCCAAACCGATTTAGAAACGCAACGGGCTTTTTTAAATCTCAATAGCAGCATCGCGCAAACTAAAGCATTAGAACAAGCCTTGATCAGCAGCCAAAGTCAGTTAGATTCAACCCAGTTAGGCTATGAAGTTGGCGTGCGAATCAGTGTGGATGTGTTAAATGCGCAGCAACAGTTATTTTCTGCCAAACGCGATTTGCTACAAGCGCGCTACAATTATCTGGTGAATATCATTCGCTTAAAATCGGCCACTGGTTTGGTGGCAGAAGCCGATCTACTAGATATCAATCAGCAATTATTATTAGGTAATGTTAGGTAATTAATATGAGCCAGATCGCGCAACAGACATTAAGCCAACTAGTCATTTTAGATATGCAAACCAAATTGGTGAATGTAATGCCTGTTGACGCGATGCAATTAACCATTAAAAATTGCGGTATTTTGACGCAAGCGGCGCAATTATTGAATGTGCCCATCATTGTCACAGAGCAATATCCACAAGGTTTGGGCGCAACATTGCCAGAAATTCAGCAATATTTTGCACATTTCAAACCAATTGCAAAAACCGCTTTTTCCGCAAGTGGTGAAGCTAAATTCAATCAGCGATTACATCGCGATCAATCGCAAATAATACTGGCTGGCATGGAAGCGCATATTTGCATTTTGCAAACCGCGTTATCGCTGAAACAAATGGGCAAGCAAGTATTCGTAGTGGAAGATGCGATTATTTCGCGTAACACTGCCAATAAAACCAATGCGCTCGCCAGGTTGCGTGAAGCGGGTTGTGTGATCACTAATACAGAATCGGTATTATTCGAATGGCTGGGCAATGCGAATCATCCCGCGTTCAAAGAAGTGTCTAAATTGATTCGCTAGAGTTTTAAGTTAACACTTATTTCAGGTCAAAAATCTAAGCGTTTAAAATGAATTGGAAACGGCTGATTTTTATCGCTTTGATCAGTTATGGTGGTTACAACTACTTATCTAATCACCCCGTTACTTACTTGGGAAATCCAGCTAGCAGCCTAGCGCCTAAGCAGACTAATCTTCAGCAAGATAGTGTGAACACAACCGATTTCAAATACAACGGTTACACCATCAAACCACTGCAAGATTTCGATATAACAGCGCGCGTGCTATCCACCGAACATTATGCGTTTGACCGTGAAGCGGATTTAGCAAAAGTAGATTTGGCACTGGGCTGGGGTCCAATGTCTGATGATGCGATATTAAAACAGATCGATATTTCCCAACGCAATCGTTTCTATTATTGGCACGTTGATGCTTTTCCCATTCCGCGCGAAGCAATTGAAACAAACAGTGCAAATATGCATATGGTGGCCGCTGATAGCCAGATTGAAAAAACACTCAAAAGCATCAGGCCTGGCCAATCCGTCAAAATTAGTGGTTATTTGATTGAAGCAACAGCAAACGATGGCTGGCATTGGAAAAGCTCATTAAGCCGCCAAGATACAGGTGCAGGTGCGTGTGAATTGGTTTATGTAAATGCTATTTCGATCAACTAATATTCAACAATTGCAAAAGCAATTATAGTTTTGCACATAAAATGCTTAAGGTTTTAAATGCGTTGCAGTCAATTGCATCGTTTTAGCCGTCGTGCCAGTTGAGGCTTGGCTGAAATCTAAACTGGCTTGTTGCATTTTTTGACGCTGTTGCGGATTATTCAACAAACTTTTGATATTGCTGCGTAGCTCAATCACATTTTTCACTTGTATCGCCGCGCCTGCAGCGATTGCGTTTTTGCTGGCTTCAGCAAAATTATAAGTATATTGACCAATCAAAATCGGCTTGCCCATCGTGGCAGCTTCAATCAAATTCTGACCGCCAAATTCCAGCAAACTACCGCCTACAAAAGTGAAGTCGCAGGCGGCGTAATAACTGAATAATTCGCCCATGCTATCGCCCAAAATGATTTGTACATTGGCATCAATTGGCGTTGATAATAGGCTGCGCCGCTGGTAATTAAAACTAGCTTTCTTGATTAACACTTCCACTTCGTCAAAACGCTGCGGATGACGGGGAACAATCACAGTCAGAAAGCCTAAATCCTTAACCGCTTCCAGTATTAATGCTTCCTCGCCTTCACGCGTGCTGGCGGCTAGAAAAACAATGCGATTATCATCAGCGTTGAATAACTGGCGCAGCTGCAAACCTTTTTCTAGCGCATCTGCAGGCGGTTTTACATCAAATTTTAAGTTGCCAAATACAGTTACATTTGATGCACCCAGCTTTTGTAAACGCGCCGCATCATCCGCAGTTTGGGCGGCAATTGCTTTTAAAGCTTGCAAACCATCTGTGACTACACGCCCTAATTTGCCGTAACCTTTGGCTGATTTTTCTGAAAGTCGTGCATTGAGTAATAGCAACGGAATATCACGTTTTTTGCAGCTAGCAATCAAGTTAAACCAAAGTTCGGTTTCCATTAACAATCCAATTTTCGGTTGAAAATGCTTTAAAAAACGGTTCACCGCAAACGGCAGATCGTAAGGCAAATAAACTCGCCACACACTATCACCAAATAATTGCTCGCTAGCGTCACGCCCAGTTGGCGTGGTGTGCGAAAGCAAAATTTGGTGATTCGGATATTTAACTAATAACGCTTTTATTAGCGGCTCTGCAGCACGCGTTTCACCAACAGAAACGCAGTGCAGCCAGATAACTGACTTAACACTTTTAAATTGATAAAAACCAAAACGTTCTGCCCAATGCTGACGATATTCAGGCTGCTTAATTCCACGCCATAAAAGTTTAAGCGGCACAAACGGCAGCACTACATATAATATAGTGGAATAGAAAAAACGGTTCATGGCGCATTTTCGCATAAAGTGCGATTTAATATTGAAGCACGTACATATAAAAAACTAGACAACATAAAACATGTCAAAAAAATTTATTGGATGGTTTTGCGCGAGAGTCAGGCTCTTAAAACTGTAATACACAAATCGTGAATCAATGCGAATAGTTTATTTTTAAAAAATTATTCGCAAGTAAGTAATTACTCACCCTAACTCAATGCAAATACTGGCCTTGTTTCATTAAATTACACACCAAAATGGTGCAAAATTACATGAAAATTAGTATTGACGTACACAAAATAAAGGCATAAATTCCTATTCGAGACACAATATGTTGTGTTAAAGCAGTATTTTCACCAAAAATTTGTGATTGTTATTACAAATCACATAGTTAGCATTAAATCAGGTTAAAGCAGCATCAGTTACATGCTGAGTGAGAGAATAATTAGGGGAATAAGCCATGTTAAAGGCAGTAGAAACAGCAAAAAAAGTAGATGAGAATATGCAAAATGAAATCGTAAAAGAAATCCCTATTCAAGCGGTTTCAATGGATATTTGGGATAAAAAATATCGTTTAAAAGCCAAAAATGGCGACCATGTTGATCAAAGTATTGATGACTCTTATTCCCGCGTGGCACGTGCGCTGGCGGATGTTGAAGAAGAATCAAAGCGCGAAGAGTGGCATGAGAAGTTTCTGTGGGCGTTGCGCCGTGGCGCGATTCCGGCTGGCCGTATTACTTCAAATGCTGGCGCGCTTGAGCATAAACCAGCGACTTCAACCATCAATTGCACGGTTTCTGGCGTAGTTGAAGACAGCATGGATAATATCTTGGGCAAAGTGCACGAAGCGGGTTTAACGCTGAAAGCCGGCTGCGGTATTGGTTATGAGTTCTCTACCTTGCGTCCAAAGGGTGCATTCGTTGCAGGCGCCGGTGCTTATACCAGTGGTCCATTATCTTTCATGGATATCTACGACAAGATGTGTTTTACCGTGTCATCAGCAGGCGGTCGTCGCGGCGCGCAGATGGCCACATTCGATATCTCTCATCCTGACGTCACAGATTTCATTAAAGCTAAACGCGAAAACGGCCGTTTACGTCAATTTAATCTGTCATGCCTAATCACTAAAGAATTCATGGAAGCGGTAAAAGCCGATGCTGAATGGAAGCTTGCTTTCCCCGTCACTGAAAAAGAAGCGATTATCGATGGCTTAAATACCAATGATGAATCACAAGTGGTGTGGCGAGAGTGGCCAGTTAAAGGTAAATATCTTACCCACACGACAGGCTTAGATGCAGGCAAAGTCGCTTGTCGCGTCTACAAAACCATCAAGGCACGCCGTTTGTGGGATGTAATCATGTCCAGCACCTACGATTTTGCTGAGCCGGGCTTTATCCTAATCGACCGCGTCAATGAAATGAACAATAACTGGTTCTGCGAAAACATCCGTGCAACCAATCCCTGTGGCGAGCAACCATTACCACCTTATGGCGCGTGTTTATTAGGCTCTGTTAACCTAACTAAATTCGTCAAAAAACCATTTACCGATGAAGCCTATTTTGACTGGGCTGAATACCGCGATGTAGTGGCGATTTTCACACGCATGCTGGATAACGTGGTTGAAATCAATGGCTTGCCATTGCAGCAGCAACGCGATGAGATCGCCCGCAAACGCCGCCATGGCATGGGTTATCTAGGCTTGGGCTCATCACTCACCATGATGAAAATGAAATATGGTGAGGAAGAATCGATTAAGTTTACCGATGAAGTCACGCGCGTGATGGCAGAAGTGGGTTGGGAAATCGGTGTGCAATTGGCCGATGAAAAAGGCGCTGCGCCGATTATGGAAGAGAAATTTGAAGTTACTGCAGATATGCTGGCGAAACGTCCTGAAATGGCCGCTGATGGCATTAAAGTCGGCAGCAAAGTGGCTGGCAAGATATTGCTGGGTAAATACAGCCGCTACATGCAGCAATTTCCAGAAGGCTTGCGTAACCAAATCGCCACCAAAGGTGTGCGCTTTACACACCATAGCTCAATCGCGCCAACCGGTACCATTTCATTGTCACTGGCTAATAACGCCAGTAACGGTATCGAACCATCTTTTGCGCACCACTACGCTCGTAACGTGATTCGTGAAGGTAAAAAATCGAAAGAGAAAGTCGATGTATTCTCTTACGAATTGTTGGCTTACCGCGAACTAATCAACCCTAAAGCGATGCCGTTTAGCGATAAAGAAGATGAAAAACTGCCGGATTATTTCTTGGATTCTTCTACCATCATGGCCAAAGCGCATGTGGATATTCAAGCCGCTTCACAAAAGTGGATCGATAGCTCAATCTCAAAAACCATTAACGTACCAACCGATTACGATTTTGAAGATTTTAAAAGCATCTATCTTTACGCTTACGACAAAGGCTTAAAAGGCTGCACCACCTTCAGGTTCAACCCAGAAGCATTCCAAGGCGTGCTGGTGACTGAGAAAGATTTGGAAAACACTACGTACAAATTCACGCTGGAAGACGGCACAGAATTAGAAGTAAAAGGCAATGAAGAAATTGAATACGATGGTGAGATTCACAGCGCAGCCAACTTATACGATGCATTAAAAGAAGGCTACTACGGAAAATTCTAATCATTAAAACTACTGCGCTCACGATTGCGTTGTTCAAAATCTGTTTTAAATCCTCATGTACTACTTGTACATTCCGGTTCAAAACAGATTTTCGCCTAGCACTCGTATCGCTCGCAACGTTTTACTGATCAGAATTAATAGTTAATCCCTCTTCATGTGCAAGAGGGGTAGGGAGAAGGAACCCTTAATAGGAGAACAAAATGGCAGTTAAAATCGAGAAAAAAATCACTGGCTATGCGCTAGTGAGTGAAGAAGACAAAACAAAAACCGCAGAGCTAAAAGAAGCGAATACGAAAATCGTGCAACTGGGCGAACCGTTAGACCGTCCGGAAAAAATCACTGGTAGCACCTATAAAGTTAAAACGCCAGTCACAGAACACGCGCTTTATATCACCATCAACGATGTGGTAATGAACGAAGGCACGCCGCAAGAGCACCGCCGCCCCTTCGAGATTTTCATCAACTCCAAAAACATGGATCACTTTCAATGGATAGTCGCCCTCACCCGCGTCATGTCTGCTGTGTTCCGCAAAGGTGGCGATGTGACGTTTTTGGTGGAAGAACTGAAAAGCGTATTTGAACCAAGCGGCGGCTACTTTAAAAAAGGCGGCAAATTCGTGCCAAGTTTAGTAGCAGAAATCGGTGACGTGGTTGAGCAACATCTACAAGAAATCGGCATGCTTAAAAAACCAGGCTTAGACCAACATCAACAAAAATTAGTGGATGAGAAAAAAGCAGAATACTTGGATAAGCACGCGAAATCAGGCGAAGACATGAATGCAGAAGGTTTCCCCAAAGGAGCGCAACTGTGCAATAAATGCCAAACTAAAGCAGCGATTATTATGGATGGTTGTTTGACTTGTTTGAATTGCGGTGAGAGTAAGTGCGGTTAGATAATTATCATTAAAATAATGATTGCATAAAATATGTCATTTCCAACGCCCAAATACTCTAGAAGCCAAGTTAATAAAGCGGGTGAACACCTCAGAAATGTATTTTCGGAAACCACAGAAACTAATTTCGATTATGAAAAATGGCAATGGGCATATGACGTTTTATCAAATTGGAGGGTTTCTCACAGTTATCCAATTAATACATTTAATTCTACTCTTCGAAAAAAGCTAAAAAGAATTGACCAAGATGCCTTGGTTGCTCAAAGATTAAAAAGAACTCCTTCAATCCTACATAAACTTGAGCGATTTCCAAAAATGCAGCTATCAAGAATGCAGGATATTGGGGGACTACGGGCTATCGTAGGAAGTGTTAAAGAGCTTAGAGAGTTATACCGAATTTATAAAGCCAGTAGATTTACACATGAATTAATATCTGAATACGATTATGTATCAAACCCAAAAGCGTCCGGATATAGAAGTATTCATCTCGTTTATCGTTACAAGAACATCAAACAGAAGATGTATGATGATATTCAAATAGAACTACAACTTAGAACCAAACTTCAGCATACTTGGGCAACTGCAGTGGAAACAGCAGGTAATTTTTTAGAGCAGTCTTTAAAATCAAGTGAAGGCTCTGAAGATTGGTTGAAATTCTTTGCCTTAGCAGGTTCATCATTTTCATATCTTGAAGGTTCCAAGCCAGTGCCGGGGTATGAGAACATGGGGAAACAAGAAACTTTTTTAGCTACTACTAAAGAAGCTGAACGATTAGATATTAGAAACATTTTATTAGGTTACAGTGATGCTGTAAAAGCAATCCCAGTAGGCACTGCAAATTCGGCTTATTATTTGTTAGAGTTGGATTTGACGGGAGAACAAAAAAGAGTTACTGTTACTACATTCAGTAGAGAAAACTTGCAGCTTGCAAATGAAGCTTATTCTAAAGCTGAGCAACGGATTACAAGTGGAAATGCCATACAAGTTGTTTTGGTTTCCGCTGGCTCAATAAAATCTCTAAAGTTAGCCTACCCAAATTACTTTTTAGATACCCATGACTTTCTATTACAACTTAAACGTATTGAGAAAATGGCAGAAAAGCGAAATTAAAAAGTAAAACCAACAGAATAAAACACACGATTAATGCAAGAATTGTTTATTATCTTTACTCGTTTTCGCCCTAGGCAAATTACTTTACTTTGTTTGCCCAAAACAAAGCATCCAAATAAAGGGCGCCCTATTGCCGCTTGTTCCGTCGGTCTTAGCGCTTTTAGGGAATTGATGATTTAGTTAATAAATCATAAAAGAGAAATTATCAAATGTTTCCAAATCTATCAATAGCCACTGACAACATCTATAAATTCGCTTGCTTGTTTGGATTGGCTCTAATTTTGGCATCAATTTTTTCGTTTATCAGCATTTACAATTTCACATTAGATAAAAAAATAGCATTAAGCGAAACGATTATTGCGATTGAAGCAAAAATGGAGCGCACAAAAATTGAAGCGGATAAGCTTGAGTTATCTAAAAAACTATTAGAAGTTTCTAATTCAAATCAAGAATTCGCAAATATAGTTATTGGAGTTGTTTGTGGTATTGGATTGGGTCTTAGTTTAATTGGCGCATGGGATTGGAAACATAAGATTCAAACTCGTGATGATTTATTAGCCGAGTTGCAAATTGAAAAACTTCGCACAGAAATAAATGTATTAAAAAGACAATCTTTAAGAACTCGGAAATAGATTCTCGCTTCAGCACATAGCTAAACAAGGTGGAATAACCCCAATCAGTTTATTGCGAACTTTCTTTTCTCTAACTCATTGGAATTCAACTTTGAAACATTTCATGGTTAAGCCTTAACCAATCAAAGCTAGTTATAAAGTCTTTGATTGCATTTTATTTTATCAATCACACGCTTAATTAGAAACTTAGCATTGATAGCGATCTTTTATGTGACTGTTGTAGTAGGTGCCTTTTGAAAATGACCGCATAAATGCTTCATAAATACTCTGCGGTACACCGCAATAGTTATAACTATGCCCTTGTTGGAAAGCTATTCTCATTCTATTTGTAGCTAAGTCATAACCTACAGAATTTATTGCTGATGAACTTACACGAATCATTTCCATTAAAAACTCCCTATTTATTAAAGCTAGCTATGATATTAGTAATGAATAAAAATCATCTTGTCGTTGCTTAGTTGCAAGTTGGCATTAGCAAAAAATTTAAAGTAATTCTTCCACATGCTTTTTAATATTCGCGGCCATCTTTTTAGTAGGTAAATCGTTATCATCACCGTTAAATGGGTCTTCAATTTCTTCGGCAATCAGTTCTAAACTGGCTAATACGTAGAAAATAAATACGACGATTGGAATGACGTAATAACCCAGGTTAAACACGTAGCCAAACGGCAATGTCATAATGTAGAAGAAAATGAATTTTTTAATAAACGCGCTGTAAGAGTAAGGAATGGGCGTGTTTTTGATGCGTTCGCAGGCGCCGCAGATATCGGTAAATGATTGCAGTTCGGCGTTAATGATATAAAACTGGTGACCGGTGATTTTTCTTGATGTATACAGCGCATTCGCTTTTTGAAACATTAGTTTAGCGATTTGGTTCGGTTGATGTTGGTGGTGGTCAATTTCTAAATCTAAGCCTTCAAACAACATTTTGCTGACTTCTTCATTTAACAAATGTTTAGAAAGTACAGATGCGTAAGCCGGGATCGCTTTTTTGAAGAAATGCCGATCGCTTTCTTCTGATAAATAAGCGGAAAGTTTAATCGCCAAGTTTCGGCTACTGTTGACTAAAGAGCCCCACAATTTTCTGCCTTCCCACCAGCGCTCGTACGCGGTATTGGTTCTGTAAGCCAATAATAATGACAATACAAAACCGACTGTAGTGTGCATTAAGGGGATGTTTTTTACATGGCTTTTTTCGGAAAGCTGCCAGTATTCGATTTCCAGATAAGCGATTCCGCCTGCATATAAGCCAATGAAAATCATCATCGGGATCAGTTGCCGAAAAGTATCCGATTCGTGAAAACGGAAGATGAAAATAATCCAGTCTTTTGGGTTGTATTGAATCATAGGTTTTTGTTGGTTAAGTTGATATTTGAAATCGTTATCTAGTAGGCGTAAAAGCTTGGATGTGAGTATAAGTGAGTGCATCGGCTTATCCAACAGGTTGTGGAATTCTTTCGCTGTTTTTCTACTAGATGTAATTTGAAAGTCTGCTCATTTAGATGAGTTCAACTTTCAAGCAAGCAGTCCATTAAAAATATGCTGGTAAAAATAATCTCCGTATCGTCTAACTTGAACTTCTCTTTTACACAACAGCCATAGAGAAATGGCAACTTCTAAAATTCGTATCGGTATCTCCGGCTGGCGCTATGCGCCTTGGCGCAAGGTGTTTTATCCTAAAGATTTAACGCAAAAGCGTGAGCTGGAATTTGCATCCCGCGCTTTGCCGACTATCGAATTAAATGGCTCCTTTTATGCATTGCAGCGCCCTACCAGTTATCAGCAATGGTATGCACAAACGCCGCCTCATTTTGTATTCAGTATTAAGGCGACACGGTATATCACGCATATTTTGAGGCTGCGGGATATTGAAAAGCCGATGGCGAATTTTTTTGCTTCTGGCCTGTTAGCACTTAAAGAAAAATTAGGGCCTATCTTATGGCAGTTTCCGCCGAGCTTTCGCTTTGATGCTGAACTGTTTGAGAATTTCCTTAAGCAATTACCACACAATACTTTCGCAGCTGCCAAGCTGGCGCAACAACGAGATGCGGGTATGCAAGGGCGTGAATATTTAGAGGCCGATGAAAAACGACCCTTACGGCACGCAGTAGAGATACGGAATAAAAGTTTTGAAAACCGAGACTTCATTACGTTACTGCGCAAATATAAAGTGGCGTTCGTGATTGCCGATACCGCGGGAAAATGGCCGTATAAAGAAGATATCACCACTGACTTCACGTATTTACGTTTACACGGCGCGGAAGAGCTGTATGCGAGCGGTTACACGGATAAAGCGCTGGATGACTGGGCGGCACGGATAAAAGCGTGGAGCGAAGGCGATCAGCCAAAAGACGCGCAGTTAATCTCTGATCAAGAACCGCCGGCTTTAAAAGCGCGAGATGTTTACTGCTATTTTGATAACGATATCAAAGTTAAAGCACCTTTCGATGCACGCAAACTTTTAGGACGGCTGGATTTAGAATCTGGCCTGGTAGCGCTTGACTGGTCACATGCAAATGAGCCAGGGGAGCTTAATCCAAGCAAGGCAAGTAGTAGGCGCACTAAAAAAGTTTAAATTAAACCTGCAAGTTAATGGCGATTTGAATAAACTGCTGTAAAACACATAACAATCAAATCGTTAAAAATGAATCCAATGCTTAATCCAAACGAAACCCCAACGCATAAACGTTGCTCATGGGCAGTCAGTAATCCGCTAATGCAAACCTATCATGATAGCGAGTGGGGCATTCCACAACATGATTCACGCATGCTGTGGGAAATGCTGATGCTGGAAGGATTTCAGGCCGGGCTTGCCTGGATTATTGTGCTTAAGAAGCGTGAGGCGTTTCGCAAAGCATTTGCGGATTTTGATCCAGTTAAAGTGGCTAGATTCGATGAAAGAGATATAGAGCGTTTGATGAATGATGCTGGCATTATTCGCGCGCGGGCAAAAATTGAAGCGACTATCAAAGGTGCTCAAATCTATTGTGATATGTTAGAAAAAGGTGAGGATTTTAGTGAGTTTTGCTGGTCATTTACAAGCGGGAAAGCATTAAAAGGTGATGGCTCAAACGTGCCAGTGACAACGCCACTTTCTGAAGAAATTTCAAAAGAATTAAAGCGTCGCGGTTTTAAATTCGTTGGACCAACCATTGTTTATGCGTGGATGCAGGCTGTTGGGATTGTGAATGACCATGCAGCGGATTGTTTCTGTTCAACAGAATCAGCGTGCATTTAGCGCTTACTTAACCATTAATTAATAGCAATTATTTAGCATTTAAATACGTTAAAAGAATCCTGCTTTAAGCTGACTTCTAGTGATCATGTAAAATACCGCATCATTTTTAGGTGATTATTTAGGCCATTAAAAGATGCAACTAAATCAAGTTTAGATAGCTCAGATAAGCATAAAATCACTCAAATCAATCAGGAGAAGCAAGTGCTGACATGGAATGATGTACTGAATTTTGCCCGTGAAGGCAATCTTAAGCCAGAAAAGAAAGTAGTGAAAACAGAAGCTGAATGGCATCAGCAATTAAGTGATGAAGAATATTGGGTGACGCGCGAAGCAGGCACTGAAAGAGCGTTCAGTTCTGAATTATGCTCAGTATTAGAGCCAGGTATTTATGCTTGCCGATGCTGTGATAATTTGCTGTTTGATGCTTCGGAAAAATTTGATTCCAGAACTGGCTGGCCATCTTTTAGCCAACCGATTAAAGAAAATGCGATTGCTTACAATTTGGATAATGCACACGGAATGACGCGAGTAGAAACGGTTTGTAATGTTTGCGATGCGCATTTAGGCCACGTATTTCCTGATGGTCCAGGCAAAGGTGGTTTGCGTTACTGTATGAACGCAGTTTCGCTTTTAAAAAAATAACTACAGTCAGCCTGAATCTTAACTGTCAAAAAAATCCAGTTTTTTGCTTTTAATAAAGCTTAAACAGACGCTTTTATTAAGGTGATGGCTGCATTTTTCGCACGCTCAGCCGCACCTAAACCTGGGCTTAATCTTTCCAATAACGCAGCGCCTTCAAACAAAATAGTCAGTTGTTGGCTCAGCGCTTCTGGGTCTTTTGCACCAGCCGTTTCGGCGATCTTTGTTAAATAACCTTGTAGTTCAACCGCCAATACTGCGGAGTATTGATTGATTGGATGTTCAGGATCGGGAAACTCTACTGAGGCGATGTGGAACGGCAATCCATGAAACTGAGGCGTCACAATCCATAGCTCAACCAGCTCACACAGTGAAATCAGAATATCAATCGAATTCGCTTTTTTTGATACTAATCTAGCATTCAGCCACGCATAAAACTTATCCGATTTATCCCTTAAGTAAGCGGTAATCAGCAGATTTTTGCTGGGAAAGTATTTATACAGCGTGGCTTTTGCAATGCCCGCCTCTGCAATAATCGTATCAATGCCAGAAGCTTGAATGCCTCTGGATTCAAAAAGCATGGTCGCAGTTGCGAGTATTTTTTCATTCATGTTCATGAGATTTCCTTATAACCTATTGCCAATAGAAGGTGATGGATGCATCAACTCTTGCGGATAAAGGCAATTCACATAATTGATAGCCAGCCGGAGATTTTCTACATGCTGAACTTCGACTATCCCTTTATTAATAAACATTAAAAAAGCATGTCTTTGCTCAGGCGGCAACATGGCTGCTTGCGGTAATTGGCAAGTGCCACTTTGCATTTTGTGATAAGTCAGTTTTAGCATGCTTAGGGTCACAGGGTCGGCATCACTTTTGACTGGTTCGCTTATTCCAAACACTTCAAGCGGAGATTGTGGAATATCGTGATGGCTCTCTAATTTATTTACATTATTCACACTGGTGATATACACACACATCACGATAGCCGTGATTAAAAATCCAACCGCGAAAAAGCGTTTTTCTTTTTGTGAATTCAAATGACTGACGATGGATTGATTGACTAATCCCCATGCTTTATCCGAACTTGTTTGCGATTGAATCTGTATAGCGCCAACGGTTAAAAATAGCAGTTGGTCAGACATCACTTCTGGATACTTGATCAAGGCTTTATTGATCGCAGCATGAATCATTGTTTTGATTGCGCTCACGTCCTCCAGCGTTAAATCGTGCGGTAATTGATTGGCAGTTTTTTTAGAAATGCGGTCAATATTCCAATACTTAAGCGCATCGCAAAGCTTTAATAACTGCGCATTAGAAGGCCTGATGAGCGCGCTTAAATATTCAACAAAATCCAATGAAAATAGCCGACTGAAGTTCAAGTGCTTCAGACTTTCCACTATAAAACCTACAGTAAAACTTCGACCTTGGCTCAATGTAAATCACCTCAAAAAAATACTGAAAGCCCCATGCAAATTGATTAAAAATTCCCTTGCAATTTCTAGAACTCTTCAAGTAGACTGTAATTAAGTGAACAGACCTGTCTGCATACTACCGCAAAAGTTGTTTGAATACAACTTACTGAACTAGTTATTAACTTGCCTAGTTATTAACTTGCTAGTGGTTAACTGACTTTGTGATTCACATTTTGTACTTTATATTTTTTTAAATAGGAAATCTATGAATATTGCATCTACCGATGTTCAGCTTACCGATTGGCGCAGCCACGCCTTAAAGCTTGAGAACGAAGTCAAAAAAGTTATCGTAGGCCAAGATAAAGCCATTCGACTGATGAATACGGCAATTTTTGCGCGCGGCCATGTATTGCTCGAAGGCGGCGTTGGCGTGGGTAAAACCACCTTGCTGCAATCTATCGCCCGTTGTATTGGCGGCGCTTACGAACGTATCGAAGGCACGGTAGATTTAATGCCGAATGATTTGATTTACCACACCTATTTAGGTGAAGATGGCCGTCCGAAGATTGACGAAGGTCCCTTACTACGCGCTGGTGAAAACCTGTCCGTTTTCTTCTTTAACGAAATCAATCGCGCACGACCACAAGTACATGCCTTGATGCTGCGCGTGATGGCAGAACGCCATATCAGCGCATTTAAAAAAGAATATCGCTTGCCGCATATGGTGGTATTTGCCGACCGTAACCAAGTCGAGAAAAACGAAACTTTTGAAATTCCTTCTGCTGCACGTGACCGCTTTATGATGGAAATCCCGATTGATATTCCAGCCGATCGTGAGCTTAGAAAATCGCTCATGTTCAACCTAAAGTTTCAGCATGCAGAAAGCCTGACCAAACAGGTGGAATCGAATGTGTTGCAATTCGACCAGCTCAATGCTTTTTCAGATATTTTGCAAAGCCACATCAAAGCCAGCAGCACCATGGAAGATTACGCGCTGGACTTGTGGGAATCGACCCAATCGCCAGAGAAATACGGCGTTAAGTTAGATAGTGTCGATGTGAATAGATTGATTCATACTGGCGCCAGCCCACGAGGTATGGGCATGTTGCTAAAAGCTGCGCGTGTGAACGCTTGGCTGAATAATCGCGATAGCTTATACCCTGAAGATATTCATGCGGTGTTCCATGAATTGATCGCGCATCGCTTAGTGTTTAACGCCATGTATGAAAACCGCAGGACACAATTGGCGCGTGAGTTGACGACGCAGATATTAAGCACAGTCGCTGTACCAGCAAAAGCTTGAGATTAGGATCGCCAATGATTCCTGCTTACGCCAAGATTTTTACCTATCTGGTTCCTTGGAAATCCAACAGCGTCCATTTCGGCGGGCATAAAGGTTTGCAGCGCGGCTTGGGGTTTGAATACAAAAGCAACGTTTCGCTGATTGATTACCCAGATGCCAGACGCATGGATTTGCGCCAGACGCTGCGCGACCCTTACGAGCAAGTGCAGGTGCGCATATTTAACCAAGACAACACAACGCCTATTTTCGCGGTGTGTGATCTGTCCAGCTCAATGCAGTATCGCGGCAATGTGCGAAAGCTAGATCAAGCCAAAGAAATCGCTGCATCGATTGCATATTCTGCGTCAGAAACCGGTGATGTGTTTAGTTTTATTGCTTATAACGAGCAGGTGATTGAAGAGCTTACTTTGCCATTAAGCCATCATTTGCATCTCGCATTTGAAACCATTGAACGTTTAAGTGATTACGAAAAAATGCGCGTGAGTTCTGATGGCATTTTGGATGTGCCGCAATATTTAAGTCAAAACAAGTCCATGGTTTTTTGGATATCGGATTTTCATATGCCGAACCATCTGATCGAACAAGCTTTTAATGCGATGTCCGCACATCAAATCGTGCCTGTCGTTTTGTGGGATGAACACGAATACAAAAAACTGCCTAAGTTTGGTTTCGGCAATATGATCGATCCCGAAACAGGCGCTAGCCGCACGTTATTTTTTAGGGATGCCGTCAGAAAACAAATGGAAGACGCATTTGCACAAAGAAAAGAAGCGCTTGAAAGTTTGTTTTCGCGTTTCGATACCCAAGCGATTTATATCAGCGACAAATTTGACCCAGATGCAATGTCACATTATTTTGAAGAATACATGAGCCTATGAAAAATATAATGCATAAATCGCTGTTTTTAATTGCGGCATTCGCTGCAATTACTTTCACCAATCTAACTTCGGCTGCGCAAGAGTCCAGCGCCAAAATAGTTAACATCATCAATCCATCAAAAAGTGTCGGCATCCAGATTGGGGATTTACTCAATAGGGAAATAGAGCTTGAAGTAACAAAACCATATCAGATCAGCAAAAATGCGTTTCCTGTCAAAGGCGCGAATCAGGATGGTATTGAACTGAATGATATTCAAGTAGAAACCAAGACAAGCGACCAAAAAACCACCTATAAAATCAGGTTAACTTATCAAGTATTCAGCTATTCCGATAAGCCTGTTGTGATGCAGTTACCCGCTGAACGTTTCGCCGTAACTTCTAATGATCCAGTTGGCAATAACCAAACGGCATTGTCTGTCGATATTCCTGCATGGCGTTTTTGGCAAGCGTCATTGGTGCCAGTTGGAATCAAAAACGCGAAAGATCATGTTCAGCCGCAATATAAACCCACGTTAATCGATTTGCGTCAGCACCAAATTAAGCTGATTGCATTGTTGAGCCTATTTATTATTGGCGCGATTGGGCTTGTGTATATCAACGCAGACAAACAATGGCTGCCATTCATGAACGGCGCTTTTGCGCAGGCACATCGAAAAATCAAAAAACTAAACAAAGACAAAGCAGGTAAGCAAAAAGCGTTGCTGTATATGCATCAGGCTTTTAATAAAGTCCACGGCGAGAATTTATTTGCCAGCGATATTGATGCATTTATCTTGGCTAATCCTGCTTACGCTTCCATGCAAACAGAGATTATTCACTTCTTTGAACGCTCAAATACTGCGCTATTCTCTGAGCCACAATTTTTAGAAAACCATGAAAACAGCACCACACATATCAACGAATTAATCGCGTTAAGTAAAGCACTGAGAAATTGCGAAAGAGGCGTTAAATGATGCTTTTACATCCATGGGTATTATTTTTACTGCCACTCGTATTGGTTCCGTTTTGGTTTAAAAGCCATCAAGGCCAAATGTATTCCTGGCTGCCAATCATTCCAGTTGATAGGCCATCAGACATTGCGAATTTAGTACTAAAAATAATCATTTCCGCTATCATTTTGAGCCTTATTCTAGCGTTGGCATCACCGCAAGGCGCCAGCAAAAAAGTGCTAAAAGTGGGCAAAGGCGCACAAACGGTTTTTGTGATCGATCGCAGTGTGAGTATGGATCATCCGTTTGCAGGCCAATCAAATAGCGGCCGTGCCGCAGAGATTAAATCTGCCGCTGCTCGACGCTTGATTACGCAATTTATCGATTCGCGTCCTGATGACATGATGGGCGTGGTTGGTTTCACCAATTCATCTTTATATGGCATGAAAATCACCACCAATATTGATGCGATTCATTCCGCTATCAACGCGGCAACGGGTTCGGCAATTAACCAAACCAATATTGGCGCTGGCGTAACCGAGGCAGTGACGCTTTTCGACAATATTCAAAGCTCGGGCTCACGCGCGATTATTTTATTGTCAGATGGCGCCGGTAAATTAAGCCCGCGCGTGAAGCAAAAGATCAAAGAAGAGTTAACCAGCAAAAAATTGAATTTTTACTGGATCGTGCTGCGTGAACCAGACGACATCAGCATTTTTACCAAGCAAGTTTATCCTGCAGATGGCGTGCCAGACGCGATTGCGTTAGATAAATTCTTCAAATCACTCAAGATTAAATACAAAGCTTTCGAGGCCGATAATCCCGCTACTTTGCAATTCGCCTTGCAATATATCGATTCAAAAGAGAAAAATATTATCCAATATTCTGTGAATATTCCAGGCCATGATTATTCGCGCGATTTGATTATTTTTGCACTGGTATTCGGCGTGTTTATATTAATCTTCAAAAACTTAAAGGTGTATTCATGGTAAAAAATTTGCATAAAGGCAATCTTGTTTTTGGATTGCTGCTGATCATCGGTTTGATCGGTAGCGCCTATGAGCTTTATCGATACAACAAAATCCTCACAGTGAATCGTGCTATTCAATCAGGCGAACAAATCACCGATAAATCGTATCCACAATTGCAAAAGTTTGCCGCCGCTTATGCGCAAGGCAAAAATGGCAATTACAAACATGCGGTGCAGACTTATGGCCAATTATTAGATACCTCGCCAAGCCTGCCAGAACAGGCAAAAATTCAATATAACATTGGCAATAACCTGTTTATTTTTGGCTTGATTCGCCGCATAAATGATGACGGCACACTGCAAGATGAAGCGCGCTATGCATACTCGCAAGCGAAAATTGCTTATGAGCAATCATTAAGATTATCGCCACAATCGTTGCCAGCAAAATTCAATTTGAGTTTGTTAAATTCTGTCATGTTTAACAATATGAAAGCCGCGCCTAAAGAGCAGTCAACTATGGAATTGAGTAACTTGCCGATTGGTTTGCCATGAAAAAAATCGTTAAATTTGCAAAGAATAACTACGAAACCGCGCTGTATATCGGCGTGATTGCCTTGCTTACTTTGGCGTTAATTAAGCCAGAGATTCAGCTGGAGCAAAAAGTAAATAATTATTTATTGGTTGCCGATGTATCGCAAAGCATGAATGCGGAAGATGAAAAGCTGAATAATCAGGCAGTGAGTCGGCTAGCTTATACACGCCAAATGATGAAAAAAATCGTGGAGACTTCTGCCTGCGGCACGTATATCAGCGTGGGCATTTTCGCTTCTGATAACGTTGCGTTGTTGATCACGCCGTTAGAAGTTTGCGCGAATTACGATGTGATCACAGACACGATTTCACATTTAGAATGGCGCATGGCTTGGAAAGGCAATAGCCGCCTGAGTTTTGCAGTTAAAGCCGCTGAAAATATATTCGACTCATTAAACGTGCCCGCGCAAATGCTTTTTTTTACCGATGGCGACGAAGCGCCCAGAGTGAATGTGACCATTAAACAAGATTTAACGGGCATACAAATGGGCAAAAATTTTGTGTTTGTGGGCGTGGGCGATACGAAAAAAGTACCCGTTCCGCGCTTTAATGCAGCAAATAAACGCGTAGGTTTTTGGCCGATTAACGATAACAATAACGCAGGTGCGGTTGGCGTGACCTATGCCGATACCAGCCAAGATGAGCCTGATCCGCCAGTTGCCAGTGCTGAATACGATCGCTTTTTATCGCAACTGGAAGATGATTACTTGAAATCGCTAGCGGCAGATATCAAAGCAAGCTATATCAAAGGCCAAGACACGCCAGAATTTTACGCCTTTGTACAACAGCAAAAACCAGCCGCCAGTTTTGTCACCGCTTATTCAATCCGCTGGATATATTTAGTAAGCGCATTGATATTGGTTCTGCTGACTTTTTTACCGAATATGATTGTTAGATTGTTTAAATCTAAAGATGCTTTAGTTAACACTTAAAATTACATAAATTTTAAGGGCTAATAATTAATAATTGTTAGCCCTTTTTTGCCTTGTTATTATTAATTAACCGAAAAAATATAAACTACTTTGCTTCACGCAATATGCGATGTAAACCCAAAACCAAACCTGATTTCTCGAACATCTGTGTCAGATTTTACTGACAGCAAAATCCACTTTTTACCGATAAGTACATGCATCAATTAAAAGCATAATTCGCTTCGTCCAAAATTTATCAATCATCAGGTTAAGCATGTTAATTTCAAATAATAACAACAGCATTAAAAACAGTGTTTTACAAAACGTGGAGTGTATGGATTTGGAAAAATTTATAACGAATCAACATTCCATTACACGGCACTCAAAAACGACTGATGCAATTACGTTATTAACGGCTGACCATGATTATTTGACCCGTTTATTTTTAGATTACAAAAATGCAGCAACAGGCATTGAAAAGCGGCGCTTGGCTGCTGAGATTTGCACAGAATTATTGGTGCACACGCAAGTAGAAGAAGAGGTTTTTTATCCGGTAGTTAAAACGGTATTAGACCAAGGCGCTACGTTGCCAGAGCCGATTATTGAACATGCAGGTTTAAAAGCGTTGATAGCCGATATTGAGACTATTTATCTACCTGGAAACTGCTTTGACGACAAAATAGAGTTTTTGGCGGCGTATATGAAACACCATATTAAAGAAGATCATGAGCAAATATTTCCAAAATTAAGGCTCAGCAATATGGATTTACAAGGGCTAGGCCAAGAAATTGCCTTAAGAAAATTAGCGCTGATTCGTGATCGCCATGTGAGCATTTCTGCAAGAAATAAAAATCAGTCTGCCGGAAATACATATCCAAAAGACATTAGCTAGCATTGCTAATGTCTGATCTTTCATCATCACAGATTAAAGAGAAAATTAATCAGGCATTTATTCATCATAAAATTGCGTTAACACTATTCGCGGTTCTAATCGTTTTAATCACATTTTTTGCTACTTTTAACTGGAATTGGTTTCGACCATTTTTGGTGAGTTATGTCAGCCAAAAGTCAGGGCGCGATATTAAAATTGGCAAGATGGGCGTGGATTTTTCAGGCTTTTTAAATCCAACTATTCAGTTTGAAAATTTGTATATTCCCAACGCGACCTGGTCAAAAACATGGTCAGAAACATCGTCTGATAAGCGACCATTGATTGCAGCTAAAAAAATCGCATTCAAGTTTAATGCGCTGCAATTTATATTTAATCCAGAAGCTAGAATCGTGCATGTTGCATTATCCGATGGCGAAATTAATCTGGAAAGATTAAAAGATGGATTGCGCAATTGGCGTTTGTTAAACCCTAATTACAAAGGCAAGGGAAAGTATCTCGTGCTTTCGCTCAACGTGCAGCGCAGTATTATTCGTGCAAAAAATCATGCTTTAAATTTAGAGTTTATTGCCAAATTAGATCCTAATCTAAACCCAAATTCCGTATCGAAAAAATTGCCAAATAGCATTACATTTTCAGGCAATTATTTAAAATCGCCTTTTAATGGCAACCTGTTAACCGA
>Ga0247736_10000204_pt1 | contig 22054 bp, 23 predicted proteins | sample UWRJL193509B2_FD_180935 | JGI IMG/M metagenome (GOLD analysis project Ga0247736, IMG submission 180935) | Plant litter microbial communities from Arlington Agricultural Research Station in Wisconsin, United States - UWRJ-L193-509B-2 | ecosystem: Environmental > Terrestrial > Plant litter >...
ATCATTAACTTGATTGATATGACCGATATGCACAATCAAAGGATTATCTGCTGGGCGCTGTTTAATGGCATAAATCTGACGCAAAGCAGCTTCATTTGTCGCGTCCGCCGCTAAGCCATAAACGGTTTCGGTTGGAATCGCAACAACTTCGCCATTTTTTAATTTGGCAATGGCTTCGTCTAAACTAATGCGCATGGCTATTCTTTGGTTTAACGATAATGATCAAGGCGCTATTTTACTATTTAAACTTATTTAAGCTAACTTTAACTTACGCAGCGATAGCCCCGCTATAAGATAGAATAAGCGCATCTTAAATTTTAAAAGAAAACAACATGAGTCAAATCAAAGTAGAAAAAAATCCAAGCCAAGCACATTTAGATAGTTTAGGTGTTAGCAAATGGCCAACATGGCAAAAAGAAGTGTCTGTATTTCCATGGACATTTCATGAGCAGGAAGTCGCTTATATTTTAGAAGGCGAATGCGTGATTACGCCAACGGGCGGTAAAGCCGTCACTTTTGGTAAGGGTGATTTAGTCACTTTCCCCGCTGGCATCAGCGCGAGTTGGGAAGTAAAAAAGCCGCTACACAAACATTACAAATTAGATGGCAATGCATTAACGCAAGCTTGGGTGCGTATTAAAGCAAAAATTGGTTTGTAACTCTGTTTCACTTTTGCTGTTCCACTTTTGTGCTTTTTTAACATTTATAGTGCAAAAATCAACACTTTTAACGAGATATAAGCCATCAATTCCGTGCCAGTAAATAGTGCCGCGGCCTTGTAAGGCTTATATCTAAAGCGATCTAGGGCATTTAAGAAAATTAATCGCTCATCAATTTCGTTGGCATAACTCCTGCTTATTATTACGTGCAAGCCATGTAATCGTAAAAAGGAGTATTAAAATGAGTCGGCAAAAACGTTCGGAAGTTGAACTCTCATCCAATATGCAAAATCTAGCGCTACGCTCAGATGATTTTGCAGGGGATGAATTTGAAGAGTATAGCGAAAGCGGTATTGAAGTGAGTTTGAAATTTAAAGGCCAGGAAATCGAAGAAAGCTACGGCGGTTTTGATGATTATGCGCTGGGTATTTAGTGTTGTTGTTTAGTAAAATTGCGTTTACTGTTTGGCAATTAATGCGCGACTTGATGCGTATTCATTGGGGATAACAATTGGTTATTTCGGCTGGTTACTTTGTTTCAGCATTTGCTTTTCCTGCTCGACGAAATGTTAAGTTAATTCTGCAAGTTAACGCTGCATTGATGCCGGCTTTGACTGGCAAGACTCCATGAAATCGCAATCTTGATTTACCGCCCCAAACTACCACATCGCCGTTTTCCAGTAATAATCTCAGCGTTTTATCTGTGCGCTTAAATCCGCCAAATTGAAAAATCGCGGGCAAACCAAATGAGACAGACACAATCGGCTGACTGAAATCCAGCTCGTTTTTATCTTGGTGCAAACCCATACGCGCACCCACTTTATATTGATTGATTAAACACGCATCTGGCACAAAATGTTGATATTCAACGGCACTTGCTGCTTGCTGCGCTAGCTGTTTAAAAGAGTTTGGCATTGCTGGCCAAGGCTGATTATTTAATGGATCATGCGTTGTGTAACGATAGCCATTTTTATTGCTTATCCAACCTAAATCACCACAATTACTTGTTTCTACAGACATGCTAAATCCACTTGGCGTTAGCATTTTGCGCAATGGTGCCGCTTTAATTAATTGTGCTAAATCTGTCAATAATTGCGCTTCACGAGCCAGCGCGAAACCTTTTAATAGATAAGCATCCTTTACAATTTCTTGCGTTGTTGATTGCTGGTTGGCAAAAAGATCCATTACTTTTTAGTTTCCAAATCTAACAAAATACGTTTACGCTCTACGCCCCAACGATAGCCCGATAACGACCCATCAATCCGCACTACTCGATGACAAGGAATCGCTACTGCCAATTTATTTGCCGCACAGGCACTGGCAACCGCACGCACAGCTTTTGGCGCCCCAATTACTTTGGCAATATCGCTATAATTTGCGGTAACACCTGCTGGAATATCGCGCAGAGCTTGCCAAACGCGTTGCTGAAATGCAGTGCCTTGAATATCCAGCGGCAGTGTTAAACCCAGCGCTGGCGTCTGAATAAATCCAACCACTTGAGCTATCAGCGATTCATAGTCACGATCTGCACCTATTAATTTTGCACGCGGAAAAGCATCTTGCAGATCAATCAACAATTGCCCTGCATCGTCACCTAGAAATATCGCACATACGCCGCGCTCGCTGCTTGCCACTAAAATGCTGCATAGATTTTTAGCGATTAGATTTTTACCAAGCGAACATTCACCAATCGCAAATTTAATTGTGGTATTTACACCGCCCGCTTTGTAATTTAAAGCTGTCATGCCCAATATTTCATTGGATTTTTCGTAAAATCGACTGTTAGCGTTATAACCTGCTGCAAAAATTGCATCGGTCACACTGGTATTTGTAGTGAATTTATTTTTTGTTGATTTATTTTTAGTTAATGTACTACGCATTTTTTTAGCAAGATGCGCAGCCGAATAGGCTTTAGGCGTTAATCCGGTGACTGATTTAAATATGCGATGGAAATGGTAAGTGCTTAAATCCGCTTTTTCTGCCAAAGCTTTAAGACTGAGACTTTCTTCTGCCGTTTCAATCAAACGACAGCTTTGGGCAATTAACATGGCTTGGTTTTCTGTCAAACTTGGCTGTCCAGGTTTGCAACGTTTACAGGCACGAAATCCCGCCTGTTCAGCTTCTGCACAACTTGCATGAAAACGCACATGCTCAGGTTTGGGTTGGCGCGCGCCGCAAGATGGTTTGCAATAAATACCTGTGGTGCTAACTGAATAATAAAATGTTCCGTCAGCTGTGGCATCACGTGCTTGCACCTGTATCCAGCGCGCATCATTTTCTGTCACACCAGCCTGAATATTTTTAGCGAATTTGTTCATCATATTCGATTCTAATATACATAGAAAATCGCAGAATACCAACGTTTGAACAGCAATACACTCCGATTCTTGCGATTGAATTTGACCAATAACCAATAGCCATTGTGGCTATAATTTTGTATCCAAAATAATGGATCTATAATAAACAGCATGCAAAAAGACTTTCAAGCCGCAACTGACTTTTTAACTAACTTAGATAAAGATTGGGCGAATTTAATCACTGCTGTGGGCGCATGTACGTTTGAATCTAAACCTGAATGCGAACCTTATGAAGCGCTGGTTCGCGCGGTAGCGTATCAGCAATTACATGGCAAAGCGGGTGATGCCATTATCAAACGCTTTGTACATATTTATGGCGATATTTTTCCAACGCCTGACCAACTATTAGCAACTGATTTCGACACATTGCGTGCTTGTGGATTCTCAGGACGGAAAATCGAAACGATTAAAGGCATTGCTGAAGGCGCTTTAAACGGACTTGTTCCCGCGCGAAATGTGGCAAATGCGATGCCAGATGAAGAGTTGATTCAACGTTTAGTAGAATTGAACGGCATTGGTCGCTGGACAGTTGAAATGCTCCTGATTTTTACCATGGAGCGCATGGATATATTGCCGGCAGATGATTTTGGCGTGGTAGAAGGTTACAGGCGACTTAAAAATCTGGAAATCGCGCCAAATCGCAAACAGATAAATGAGATTGCGCTGGCTTGGAGCCCGCACCGGACAATCGCCAGTTGGTATTTATGGCGCGTGCCGAAATGATTTTAGATTGAAATAATCTTTTGATTCAAAGGCCTAGTATTAAAAAAGCGGATGAGTTTCAAATCTCATCCGCTTTTTAATCACTAAATCCGATTACTTATTTCTTTTTGCTAACTTTCTTTTTACCCGCTGGTTCTTGCAACAATACCGTGTCAATAATGTGGATTTCGCCGTTGTCGGCTTTCACATCACCACCGCCTACTGCTGATGCGCCGTCTACTTTAATGCCAGAAGATACGTCCAATTTTAACTCGTGACCTTCGATAGATTTTACTTTACCGGCTTGTACATCGGCTGCAGTGATTTTTGCTGGCACAACGTGTGCAGTTAATAATTTAGTTAATGCCGCTTTATCTTTTAACAATACATCTAATTTATCTTTTGGAATTTTTGCAAAAGCATCATCGTTTGGCGCGAAAACTGTAAATGGGCCTGCGCCTTTTAATGTTTCTTCTAAACCTGCAGCTTTAACTGCCGTTACAAATGTTTTTAATGAACCGTCTGCAATCGCTGAATCGACAATATCATCTGCATAAGCGGCATTTGAAACGGATAATGCAAATAATGTTGCCAGTAATACTTTTTTCATAACATTCCTTAAAATTGATGTGTACTTAATTATTAGTAAACTTGTAAATATCAACAAATTTTCTAATAAAGATGCGCTAAGAAAGCTGCGAGCGTTTATGCAAACTATATGTAAAAAACAATATAAATCGTTAAACACGCATCAGCTATCACGCCTTAACGCTAGCTATAGCAATAACGTTGACAGTAAAAGTGTGGTTAATATCTTAAATTTGCCAAATATTAAAAAGAATTAGGGAATCGGGAATTAATCCCAAAACTGTGGCGGAATTAAGGGGACGCTGGAATGAAAATACAAGGAAAGGTTAGTGCGCCCAATCTATAGCGGTAGAGTCGCACTGGGTCAACGACGACTCATCGGCACAAGGTTACTCGTTCATTAGCAACATCATGCTTACTACCTTATTCACTGCACTAACTACCCGACTTTAGCATGCCAAACATGCGATTGCCAGTGCGCTTTTATCTAGCAGCAAGTATTGCAGCAACTATTAATTAAAATATTAAAATCAAACACATCACCATTTAACCGTATAAATATTGCGCTAAATAATGGGTTAACTATTAAAATGTCAGAACCATTCAATAGCGCATCTTATGCAACAATTATTCACACAACAAAACTTCGCCTTCAGCAAATTACTCGCTTTTCGCATCCAAATCGTACTGGCCTATCAAATCATGGCGGTTGCTGTTGGTTGGCATATTTATGAGATCACGCACGATACATTGTCATTGGGTTTGGTTGGTTTAGCAGAAGTCATTCCGTATTTTGCCTGCGCGTTATTTGCTGGCCATGCGGTTGATCATTATTATTCACGCCGCATATTTGGCATATTTGCAGCGGCGATGTTGTGCCTGAATGCCTTGACTCTTACTCTGGTTACGCAAGGCATATTGACTGGCAATAGCAGTTATTGGATATATGGCTCAATCGCGTTTACAGGCTTTGCGCGCGCGTTTATCGCACCCAGTGTTAATTCACTGTTCGCCATTATTTTGCCGCGTGAATCTTTCGGCAGAGCGATTGGTATCAGCAGTAGCATCTTTCAGTCTGGCTTGGTTTTAGGGCCCGCAATTGGGGGTTTAACGATTGGTTTCGCAGGCAAAACGGCTGCTTATGCACTGGCGACTTTGCTGTGTTTTGGCGCGGCGATTACCATGTGGGGGATTAAAGTGAAAGAACCTAAAGCGCAAAGTGACATACCAGTTTTCACTAGCATCAAACAAGGTTTAGATTTTGTATTCAGCAATCAAATCATGCTGGGCGCGTTGTCGTTAGACATGTTCGCCGTGCTGTTTGGCGGCGCAGTTGCCATGCTGCCAGCGTTCATTCAAGACATTTATAAAATCGGCCCAGAAGGTTTAGGTATATTGCGCGCAGCACCAGCAGTTGGAGCGATTGCCACCGGTTTATGGCTAACGCGCCATCCGATTAATCGCCATGCAGGTCGCTGGTTATTATGCGCAGTCGCAGGTTTTGGCTTAAGTATCATTGGTTTTGGCTTGGCCACCAGTTTCTGGATGGCCTTCGCGTTACTACTGTTTTCTGGCGTTGCTGACGGCATTTCCGTTGTGATGCGTCAAACCATTATGCAGCTGATCACGCCAGATGGCATGCGTGGCCGCGTTTCAGCCATTAACGGTATTTTTATCGGCTCATCCAACGAGCTGGGCGCGTTTGAATCCGGGCTTTCCGCACGCGTGATGGGTTTGGTGCCATCGGTGATTTTTGGTGGATTGATGACGTTGTCTGTGGTGGGTGCTACTGCAAAATTAGCGCCAAAACTGCGTGATTTAGAGTTGCATCAGATTCAATAGAATCGACAATTATTAAGCTAATTTTAAGGCCAATTTTTTAAAGCTATTTCCACCACCGCCAGCAGTTCTTGTTTTGTTGCGCCGCTAGTCGCCTGTACCGATAAACCTTGATGAATGGTCGCTAAATATTTAGCTAACGCATTTGCATCTGCATCGTGTGGTAAATCGCCTTGCACTTTAGCTAATTCAAAACGCGCGGCAAATGCCTCTTCAAAACGTTTTCTATATGTAATCAACTCTTGCTGAATAACACTAGAACTTTGACCGCAAGTAAGCGCCGCCTGCACAATCAAACAGCCATTTGGTGTAGATTGATTGCTGAAAAACTCTACAGCTTGCTTTAAAAAGCCTTCCACTACTTGATGCGCTGTTGGCGCATTTTTTACTTCCGTCACAAAAGCGACTGGTCCCACTATATAACGCGCTAATGCTTTACGAAATAACTGCTCTTTATTGCCGAAAGCCGCATAAATACTCGGTTTATTAATCCCAAGCGCATCCGTCAATTCCGCCATAGAAGTACCTTCATAACCATGCGCCCAAAATAACTGCATGGCTACATCTAAGGCTTTTTCCTGATTAAACGCCAGCGGACGACCGCGTGGTTTAACGGGAGGCTTAATAGATTCTTTGATGGTTTCTTCAGTTTGCATTTTCAGTTTAAATTTAAAGATAAATATTCACGAATTATAATATTGTACCATTAGGTATAAAACTATTTGACAAATTATTTTATCTCATCTAATATTTATTTACCAATCGGTATAAATATAAATTTAAGGATTAAAAAATGTCAACATCATCAGAAAAAATAGCTTTTATCTCAGGCGCAAATCGCGGAATTGGATTTGAAACAGCCAAAAATTTAGCCTCATTAGGTATTACAGTCGTTATCGGCGCACGTGATATGTCAAAAGGCGAAACAGCGGCCAAGCAATTACAGGCATTAGGCTATAAGGTCGAGGCAATTCATTACGATGCTGATCAGGCAAAATCGGCAGACAGCGTATTTGAGCATTTGAATAAGCATTACGGCAAATTAGATATTCTGGTGAACAATGCAGGTATCAATCAAGAACAATTAATGGGCAGCAATAACAGCAGCACCGTTAGTAAAGAAATCTTGCAGCAAACTTTTCACAGCAACCTATTTGCGGTGATTGAATTAACGCAAAAACTATTACCACTGATTAAAAAATCAGCTGCTGGGCGTATCGTTAATCTTTCCAGCATTTTGGGATCGCTCACTTTACACAGCATGCCCAATTCACCGATCGATCCTGCCAAAGCATTTGCTTATAACGCTTCTAAAACTGCATTAAATGTCTACACCGTGCATCTGGCGCATGAATTAAAAGACACCAATATCAAAGTAAATTCAGCGCATCCAGGTTGGGTAAAAACAGAATTGGGTGGCGATAATGCACCGATGGAAGTTGCTGATAGTTACAAAACTAGCGTGCAATTGGCTACTTTGGATAGTAACGGCCCTAATGGCGGATTTTTCCATGACGGCGAGCCATTGCCTTGGTAAATTTTAAAAAAAGTTAATGTGAAAATAACTAAATAAAGGACAGGCAATGCAAAATTTATCCAATAAAAACTTATCCCGCATTGGTCAAGTATCAGAGATTCAAATAAGTGGTGGCAGAACTTTACGATTTTTAAAAACGGGGGCTGGTGCACCATTGATTTTGTTGCATACTATTCGCACGCAACTGGATTATTTTCAAGAAGTGATTCCATTACTTGCGCAACATTACACCGTGTATGCGATTGATTTACCTGGACATGGATATTCGTCAATTGATGCCAAAGCCAATTACGATGAACCTTATTTTCGCAGTGCAGTGATTAATTTTATAGAGAAACTTGATCTGCGCGAGCTTACTTTGGTAGGCGAATCAATCGGCGCTGTTTTAGCACTCACTGTGGCCAGCGCATTGCCTGAACGTATCAAAGCTGTAGTTTCATCCAATACTTATGACTATGACACGCGCTATGCAGATGGCGTGCGTCGTGGAAATTTTATCGCTAACTTCATCCTCGGGCATTTTGCTATCCCAGTTTTAGGGGCTGTTTTTGCGGCGATGGAAAATAAACTATTGCTTGGCATCATCATGCGCGGTGGATTGCGGTTGAAACGCTGGATGCCCAAGCAATTACTCAGCGAATTTAACCGCGCAGGGTTCCGCAAAGGCTATCGTTATGTAGAGCGTAATGTATTCGCCAATTGGCATTCTTGGGGCGAGGCGAGGTCAAACTATGCCGCCGTAAAAGTGCCTGTGAAACTGATATACGGTGAACATGATTGGTCTACATTAGCCGAACGCGAACGCACGGCGAAAGAACTGGGTGGCATAGCAATCACAACCGTAGCCAATACTGGTCATTTTGCATTTGTCGATAATCCACACAAACTAGCCGAACTTGTTTTATCTAACCATTAATACAATCAATTAAGAATACAAGAAAAAACTATGGCAAAAAAAATAGCTCATCGATATCGCACTCTCTTATTTGCCTTAATGATGTCGGCAAATACGGCATTGATCGTGTCTGGCATTATTATGTTCATGCATGCAAAACCTAATACGCCGTTTATATCACAATGGATGGGCGCATTTACTACCGCTTGGCCGATTGTATTTGTGGCCATTTTAATCATCGCGCCACTGGTGAATAAACTGCTAAATGTGCTTGTGGAAGCGCATTAGGCTTACATTCAGTAAGCAAATATATTGATTGAATTATTAAAGATGGAAGAGATTTTGGTCAAAAAAATACAGGCCATAAATAGCCTGTTATTAAATTAAAAAACTACTTTAGCTGGACTTACTTTTTAGCAGACTTACTTTTTAGCCGGACTTGGTTTCATTGGAATAATTGAATGCACTGGAACGACAACTTCTTTACTTTTTTTAGGTTTTTTTGTTTCTTTGTTACTTTTAATTTGACCTTTAGCCATGATGATTCTCCTAAATGAATAATGGCTCATCATAGGCTGATAGAAAAATATAGGGCAATTATTTGGTTAACTATTTATATCTCAATTTAAACTAAATTTATATCAGCCCAACTCAAATAAACAATTTAGTTAGAATTCGGCTGTTTCTCGTTAATGATAGTTTGGCTGCTAAAAGGCTGTTCTCTCAACCTTTCAGCCATGGCTTTAGATTCTTCGCTGCGTTTTTCAGTGTAGCGTAATAAGTTTTCTAATTCCGAAGCAGAAGGCAACGCTGGGTCTTGCGGCAATTTGGATAGTTTTTCAAAACTTTCTTCATAAGGCTCGCTGATTGAAATATCGATTTTGCTTGCCAATGAGTCATAGGTCGATTTGCCCTGTTTACCTTCATGCATGATTTCCAGCCAAGAACGGTTGATCGATTGATCGAGATATAAAAACTCATTGATCTGGCTGCGTAATAACACTTCATCACTCCAACGATATTTAGGCGCGGGAATCGATTTGACCAGCACAAACGTTGCAAAGACCATCAGCAAGACAGCAGCTGCGCTATATTTAATGGGCATAACACGCGCTGTAATACTTTGCGATAAAACAATGCTGGCCAATATGCCAGTGACAAAACCGCCAATATGCGCGGCATTATCAATACCAGGAATAATAAATCCCAGCACGATTGTAAATGCAGAGAAAGCTAATCCGCCGCCAAATAACCAACGAAATTCATGTTTGGAAATAGCAGCACGCTCGCGCCATAAAAACACAAAAGCGGCGCCATAAATGCCAAATATTGCGCCAGATGCACCGCCAGAAACGGCCAAATTGCCTTGTACGACTAGCGAAACCAAATTACCGAACAAACCGCTGACCAAATAAATACACAGGAATCGCCAATGACCGTACATGCGTTCAACCAGCTGGCCTGCATCCCACAGCGCGAAACTATTTAACGCCAAATGCACGGCGCCAAAATGTAAAAACATGGCGGTACCTAAACGCCACCATTCGCCATCTTGCGTGGCTGGACCAAAATTTGCGCCCCAATTTAATTGTATGCCATTGGGCGAATGCCAAAAGCCAGCGCCTCCAAATAACATGGCGATAAAAACCAGCACGTTGATGCTGAATAAAAGCTGCGTTACGCCAATTTTTGGCGTGCGCTGAATTAATAATTCATGAAGAGATTGCAAGAAAATTCCATCTCGTTAAATATTTAAAGTATCGCTATTGATAATAAAAAGTCTGAGCGTTTATGACAGTGAATAGTTTAATGGATATTCATGACGAAACGGTTTAATGTCAGGATGATTCGACTTTAACCTACATTTAAGATGAATAATTAACGCTAAAATAACCACAACTTTTATCAACATTACATTAAGGATTTCGCCATGTTATCAATGTTTGACGCCACCATTTCACCATTAAGCCGCAGTTTAAAAAACTTAAGTTACATTCTTAAAAAAGGCGAGGAATATGCCGATGCTAAAAAAATTGAACATTCAAACCTGTTAAATGCGCGACTTTTTGTTGATATGTATACGTTAACGCGTCAAGTGCAAATCGCTACCGATATGAGCAAAGGCGCAGCTGCCCGTTTGGCTGGTGTAGAAGTGCCTAAATATGAAGATGATGAAACTACATTTGATGCTTTACAAGCGCGTATTGCAAAAACGCTGACATTTATTGAATCGATTAAAAGTGAGCAATTAACCGATGCAGAAACGCGCGAAATCACCATCACCGTGCGCAAAGTCGAGTTTAAATTTTCTGGTCAAGATTATCTGTTGAATTGGGTGATGCCGAACGTGTATTTTCATGTTGTGACTGCTTATAACATTCTGCGTCATAATGGCGTAGCGCTTGGAAAGCCAGATTTTTTAAGAATCGGTCACAACTAAATGAGTTTGTAGCCTTTAATACGGAAATATTAACGGCTACAAATAATGCGATTTCGCCCTGCTTGTTTTGCCTGATAAAGCCGACTATCCACTTCATGGATAAATGCCAGTGCGCCTTCTTCTGATTCTGGAATCAGCGTGCCAACGCCAATACTGACAGTTAAAATCTGGCTGACTTCTGATTTTTCATGCATGATTTGCTCTTTAAAAATCAGCTGATGACAACGCTCTGCCACTTTTTTTGCGGCGGCAGCATCCGTTTCTGGCAACACAATCACAAATTCTTCACCACCAAAACGTGCGCAAAAATCGCGCGCGCGTGTGGCTGCACCATTTAAAACTTGCGCAACGCGCTTCAGGCAATCGTCGCCTTGAATATGCCCGTAATGATCGTTGTATTGTTTAAAATAATCGATATCTAACATGATGATGGAAAGCGGCTGGTTATTGCGACGCGCGTTCAACCATTCCATTTCCAGAATCGAACATGCGGCGATTCGCCACGCCAGTTAAGCCATCTTTAAACGATAATTCTTCTAATTTCTTCTGCAAAGTGATGAGTTTTTCTTCGGTTTCTTTGCGTTCACTAATATCAAACATAAAGCCGACTAGCGATTCAACCTCGCCATTTTTTTTGCGAATCACATGCACCACATCGCGAATCCACACATAACCGCCATCCTTAGTCAGCGCGCGATAATCCGCCTCATGATCGATGCCTGCCTGAGATTTTGAAATACAATAATTCGCCACCCATTCTTTATCGTCTGGGTGCATTCTATCGACCCAATCCTGACTGGTTAGCCAACTGGATTGCGACCAGCCAAGCAGCTTCTCAATCTGCGGGCCAACGTAGACAAAAGTCATCGTGGCCCAATCTAATTTCCACGGTATGGCTTTGGTCGATTCTAATAAAGTCTTATAAACATCGCTTGTTTGATCATTACTTACTATTGCATCGGTCATTTCTAATTCCAAAACTTGAATAATTTATTTTGTGTGGTTTCTTAGTTAAGCCTAATAATCATACGCCTACACAAATTCAATTGAAAAATTTAAAATCTAATAGTCATCCACTTTGTGAAAAAATTTAAATTGCAGTGCAAAAATCACACATTGTCCAATTGCATCAGACGGCATAAACTCATCAATCGTCTTGCAGTTGATTTGAATAGAGCTTGATTTGAATGTATAAACTCAGTGCAAATAATTTTAATAAAATAATAGGTTAGGTGAATCGCATGATACGCAAACATTTGAATATTTTTGTTACCTTGGTGATTTTACTAGCAGTTGGCATTGGCTTTATGCTCAATCAAAACAGTGCAACGTCGCCGACCCCAAGTGCTGAACAGAAAATATTGATGCAGATTGGCGATAGATGCGTGGGCATTTCTGAAAATAGCGTCGCTGATAAAAAAGCCGTGGTGGCTTTTCAGCAGCTAGAAATTCAAGGTAATAAAGCCAATGTGGTAGTTAGCTGTATGCGCGATAACGGCTATGGTCAAAACCCAGCATGGCTAAAATATGCACAGCCGATTGCAAAAACCGATGCCGAAAAAAATAATATTTCGGCAGATGAAGCCTTAACTGCATTAGCGCGCCGTGACATGTTGTTATTTAATGAAGAGAAAAATCGACCGATTTACTGGGTTAAATTAAAGTGATTTTTTAATCAATCTTAATCTATGGTTTCCCACGCATTAATGCGTTTTTTTGGCTGAGAAGCCAGTTGCGCATAATGAAAATGTCGCCCGCCTAACCACAAACACAACCCAATACTTGCGAAAGCGAGTTGCCCAAGCGCTAGCCACAAAACTGAATGTAATAACAGCGGCGCAATAATGCCTGCGACTGCAGCGCCCAACATGGTCTGCGTGAAGGATTGACATGAAGCCACCGTGCCGCGAATCTGGGGAAACAGATCCATTACCAATAAAGTAATTGTCGGCGCAACCAAAGACATACCCAAAGTATAGAAAAACAAGGGAATCACTGACCAAGGAATGGCGGGCGGATAAAATAGGTGATATAGCACATTGCCTGCCGATGCGCCGATCAGCAAAATATAACCGATCAACATGATTCTGCCGACTGACACCTTGCCCGCCATGCGATTAGCCGTAAGCGCACCTAAAAAGATACCACCAACCGCTGGAATAAACTGCCAGGCGAATTGGTCTGGCCCTAAACCTAAATGTTTGGTGATAAACACTGGCGCGGCAGCTACATACAAAAACAAGCCTGCAAAATTAAATGCAAGTGCACCTGCCTTTAATTGAAATATCGGCGATATAAATACTTGTTTGTAACTGGCTGCTAAAAATTGCGGGTTAAATGGTGTGCGTTTTTCTACTGTCAAAGATTCTGGCAATTTTTTGTAACAAAACCAAAACAGTAATGCCGTGTAAACAAATAGCACCAGAAAAATCGTCCGCCATTCGTAATATTTGACTATCCAGCCACCGAAAATGGGCGCAATCGCAGGTGCGATAGAAAATATCATCGTTACTAGCGACAACAATCTTGCGGCTGGTACATCAGAATAAAGATCGCGAATAATCGCGCGGCCAACTACCACGCCAGCACCAGCTGACAACCCTTGCAGCATTCTGAATGCCCATAAATATTCTACTGTGTGCGATGCAGCGCAACCCAAAGTAGCGACGCTGAAAACCGCTAATGACATCAAAATTATATTGCGACGACCAAATGCATCTGAAAGCGAACCGTGCCACAAAATCATAATCGCAAACGAAAACATATAGGCCGTTAATGTTTGCTGCACTTCGATCAAACTCGCGCCAAGCGATGCCTCGATTGCTGGAAACGCCGGCAAATAAGTGTCTATAGAAAATGGACCGAGCATGGCCAAACCAGCCAGCATAATGGCTAATATTGTGCTGGAAGGATTTGGATTGATTTTAGAATCGGTTTGCATAGGCTTTAGTTCGATTATTTTTGTTTCTTAAATCATTTGGTTAAATATAGGGTTAAGTCAGTTTAAACAAATACAAATTCAATCTTTAGTTGTAAAAAGACAGAAAAATTTATTTTTACAGCTGGTTTCTATTATTTTATAGCACTCAATACATCGACCAAATAATCAAACACGACTCTCACCCGTTCGGCTACTGGCCCGCGCTGTGGTCTATACACGTATATACCCCAAGGATTGGGCGAATATTGTGGTAATACCGACACCAATTCGCCACTGCGAATATATTTTTCGCACAAAAAATCACCGAGTTGTCCATATCCAATTCCCGCTAAAACAGCGTCTAATTCAGCGTTAGGATCATCGGTGATAAATGTAGGGGAAACCGGAAAAAAATCTGGCGCATTGGCGAAATTCCATGACCATGCCCTGCCTGTATTCTGATCGATCAACCCTGTGTAAGGCATTTGAAAAAGTGCTTCCAAACTTTGTGGCACACCCGTTTTCGCAATGAGTTCTGGTGTGCCCACGATATAGAATTTCAACTCATTTACACGTCGCGCAACATTTCTGTTATTACTAAAAAACCCGACACGCACGCCAATATCCATCTGATCTGCAACGACATTATCGATTAAATTTGAAAATCTTAAATCAAATTGAATGCCAGGATGATCTTTTAAAAAGTCAGTCAGCGCAGGCAGTAAATACTGCTGGCCAAATGAATTAGGCATGGTGATTTTAACCAAACCTTCTACAGCTTGCGGTTTAAGGCTTTTTTGAGACTGGAAAAAAGTATCCACCTGGTCAATCAAAGCTTCACTTTTTAGCACCATTTGCTTGCCGAATTCGGTAATGGTGGTATTGCGCGTACTTCTGTAAAACAATGGCTCACCCAATAATTCTTCAAGCTCTTTGATTGCGCGCGTAACCGATTGCGGTGAAACACCGAGGCGAATGGCGGCTTCGCGGAAGTTTAAAGAATCTGCTACCACTTTAAAAATACGCAGCATTTCCATTTGATTTTGCATGATACGATTGATCCACTATTTGGAATTATCAATTCCAAATTATTCCACACATTGATAGATAACACTATGCGATTATGCTGAGTAAGATAAAGCGCTTCCCGTTTTAGGGGTTTGCCCACATCAAATTAATCTAATAATAAAAGCAGTTTCCAACTATAAAAATACGCAAGAAAATCAAGGAGCTATAGCATGATTACTTTAAATATCAACGGCAAGGAAAAATCGCTGGATGCAGAAGACGACATGCCGATCTTATGGGCATTAAGAGATGTCGCACACCTGACAGGCACTAAATTTGGCTGTGGCATGGCGCAATGCGGTGCTTGTACTGTGCATCTGGATGGCCAGGCAATCCGTTCCTGCATCACGCCAATCAGCGCAGCCGTTGGTAAAAAAATCACCACGATTGAAGATATGCAGAACGACAAAATCGGTCAACTCGTTCAGGCGGCGTGGAAAGAGATTGACGTCGTGCAATGCGGTTATTGCCAGTCAGGCCAGATTATGTCGGCTACAGCCTTGCTTGCTAGCAATCAAAAACCAACCGATGCAGATATCGATGCCGCCATGAGTGGCAATATCTGCCGTTGCGGAACATATCCGCGTATCCGTGCAGCCATTCACAATGCTGCAAGCAAGTTAGCTTAAGGAGCCGACCATGAACGCACCTTTAAAATCAACCCTAAATTCACCCCTGAATATTTCCAGACGTACTTTTATTAAAGCTGGCGCGCTGGTCGTTGGCGGTTTGGTTATTGCCTTTTCTATTCCGCATGCCAAACGCTTTCTAATGCCCGGTTCTGTAGCAGATCCAGCCGCAGGCGCAGCCAAAGATGCGCCAAAATTACCCACGCCGAATGCTTATCTGCGTATCGGTAACGATAATACGATCACCGTTCTGCTTGCGCATAGCGAGATGGGACAAGGCATTTGGACAACACTGCCCATGCTGATCGCTGAAGAACTGGATGCAGACTGGAGCAAAATCAAAGTAGCACATGCTTCTGCTGCACCGGAATATATCCATACCGCATATGGCATCCAGATTACAGGCGGCTCTTCAACTACTTGGTCTGAATTCGACCGTTACCGCCAGGCAGGTGCATTGACCCGTGCATTGTTAGTCAACGCGGCGGCTGAAAAATTAGGCATTGCTGCTGACAGCCTGAAAACTGAAAACGGTTTTGTGATCAGTGGTGATCAAAAAATCCCTTATGGTGAATTAGCTGAAGCGGCTGCCAAACTGGAAACGCCTAAATCAATTACATTAAAAGAGCCAAAAGATTGGAAAATCATTGGCAAAGCCACCAAACGTTTAGATGGCCCTGAAAAGATAAATGGAACGGCGATTTTTGGGCAGGATATCCAGTTTGATGGCCTGATGACCGCGATGGTGGCACGTTCGCCTGTGTTCGGCGGAACTGTTAAAACCTTTGATGCCACTGCAGCCAAACAAATAAAAAGCGTGCGCCAAGTGGTACAAGTGCCAACCGGCGTAGCGGTGATTGCCGATAACTACTGGGCTGCAAAAAAAGGGCGTGAAGCTTTAAAAGTGGATTGGGATCTAGGTGAAAACGCCGGTCTTGATTCAAAAGCCTTGCTGGTTGAATATAAAAAGATGGCTGCTACAACTGGCTTAACCGCTGCAAAAGCCGGTGATAGCAAAACCGCTATGGCTAAAGCAGAAAAATTTGTTGAAGCCGAATATGCTTTGCCTTATTTAGCCCATTCTCCAATGGAGCCTTTAAATTGCGCAGTGAAAATTGATAAAGACAGTTGTGAGATTTGGACTGGCACGCAAATGCAGGGAACCGATCAAACCGCCGCAGCAAAAATATTGGGTTTAAAACCTGAGCAAGTCAAAATCCACACTTTATTCTTGGGTGGTGGTTTTGGCCGCAGGGCTAACCCCGCGGCAGATTTCGTATCAGAAGCGGTACAAGTTGCTAAAGCAGCTGGTGTCCCAGTAAAAACCGTTTGGAGCCGCGAAGATGATGTAAAAGGAGGTTATTACCGGCCGATGTTTGTTCACAAAGCCAAAATTGCTTTGGATGCAAATGGCATGCCTTCCGCTTGGGAGCATGTCGCGGTAGGTCAATCCATTATGTTAGGCACGCCTTTTGAAGCATTCCAGATCAAAAATGGTATTGATGCGACTTCAGTAGAAGGTACTGCGGATTCACCTTATTTGAAAAGCATCCTGAATTATCACGTGAGCCTGCATACCGCCAAAACTAAAGTACCTGTACTTTGGTGGCGTTCAGTTGGTCACAGCCATACAGCGTTTGTGATGGAAAGCCTGATTGATGAGCTTGCACATAGTGCTAAAAAAGACCCGCTGGAATACCGCCGAGTGTTATTAAAAGATCATCCGCGTCATTTGGCGGCGCTTAATCTGGCTGCTGAAAAAGCGAATTGGGATAAACCACTGGCTAAAGGTGTGTTCCGTGGTATTGCAGTGCATGAATCGTTTGGCAGTTATGTGGCGCAGATTGCAGAAGTTTCTGTCAATGAAGGTGAAGTTAAAGTGCATCGCGTGGTTTCTGCCATTGATTGTGGCTTGGCGGTGAATCCGGATTCATTGAAAGCACAAATGGAATCATCTGTTTCATTTGGTTTGGGCGCCGCACTGCAAAGCGAGATCACCTTTAAAGATGGCATGGTCGAGCAGTCGAATTTCCACGATTACCAAGTGATGCGCATGGGCAATATGCCTAAAGTGGAAGTGTATATCGTGCAAAGCACTGAAAAAATGGGCGGCGTTGGCGAACCTGGTTTACCGCCAGTTGCACCTGCTGTCACCAATGCGATTTTTGCGGCAACTGGCAAGCGTATCCGTACATTGCCTATTGGCAATCAGTTAGCTTAACTTAGGTTAGATTTAGGGGATTATTCTCAAAAAACTTGCTCAATAATTCTGGTTAAGTTGATTTTGTCTGTATCGGAAAATAGCTAAAAAAAGTGACTTATATGTTGGCTAGTGCACAGACAGCTAAAATTACTTTTAATAGTGTTGTAGTCATTCTTAATCTTTTTTGAGATTTTTTGTATTAACTAATTTTCTTAATATGGACGATACTGAATGACTACATTTGACCCTTCACGCCGAAAGTTCATTCAAACCACTGCAGTTAGTGGCGGGGCAGTAGTTGCTGCCCGGCTGACGACTGAGGCTGAAGCTCGGTCAGTGCTTCAGCCCAAGCAGGTAACCGAACCGGCAAAAGTTGATATTTTGTTACGCGTCAACGGTAGCGAGCATCGGTTAATGGTAGACCCACGGATGACTTTACTGGATGCGCTGCGCGAACGTTTGCAGTTAACAGGCAGCAAGAAAGGTTGTGATCAGGGGCAATGTGGTGCTTGTACCGTCATTGTGGATGGACGGCGGATTGTGTCTTGCTTGACGCTTGCGGTGATGCAAGAGGGGCACGACATTATCACTATTGAAGGCTTAGGAACGCCCACTAACCTGCATCCGATGCAGGCGGCTTTCATCAAACACGATGGCTATCAATGCGGCTTCTGTACACCCGGCCAAATCTGCTCAGCAGTCGCAATGCTTGATGAAGTAAAAGCTGGTGTACCGAGCCATGTAACAGCCGATTTAACCCGCTCCCCGGAAATGAACACGATTGAGTTCCGTGAACGAATGAGCGGTAACATCTGCCGTTGCGGCGCCTATTCAAACATCCAAGAGGCGATTGCTGAAGTGGTGGGAGAACGGGCATGAGAGGCTTTAACTATGAAAGAGCGAATTCAATTGCAGAAGCTGTTGCAAAAGCGGCGCATATTAAAGGCGCAAAGTTTATCGCTGGCGGCACTAACCTAGTCGATTTAATGAAAATACAAGTGGAAACACCGACCTACTTGATCGACATTAATGACTTGGGGTTGGACAAAATAGAAACTAATCCCGAGGGTGGATTACGCATTGGTGCATTAGTACGAAATACCGATCTTGCAGCGAATGATCATGTTCGGCGGGACTACGGTGTACTTTCCCGCGCGCTATTGGCTGGTGCGTCCGGCCAGTTACGCAACCAAGCAACCACAGCTGGCAATCTACTTCAGCGCACTCGCTGCCCTTATTTTTATGACACGAATATGCCCTGTAATAAAAGAGAGCCCGGGACCGGCTGCAGCGCTATCGGCGGTTATAGCCGGCAACATGCGATTGTTGGCGTGAGTGATAGCTGCATCGCTACACATCCGAGTGATATGGCTATTGCCATGCGGGTGCTTGATGCAACGGTTGAGACGATGCGACCGAATGGTTTAACTCGTACGATCCCAATCGCGCAATTCCACAAACTGCCCGAAAACACGCCACATATCGAACACACATTAGAACCTGGAGAATTGATTACTGCTGTAACGTTACCTAAACCAGTGGGTGGCACGCAAATATATCGCAAGGTGCGTGATAGGGCCTCTTATGCATTTGCGCTTATCTCAGTCGCTGCCATTGTCCAGCGCGATGGCACTGGCAGAGTTGCATTGGGAGGAGTTGCGCACAAACCATGGCGCGTTGAAGCGGCCGAGCGTGATATGTCGCGCGGTGCTAAAGCTTTGACAGCAGGATTGTTAGCCAATTCGCATACCACGCATGACAATGCATTTAAGGTTTTGCTGGTAGAGCGCACAATTGCCTCCGTCCTTAATGAAGCAAAAGGATAAATCATGAAATTCGACACCCCAGCTTCTACCAATCCAATTGATCAACTCAAGGTAATTGGCCAACCTGCTTCTCGTATTGATGGACCACTTAAAACAACTGGTACCGCTCCCTACGCTTATGATCGATATAACGTTATACCAAATCAAGCTTACGGATATGTGCTTGGCTCAGCCATTGCCAAAGGCCGCATCGTTTCAATGAATCTATCTGCCGCCAGCGCTTATCCTGGCGTTATTACTATTGTGACCGCACAAAATGCCGGAAAACTAAGCAAAGGCGATTTCAATACGGCTTTGTTGCTAGGCGGGCCTGAAATTCAACATTATCATCAAGCCGTTGCTGTAGTAGTTGCTGAGACGTTTGAGCAAGCGCGTGCTGCAGCGCATCTTATTAAAGTCCAGTATGTCCGCTCAAAGGGATTTTTCGACTTGGCCGCTGAAAAATCTAAAGGCGTTGCCAATGATGATCCGAATACGATTGCAAAAAGTGCTGTCGGTAGTTTTGCAAGTGCATTCCAATCGGCGCCTGTTCAATTAGATTCATCTTATTCAACCGCGCACGAATCGCACTCCATGCTTGAACCACATGCGTCGATTGCCGCTTGGGATGGCGATCAGCTAACGCTTTGGACTTCTAATCAAATGATTGCGTGGGCGGTAGGCGATATGGCTAAGACGCTGCGTATACCCAAAGAAAAAATTCGTGTGATTTCACCTTATATTGGCGGCGGTTTTGGTGCAAAGCTCTTTTTACGTTCAGATGCTTTAATGGCAGCCCTTGCCGCACGTGCCGCGCGACGTCCTGTGAAAGTGAGCTTGCAACGCGCTTTAATCCCCAACAATACTGTACATCGTTCGGCGACCATCCAGCGATTACGAATTGGTGCAACAAAAGATGGCCAAATTACTGCGATAGGACATGAAAGCTGGTCAGGTAATCTACCAGATGGCGGCCCAGAGGCTGGGGCAATCCAGACGCGGGCACTTTATGCTGGCGCTAATCGCATGACATCGAATTATGTGTCTCATTTGGATCTTCCCGAGGCAAACGCAATGCGCGCGCCGAATGAAGCGCCAGGTCTGGCGGCGCTTGAGATCGCAATGGATGAAATGGCTGAAAAGCTAGGCATGGACCCTGTAAAATTTCGCATCATGAACGATACGCAAGTGGTCCCCGATTCTCCGCCCAAGCCAGCCTCAACCGACCCTCAATCTAAAAAGCCAGAGACAAAAGAGAAGCCCAATCCTCACCCACCTTTCTCGTTACGCCAACTGGTCAAATGTTTTGAAATAGGTGCCGAGCGTTTTGGATGGGATAAACGCATTGCTAAACCTGGCCAAGTACGCGATGGAAGCTGGCTGGTAGGAATGGGGACCGCGGCAGCCTTTCGCGACAATATAGTTACCAAATCTGCGGCACGCGTGCGATTGGACAATCGTGGGCATATCACTGTGGAAACCGATATGACCGATATCGGCACAGGCAGTTACACGATCATTGCGCAGACTGCAGCAGAAATGATGGGTGTGCCACTGGAAAAAGTCACGGTTCGCTTGGGCGACTCAAGTTTCCCTGCTTCTTCGGGCTCAGGTGGGCAATGGGGTGGGAACAGTTCGACTTCTGGTGTTTATGCAGCTTGTATTAAGTTACGTGAAGCAATCGCGCTGAAGGCTAAGGAACAACTGACACAAGAACAGCAACCTAAATTCAATATGAAAGACGCGGTATTCTCTGATGGAAAAATCCAAAGTGGATCACAAAGTTTTATGTTGGCTGACTTGGCAGGTAACCGTGGTTTAGTTGCTGAAGATGCAATTGAGTTTGGCGACCTTGATAAAAAATATCACCAGTCAACTTTTGGTGCACATTTCGTGGAAGTTGGCGTAGATGCTGCAACAGGTGAAATACGTATTAGACGCATGCTTGCCGTGTGCGCCGCTGGCCGCATATTGAATCCAAAAACTGCGCGCAGCCAAGTCATTGGCGCGATGACAATGGGGGTTGGTGCTGCGTTGATGGAAGGGCTTGAAGTGGACAAGCGATATGGATTTTTCGTCAACCACGATCTGGCTGGCTATGAAGTGCCGGTGCACGCAGATATTCCGCATCAGGAAGTGATTTTTCTGGATGAAACTGACCCTATCTCATCACCCATGAAAGCAAAAGGCGTGGGTGAACTTGGCATCTGCGGTGTTGCAGCCGCAATTGCCAACGCGGTTTACAACGCTACAGGCGTTCGCGTACGCGACTATCCGATTACGCTTGATAAATTAATCACAAAAATGCCAACGATGGTTTAACACAATTAAAAGTGCAAAAAATAAAGAGGTTTTATGAAATCTGCTGATTTAGAAGTGTTAACTCGCGCACTGGAATGGCTGGAAAATGGCT
>Ga0247736_10000205_pt1 | contig 21985 bp, 18 predicted proteins | sample UWRJL193509B2_FD_180935 | JGI IMG/M metagenome (GOLD analysis project Ga0247736, IMG submission 180935) | Plant litter microbial communities from Arlington Agricultural Research Station in Wisconsin, United States - UWRJ-L193-509B-2 | ecosystem: Environmental > Terrestrial > Plant litter >...
GTGGGTCATCTGTTGTGCTGGCAGTAGTGAGAGCATCATCCATTCGATCAATTAAAGGTAAATATACCCGATCTCGAATAGCATGAAAAATTTCTGTTTTATTTTTAAAATGCCAGTAAACCGCGCCGCGCGTCACTTCTGCTTGCAACGCGATGTGCTCTAACGTAGAGCGACTAACACCACGTTTTAAAAAAACTTCTTTGGCAGCATCAATAATGCGTTGCCGAGTGAGTTCTGCGTCTTCTTTCGTTTTTCTTACCATAGTTTAAACACTTAATTGATTTAACATTTATTAAAAATTTACTACTTCATCTAGATGTACATATATATATGAATTATTAAATTGAAACTAAATATTCACTGTTACTACAATTTAACAAAATATTGTTTACATACATTCTTGTTTGTATATAATATACAACAAATAGAATGATAAATAAATCATTATTATCATTATCGACATCATGGTTAATCATTAATCGTGGTGAAAAAACTTTTAAACAGGGTTCTCAATCATGCTTTTTTTGTCGCAAGCAAGTAGCTTAAATACAAGTCATTTAAAACAAAATGATTCAAATCGCTTTAAAAAATCAAAACTCACAAGTGCAAGTTTAATTGCAATTACAGTTATCGCGATGGCTTTACAAGGATGTGGTAAAAAACCAGATGCAGCAGCGAGTGCGCCACCGCCAATGCCTGTCAGTTATGTCAGCGTACAACCAGTTTCTGTACCAATGAGCGTAGAGTCAGTTGCCCAAACTGAAGGTGCTAAAGAAGTTGAAGTCAGGCCGCGCGTAGGTGGCATTATTTTGAAAAAAATGTTTGAAGAAGGCGAGTCTGTTAAAGCGGGTCAAGTGTTATTTATTATTGATCCTGAGCCATTCCAAATTGCGTTAGCGCAAGCTAAAGCCCAAGCAACTGGTCAGGGTGCGCGTATTACACAAACTTCGCGTGAATCTAATCGTTTAAAAGAGTTACTTGAAACACAATCTGTCAGTCAACGTGAATATGATAACGCAACATCCGATGTGAGTATTTCTCAAGCCGACATGATGCAAGCGCAAGCGAATATTAAAGAAGCGGAATTAAATCTTTCTTATACAAAAGTAACCGCGCCTGTTTCAGGCATCGCTGGTCGTTTCCAGTTTTCAGAAGGCGCATTAGTCGCTGCAAATACCAGTTTGTTAACTACGATTGTACAGTTATCACCAATTTGGGCGCGTTTCAGTTTGTCTACGACAGAGCTTGCTAGTTTAGGCGGACACGTCAATTCTAATAACGTGACGGATGTAACGTTAATATTACCTAACGGAACTGAATATGCACAAAAGGGTAAATTAAACTTTACTGCAAACTCAATTGATCCAACGTTAGGCACACAAGAGTTACGTGCGACTTTCAATAATGATGACAAAGCCTTATTGCCAGGCCAGTTTGTACGCGCTCGCGTCACAACCGGTGAGCGTGAAGGCGTTTATTTAGTCCCACAAACTGCTGTCTTAACAGGTGATTTAGGCAAGTTTGTTTATGTGGCTAATGCTAAAAATGAAGTAACACCAACGCCAGTTGTTGTGGGTGAATGGCTTGGTAAGGATTGGATTATTCTAGAAGGTTTGAAAGCGAATGATAAAGTGCTGGTGGATAATTTGATTAAATTACGTCCTGGCGCTGTAGTGCAGCCGAAAGTTTTTGTTCAGCCGACTCCAACAACGAAAGAACCTATTGCCGCTAAAGATAAGTCAGCATCAAGATCGATGACTAAATCTAAAGTAAAAGCTGGCTAATCATTCATCTGAGCATATAAAACCATGACCAAATTTTTTATTACGAGGCCTATTTTTGCCTCAGTTCTGTCCATCATCATCGTATTGGCGGGCTTGGCGGCAGCGTTGCAATTGCCAATTGCGCAATATCCGCAAATTGCACCGCCAACGGTGTTAATTACAGCGACTTATCCTGGCGCGAGTGCTGAAACACTTTCTAAAACTGTTGCAGCGCCGATTGAAGAGCAGTTAAGCGGAGTTGAAGGTTTGCTTTACTTTAACTCTAGTGCTGACTCTAGCGGCACCTTAACCATTACTGCTACGTTTGAAATCGGCACAGATGTGAATCAAGCCACATTTAACGTGAGTAATCGTGTGAATATTGCCTTGCCACGCTTGCCTGATGAAGTGCGCCGAACTGGTTTGGTCGTGCAAAAACGTTCTAACGATATTTTGCTCGTGATTATGTTGACGGACAAACAAAAGAAATATGATCCGTTATATTTAAGTAATTACGGTACGTTAAATGTATTAGACGAACTTAAACGCATTAAAGGCGTGGGCGATGCGACGATTTTTGGTGCGCAAGATTATTCCATGCGTATTTGGTTACGTCCAGACCGTATGGCGCAATTAGGTGTCACAACCACAGATATCGCGACCGCGATACAAGCACAAAATGCGCAATATGCGGCAGGTAAAATTGGTCAGGAACCGTCACCGAACTCGCAGCAGTTGGTCTACACCGTCACTGCAAAAGGTCGTTTGATTGAGCCAAGTGAGTTTGGCAATATCATCATCCGTGCACAAGGTCCGCGCGGTGTGCTTTACTTAAAAGATGTCGCACGTATTGAATTGGGCTCACAAACTTACAACGTTCGTACTGCATTAAACGGCTTGCCAGGTGTTGGTATTCCTATCTTCTTGCAAACAGGTGCTAATGCGCTTGAAACAGCAGAAGCGGTTAAAGCCAAAATGGATGAGCTGAAATTACGCTTCCCAGAAGGCGTAGATTGGGAAACGCCTTACGATACCAGTGATTTCGTTAAAGCGTCTATTTCAGAAGTGCTTAAAACGCTGGCTGAAGCCATGGTATTAGTTGTGCTTGTTGTATTTATATTCTTACAAAGCTGGCGCGCTACTTTAATTCCATTAATTGCGGTGCCAATTTCGTTAATCGGTACATTTGCTGGTTTATGGTTATTTGGTTTTTCTATCAATACGCTGACATTATTTGCGATGGTTTTATCTATCGGTATTGTGGTGGATGATGCGATTGTGGTGCTGGAAAACGTCGAACGATTGATGTCAGAAGAAAAGCTGTCACCTATCAAAGCGGCAATTAAATCGATGGAGCAAGTTTCAGGCGCAGTTGTTGCGATTGTATTAGTGCTTTGTGCGGTATTTGTACCAGTGGCGTTCTTGGGTGGTATCGCGGGTGAAATGTATAGACAGTTTGCGGTAACCGTAGCAGTTGCAGTCATTATTTCAGGTATCGTGGCATTAACTTTAACACCTGCTTTATGCGCAATTTTATTAAAGTCTGTGCATGAAGAGTCCAAGTTTTTTAAACCGTTTAATCGTGGTTTTTTAAAGTTGACCAATTTTTATACCTCAACGGTTAACTTAACTTTACAGCACAAATTTATAGGTGCCTTAATATTTGCAGGCATTATTGCCACTGTTGTTGTGCTATTACGAATTGTGCCAGGTAGCTTTGTGCCCGCAGAAGATCAAGGTTACGTGGTCACTGCGGTGATTATGCCTGACGGCGCAGCATTAAGTCGTACCATAAAAACAACGGAAGCTGTGCGTACAGAAATTGCCAAAGACCCAGCAGTGGCACATGAGTTTGCAGTGTATGGTTTTGACTTGATTGGTGGCGGTAATAAAACCAACGCAGGTACTATGTTTGTGCGTATGACCGATTGGGATGCGCGTAAAACAACGGCAGAAGAAATTGTTGGCAAACTATTTGGTATTGGTATGCAACAGCCAGATGGCATGGCAATTGCCTTTAACCCACCTGCGATTCGCGGTTTAGGTAGCTCGGGTGGCTTTGAAGTTTACGTACAAAGTCGTACTGATTCTGATCCATTGCGTTTATCGACTGTGGTCAATAACTTTATCGCTGCCTTGAGTAAAGAGAAAAACTTGTCAGGCATCAATACGTTTTTCCGCCCAACCGTACCGCAGTTATTTGTAGAAGTAGATGAAGCAAAAGCAATTTCACAAGGTGTGCCAGTGGCCGATATTTATGCCACATTACAAAGCACCATGGGTTCACTTTATGTAAATGACTTTAATAAATCTGGCCGTACTTATCGTGTGCAATTGCAAGCTGAAGCTGAATATCGCATGAAAGAAGAAGATTTGGGCAAAGTATATGTGCGCTCAAATACGGGGAAAATGGTGCCTTTATCAGCGTTAAGTAAAGTGAAAAGTATTGTTGGTGCTGAGCAATTAGAGCGTTACAACGGATTGCTTTCTGCCAAAGTATTAGGTAGCGGCGCGGCTGATGTGAGTTCTGGTGATGCGATTAAGGCAGTTGAGAAAGTAGCTGCTGAGAACTTACCAGATGGTTATCAAATTGCATGGACAGGCCAAGCTTACCAAGAAATACGCACTGGTTCTGCAGCTATGTTAGCTTTTGGTTTTGCAATCGTCATGGTGTTCTTGATTTTGGCAGCGCAGTTTGAAACCTGGGCATTACCATTAGCCGTGATTATGGCTGTGCCATTTGCTTTAGCGGGTGCATTGATTGCTGTGTTATTACGAGGTATGCCGAATGATATTTACTTCCAGATTGGTTTAATTACCCTGGTTGGATTGGCCGCAAAAAATGCCATTTTGATCGTAGAGTTTGCTAGTCAGAAAATGGAAGAAGGCATGCCAGTAGCACAAGCTGCACTTGAAGCCGCAAAAATGCGTTTTAGACCAATTGTGATGACGTCGATGGCGTTTGTGTTAGGTATCGTGCCGTTAATCGTCGCTACAGGTGCGGGTGCTGCAGCGCGTCGTAGTATGGGTACCGGCGTTTTCGGCGGCATGATACTAGCGACATTTGTAGCAACAATCTTTATTCCGTTGTTCTTTACATGGCTAAGTAATGAGCATGTAGATAGAAAAGATCATGACAAAGGTTTGGTCGATCATTCTAAAGAAACCGTATGATGCGCTACAAAAAATCAATTAATCTCAATAAGGCTTAATTAATAAGTCTTATAAATTAAGTATAAAAATTAGGTAAAAACTGTATGAAAAAACTAAGTTTATTGTTATTGCTATTATTATCTTCATGCGCATTGCTGGGGCCGGACTATAAACGCAGCGAAACGAATTTGCCTGCGACATTCAGCGAAACAGGCGCGGGCGCAAATGCTGATGCATCGAATGCAGAAATCAAGCAATGGTGGAAACATTACCAAGACGAAAAATTGAATGAATTAGTGGAGTTAAGTTTAAAAAACAACACAGATATTCAATTAGCGGTTGCGCGTATTGAAGAAGCGGATGCCAGCATGCGTGAAGTAGGTGCATCGCTATTTCCAGAAGTGAATTTATCCGGCCGTGCAACACGTAGCAAAGTAACTGAATTGGGCGCTTTCCCTGTATTTATTTCACCCATCCGTAATAATTATACCGTTGGCTTAAGCACCAATTATGAAGTGGATTTTTGGGGAAGAGTACGCCGCGCAAAAGAGTCAGCCACTGCTGCTGCATTAGCTTCACGCTATTCCAAACAGACAGTTGAGCTTTCATTGATTGGTTTGGTGAGCAGTAATTATTTGCAATTGCGTGGTATAGAAGCACAAATTGCCGTGACAAAAGACAATCTGCGTAGCCGTACTGAATCGTTAAATTTAACGCAGCGTCGCCTTGCTGGCGGTATTGCAAGTAGTTTAGAAGTTAGCCAGGCAGAAGTAGGTGTATCGAATTTAGATGCGCAATTAATCGAGTTGAACCGATTACGTGCAATAACTTTACATCAACTAGCCGTGTTAACTGGCGTGCTAGATTTGAAATTGGATGAGACGAATCAAACTGCTATTTTGGCGTTGCCCATTCCACCAGTTCCACCTGCAGGTTTGCCTTCTGCACTACTTGAAAATCGCCCAGATATTCGTCAGGCAGAACAAACACTCATTGCGCAAAATGCACAAATTGGCATTGCCAAAGCCGCGCTTTATCCAAGTATTAGCTTGACTGGTAGTTATGGTGGCGAAAGTTTAGAGCTTGGCAATCTATTGAAATCAGGCGCGCGTATTTGGACACTTGGCTTAGGGTTAGATTTGCCGATTTTTGATGCCGGCAGACGTAGAGCCCGCGTTGATCAAGCGACGGCGGTTCAAAAACAAGCTTTAGCACAATATCAAACAGCTATTCAAAACGCGTTTAGAGAAGTGAATGACGCATTAGTGACAAGGCGCTTAAATGTAGAGCGCGAACAAAGTTTGGCTGCAAGTGAAGCTTCTGCAAAGAAAGCATTAACAGTGGCTGAAAATCGCTATAAAGCGGGCTATTCTGCTTATTTAGAAGTGTTAGATGCGCAACGTGTACATAACGACGCTGCTTTAGCAAAAGTACAGGCGAGACAAGCGAGTAGTTTAGCAACGGTGGAATTGTTTAAAGTGTTGGGTGGCGATTGGCGCGGTGATGCTCAAGTTGATGCTAACGCGGGCTCAAATACAAAACCAGCTAATACAACAGTTGAAACTGCTCAATAGTAAAAACAACGCTAAAACGGAAAAGCGACTTTTACCCAATCGTCGCGTGATTCAATCGGCTCACCTAACCTAAGGTGTTTGGGTGAGCCAGAAATATTCACTGCATAAGATGCGTTAGGTCGATAATGGATTTTTGGCAAAATCAAAGTCGATATGCTGGATAAACCTGCTTCAATCGGTAAGTAAACACCTGAAAATAATCCATTTTCTATAACATTTGATTGTTTTGTGCTCATCATTTCTGACACAGTATTTGAAAAGATTTCATCTGGGCGCAGTTGCCGTAATTGCACCCAATTTGGGTAACGCGACATGACTTCGATGCCCACTTTGAGCTGATTGCCCGTTGTTGGTTTTATGCCCCTGATAATGCCGATGACGATTTCGCTTGGATCCTCATCCATCAACAAACCAATCAATTTGTCTGGTCTTGCCAAAATGTTGGCGTATTTATTCACCCTTGTACCCAAACCATGCGGACTTTCATCCGTTACAATCCACGTATCCAGCGAACCACTATTTAAGCCTAAGCCGGTAGATTGCGTTAAAACAGTATGGCCGCGTAATCGCTCATCGAACGATTTTCCTTCACGCGATAAACGCAAACCGCTACTGATTTGATTGGCTTGCAATACTTGATTGCAGATATTCGAAATGCCTGAATTGACTTTAGCCGTTTTTGAAGTTGCTTGCCGTTCTTCTTTACGCCGCTGTCTGACATAATGCGTTTTAGTCCACTCTGCATACATAATATTTAACGTGCTATTCAATCTTTTCGCATGATCAATTTTTGCTAGTTTCAAACTATCTGGAATTTCTCCGCGATCAGTCACAGTCAACGCTGTGGTGATTTGTTTTTCCAGCTCATCCAATTCCCAATAACGACATTGCTCATTCGCTTCAAAGTTGCGCATACGTTTGGCGGCAACGTCTTTTTCTAAATCAATAAAAAATAGATATTGTTCGGGCGTATCGTTTTTACTAATGTGCGCACGTGTTAACCAAGCCGCCAATACGCGATAAGCTATATCGACTTGTTGCTTGTTTAAATTAGTTTGTACCAATTGTCCTAACATGCATATTTGTACAAAATAGGCTGACAAAGTGGTTGATGGCGATAATTTAAATAGCTCAACTGGAATATTTAATAACGCTTGCTGGTTGACGATTCGGTATAGCATATAAATCTGAATCCACATTTTCGTCGGCGGATTCGCTTGCGTTAACATGCGCCATTTCAGCATATTCATCGCAGCAAAAATTGCTCTGCCGATGATAATTACTGGCATATTATTTTCTAATTTGAACTTGCTGGGATTAATCACTTTTTCGATGATTTTTAGATGCGCAATATAAGATTGGCGGCAATAGCTGTAACACGTTTCGGAAATATTCACTTCCAGTTCAGGCTTTAAATTCTCTACCTGCACGAATTGCGAGGATATTTTTTCCAAACGCGCAAAATTTACATCTTCCAGCGTAATCATCAAATTGAGTAGTGCGCCATAATCCATCGTTTCATCGGATTGCATTTGCGCAATAATCACAGCAAGTTGTTGATAACTAAACTTTAATGCGGCAATATCTTCCATCTCAGCAAGGTCATCAACCCAGGCAAATTGGGCCTGTGTTTTTTTGCTATTGGCGCCACCAAATAATTGACCGATAAAATTTTTCATTTAGCTTGCATGATGATAATTGTATTTTTAGAGCATTATTCTAATATATTTAATTAAAATATAATAATAAATCATTGAATAATCAACAGTTATTTAAAAGTTAACCATTAAAAATTAGCAAAAAATACGCTAATACTAAAATCAAAATAGCGCTTTAAAAAGAGCAACTTGGTTGCATGGTAGAATAACGTTTTCCAACCAAATAATTCAACACATGAACGTTCGTACTCGATTTGCCCCAAGCCCCACTGGTTTTTTACATATTGGTGGCGCGCGCACTGCGCTATTTTCCTGGGCTTATGCTAAAAAAAATGCTGGTCAATTTATTCTACGTATTGAAGATACCGATGTAGAACGCAGCACGCCAGAAGCGGTGCAGGCGATTTTAGATGGTATGCATTGGCTAGGTTTAGATTACGACGAAGGCCCTTTTTACCAGATGCAGCGTATGGATACTTATAAAAAAGTGATTCAAGGCATGTTAGATAAAGGTACTGCATATTACTGTTATAGCAGTAAAGAAGAGTTGGAAATTCTGCGCGAAAGCCAAATGCAGCAAGGTTTAAAGCCACGTTACGATGGTAAATGGCGGCCTGAAGAGGGCAAGAATTTACCTGCGATTCCCGCAAACGTTCCGCCAGTGGTGCGTTTTAAAAACCCACAAACAGGCGTTGTCGCTTGGGATGATTTAGTCAAAGGCAGAATTGAAATCGCCAATAGCGAGTTAGATGATTTGATTATCGCCCGTGCTGACGGCACGCCAACCTACAATTTTTGTGTTGTAGTAGACGATTTTGAAATGGGTATTACGCAAGTGATTCGCGGTGATGATCACGTGAATAACACGCCGCGCCAAATCAATATGCTAAATGCCTTAGGTGCAACGGTTCCGCAGTATGCGCATTTATCGATGATATTAGGCGATGACGGTCAAAAATTATCTAAGCGCCACGGCGCAGTCAGTGTGATGCAATACTATGAAGATGGCTATTTAAAAGAAGCGGTTTTGAATTATCTGGCACGTCTTGGTTGGAGCCATGGTGATGCTGAGATATTCAATATGCAGCAGTTTTGCGAATGGTTTGATTTGGATCACATTACGCCTTCGGCTGCGCAATTTAATACCGAAAAGCTCAATTGGTTGAATGCGCATTATATTAAAGAAGCTAATTTAGATGCGCTTGCAGTTGATATAAAAGCACGATTAGCAAAGTCAAATGTCAACGTATTAGCGTCACCAGATTTAAATGCCGTATTAAATTTATATCGTGAACGCGCGAATAATCTGAACCAATTAGCTGCGGATATCGGTTATTTTTATGTGTTACCACAAGCAAATGCAGCAGATGCCGAGAAACACATCACGCCTGAGATTAAACCGATCTTAAAAGCGCTAGCTGAAAAATTAGCAAAAATAGAATGGGTATCGGAAGCGATTCATCTCGCGATCAATGAGACCGTGACGGAAAATCAACTTAAGTTTCCTAAAATAGCCATGCCGTTGCGCGTAATGCTTACCGGTATTGCACAATCGCCTAGTATTGACCAAGTAATGGCGTTATTAGGCCAAAAAGAAACGTTGACGAGAATAAGCGGTTATTTAGAATAACTCGTGATTTAAAGTCAATGATTGAAAGTGATGTTAACGTTATAAATGTAGCAATAAATGCATGCTTTAAAAATTTACGTAAAATTGTACTTTTTTGCTATTGAAAAGCGAACAAAAAGTCACAATACTAATCATACGCATGGCAGTTTTAGCTTTTTCTAAAAGCTACTCCACATTATTACAAAACTAAAAGGAGCAAAATATGAATAACAAAGGACAAATGCTGCAGGATCCATTTTTAAATGCCCTCAGAAAAGAGCATGTACAAGTTTCAATTTATTTGGTTAACGGTATTAAATTACAAGGCCAAGTAGATTCATTCGACCAATACGTGATTCTATTAAAAAACACTGTTACTCAAATGGTGTACAAACACGCAATCTCAACTATTGTGCCAGCACGTGCGGTGAGCATGTCGCTTCCAGATCAGACAGAAGAGTAAAGTTTGGCAATTAAACCTTCCGGTTACGGCGAAAATACCCTAGCAAATCCAACGACTTTAACTGCGCCATCAGATGGTGGCGTTGTTTTGGTCAGTATCGATTTTGGCGAACCAGATTATGCAGAAAGCTTGCATGAACTGCGTCAGTTAGTTGTCTCTGCAAAAATGCAAGTGCGCGCCACGGTTGAAGGCAAGCGCAGTATTCCTGATGCAAAATTATTCATCGGTAGCGGTAAAGCCGATGAATTGAAGCAGATACTAGAAGCCAGTGAAACGACTCTGGTGGCTTTTAATCATGATTTAAGTCCTTCTCAACAGCGTAATCTAGAACGTTTATTGCAAGCCAAAGTGCTTGATAGAACGGGTTTGATTCTAGACATTTTTGCGCAGCGTGCGCAAAGCCATGAAGGTAAATTGCAAATTGAGCTTGCTCAATTGGAACATTTATCGACAAGGCTTGTACGCGGCTGGACGCATTTGGAGCGTCAAAAAGGTGGTATTGGTGTTCGTGGTGGTCCAGGTGAAACGCAGTTGGAGTTAGATCGCCGCATGTTACGCGTTCGCGTTAAACAACTGCGCGAAAAATTAGACAAGCTTAAATCACAACGTGGCATGCAACGGCGTGCGCGCAAGCGTTCTAACTTGATGACGGTTTCTTTAGTCGGCTATACCAATGCAGGAAAATCTACGTTATTTAATCGGTTAACTCAATCTGGCGTTTACGCGGCTGACCAATTATTTGCCACGTTGGATACCACTTCACGCAAAATGTACTTAGGTGAAGATTACCATTCGGGAGGCGGTTCAGTGGTGGTTTCAGATACCGTCGGCTTCATCAAACATTTACCGACGACTCTTATTGAAGCTTTTGGCGCGACTTTAGAAGAAGCGGCGCAAGCAGATTTATTGCTGCACATCGTTGATGTTGCCAGCACGAATCGCGATGCGCAGATTGCGCAAGTTAACTTAGTACTGCAAGAAATCGGCGCATCAAATGTGCCGCAAATTCTAGTGTTAAATCAAATCGATAAGCTGGATATGCCAGCGGATTTGATTCGTGATGAATATGGTAACATTTCAAAAGTGAGTATTTCAGCGTTTTCTGGCGCTGGAATCGATTACCTGAAATTAGCTTTAACTGAACATCAACAACGTTTGAGACGCCAAAGCACAGAGGAAAGTGCTTATATTTAACGTTGGTTTTATTATGTAATAAATGCGTATTTGTTTGCTAAATGCAATGTTGTCTTTTGCAATAATATTTAAATGTATGTTTTTAAATGTATGTGGAGTAATGAATGATTAAGTTTCCTGGATTTGGCCAAAACAATAATGAAGGCCCGCCTGATTTAGACAAAATATTGGGTGACTTGAACCAAAAAGTGAGTAATCTTTTTGGTAAAAAAGGCAGCGGCAATAACAATACGCCATCTACAAAAAAAGACTTTGATGTGCCTGTGTTGCCCATCGTTGGAGTGATTGCTGCGATTTGGTTAGCGACTGGTTTTTACATTGTCGATCAAGGTTCTCTTGGTGTCGTACAACGTTTTGGTGCATATAACGAAACCACTGAAACTGGCCCGCGCTGGCATTGGCCGTATCCATTTGAATCGGTCGAAGTGGTTAACATGGAACAAGTGCGACGCTTAGAAGTGGGTTACAGAAGCAATGGCGAAGGTGTTGGTGGTAAAACCAAACAGCCCAAAGAAGCCTTGATGCTGACTGAAGATGAAAATATCATCAATCTGCAATTCGCCGTGCAATACAACCTTAAAAACGCTAAAGATTATCTCTTTAATAATCGCGATACCGATGCGGCAGTAATGTCTGCTGCAGAAACGGCTATTCGCGAAGTAGTCGGTAAAAACAAGTTGGATGATTTACTGCAAAAAGGCTTGGCTGATACTTCAGAACGTATGCAATCGATTTTAGATAGCTACAAAACTGGCGTTAAAATCACCAGTGTGTCATTACAAAGTGCGCAACCGCCAGAGCAAGTGCAAGAGGCATTTGAAGATGTAAACCGCGCCAATCAAGATTACCAACGCTTTATTAACGAAGGCCAGGCTTACGCAAATGATGTGATTCCAAAGGCACGTGGTAACGCATCGCGCTTAAGTGCAGAAGCTGCTGGTTATCAATTAAAAGTTCAAAACGAAGCAATCGGTAATGCCAGCCGTTTTGAGCAGATTCTAACGCAATATGCAAAAGCGCCCGAAGTGACGCGCCAACGTTTATATTTAGATGCGCAAGAGCAAATTATGACCAGCACCAGCAAGGTGATTGTCGATCAACCAGGGGGTAATAGTCTGCTGTATTTGCCATTAGATAAGCTTATGTCAACTACAGCGCCATCTACAACAACGCCAATAACAGTTAATGTGGAGAGTAAAGATAATCAAGCCAGCGTGGTTGATGACTCGCGTGAATTGAGCCGTGATCGTCAAGGTCGTTAATCAGCAAAGTGTGCGATCGTTTAAACCGCGCATAAATGATTAAATTTAAAAGTTAAGAGAATATTAAGATGAAAAATATAGGTACATTTTTAATTGGCTTGTTTGCCGTACTGGTCGTACTGAGCATGTCTTTCTTCACAGTCGATCAACGTGAATATGCGTTGGTTTTCCGATTAGGTGAAATCGTTTCGGTTAAAAAAGAGCCAGGACTTTATTTTAAAGTACCGCTGGTCGATAACCTGAAAAAATTCGATAAACGTATTATCACGCTGGATTGGGAAGAACCCGCCAAATTTAATACCAGCGAAAACAAATATATGATGGTCGATTCATTTGTGAAATGGCGCATTATTGACCCAGCAAAATATTATGTTTCTATCAGGGAAGGTGGTGAAGCCGCTGCTGAAGATAGACTTTCAAAAGTAGTTAACGCTGGTTTCCGTGCCGAATTTGGTAAACGTACCGTGCATGATGTGATTGCTGGTGAACGTACCGCGATTATGGATAATTTGCGCAAACGTGCCGATGCCGAAGCGCGTCAGATCGGTATTGAAGTGGTTGATGTACGTTTAAAACGTGTTGATTATTCAGAAGAAATCAGCAAATCTGTGTTTGATCGTATGATTGCAGAACGTAAACGTATCGCTAACCAATTGCGCTCAGAAGGTTCTGCGGCATCTGAAAAAATTCGTGCGGATGCAGATAAACAACGTGAAGTAATCATTGCGGAAGCGTTTAGAGATGCGCAAAAATTAAAGGGTGAGGGCGACGCAAAAGCAGCAGAAATTTATGCGACTGCTTATGGCAAAAATCCTGAATTCTATGCGTTTTACCGCAGCCAACAAGCGTACAAAAATAGCTTTAATAGCAAATCAGATGTATTGGTATTAGATCCAAAATCTGAATTCTTTAAATATATGCGTAGCGCTGGTGGTAAATAGTTAACTATATTTTAGTTAATTAAATATACTTTTTTAGCATAATTTTAGCGTTAAGTTAATAGCAAAATGAACACAACTTTTTTAGCATAATTTTAGCGTTAAGTTAATAGCAAAATGAACACAACTTTATTAACTGCGCTTGGTTTGATGCTGATTCTAGAAGGTGTATTGCCTTTAATCGCGCCGCAATCGTGGCGCGATACTTTTAAACGCATGATTGAATTTAATAATGGTCAATTGCGTTTCATTGGTTTGTTTTCTATCTTAGGCGGATTGCTGCTGATCTATTTAAGTCGCTAGTCACTTTTGGTTTCAGCGGCTAATGTTTTCAACATAAGTTGATTTTTAATCAGTCTCTCTTAGCCCAATTTACCAAGTCCAAAATCAATTCAATCGTTTATCTTGTATAATATTAGCTATGCGAAATTGGTTACTCCCCGAATATATTGAAGATGTGTTGCCCTCTGAAGCCGCACGATTAGAGTCTTTACGCCGTCAACTATTGGATTTATTCAAAGTGCACGGTTATCAATATGTGATCCCGCCGACTCTTGAATATTTAGAGTCGTTAATCACTGGCACTGGTCATGATCTAGATTTGGCCACATTCAAAGTAGTGGATCAGTTAACTGGTCGTTTGATGGGCATTCGCGCAGACATGACGCCGCAAGCCGCGCGTATCGACGCACATATGCTCAATCATCAAGGTGTTTCCCGGCTTTGTTATGCAGGCACGGTTTTGCGCACCAAGCCAGATGGTTTGGCACATACGCGCGAACCGCTGCAATTGGGCGCGGAATTATTTGGTCATGCGGGCATTGAGAGCGATATCGAAATCCATCGCTTGATGGTTAAAGCTTTACAAACATTAGGCTTGAAAGAACTGCATATAGACTTTAGTCATGTGGCGATATTTGAAAGCTTGGTTAAAGCGGGTGATATTAACGCGAATTTAGAACAGGCTTTATATGCGGCTTTGCAAAGTAAGGACAAAGCCAGCGTTGCGCTTTTAGCGGTCAATTTAGATGCCAGTGTTAAGCAGGCATTAATGGATTTAACCGATCTAAATGGCGATGCCAGCGTGCTGGAAAAAGCAGAACAGCAATTGCCAAAATTGCCTGCAATCAGTAAAGCATTAGCAGATTTACGTATTGTCGCTAGCCAGTTAAATGATTTAAATGTCAATGTATCGTTCGATTTAAGCGAGTTGCGTGGCTATCATTATCACAGCGGAATTGTGTTTGCGGCTTATGCAAAAGGTTACACAGGGCCAATTGCATTAGGTGGGCGTTATGACGAAGTAGGGCTGGCTTTTGGCCGTGCGCGTCCAGCAACTGGTTTTAGTTTAGATTTGCGCGGTGCTGTGACTGCGTTAACACCTGCAGTCAACTCAAAAGCGATTCTTGCTCCAGCGGGTGAGGATAAAACGCTGCTCAGTACGATTGAAAGCCTGCGTGCAGATGGTCAAATAGTGATACAAGCATTGCCGAATTCAACTAGCGATATCGTTGAATTGAATTGCGATAAGCAATTGGTTTATAGCAATAATCAATGGCAAATTGAAAGTTTCAAATCAGTTTAGGCTTTACAGCAATAACCTCATTCATAATTCAGTAGAAAATAGTTAAGTTAAAGTTATGGCGCAAAATAGTGTAAAAAATCCTGCAAAAAACGTGGTAGTTATCGGCACGCAATGGGGCGATGAAGGCAAAGGCAAGATTGTCGATTGGCTAACTGACAATGCTCAAGGTGTTGTGCGTTTTCAGGGTGGCCATAATGCTGGCCATACTTTGGTTGTCGGTCAAGGTAGTGATCAACGCGTGTACAAACTGAATCTTGTACCGTCAGGCATCGTACGCGCAGGCGTTAATTGCTATATCGGAAACGGCGTTGTGTTAGATGCTGGCCATCTATTGAGCGAGATTGCTGCGCTGGAAAAAGATGGCCTAGAAGTGAAAAGTCGTCTAAAGGTGAGCCCAGGTTGCCCGCTGATATTGAGTCATCATGTGGCTTTAGATACAGCGCGTGAAGCAAAACGCGCGATTAAAATCGGCACAACTGGCAAAGGTATTGGCCCAACTTATGAAGACAAAGTAGCTCGCCGTGCGTTGCGCGTTTATGATTTATTTTATCCAGAGCGTTTTGCAGAAAAATTGCGCGAAGTGATGGATTATCACAATTTTGTATTAACCAATTATCTTGGTGCACAAGCCGTTGATTTTAATCAGCAATATGATGCCAGTATGGCGCACGCAATTGCATTAAAACCACTGATTGCAGATATTTCAGCCGAACTGTATGCCGCAAATGCCAGAGGTGAAAATCTCTTGTTTGAAGGTGCGCAAGGTACATTGCTGGATATTGATCATGGCACTTATCCCTACGTCACTTCAAGCAACTGCATCGCAGGTCAAGCTTCTGCTGGTACAGGTGTTGGCGCGAATATGTTGCATTACGTGCTTGGTATCACCAAAGCTTACACAACACGCGTTGGCGGCGGTCCTTTCCCAAGCGAATTGGATATTGAAACCGAAGGCGTTCCGGGTCATCAAATGTCGAATAAAGGTCAAGAAATCGGCACGGTGACTAAGCGTAAACGTCGTTGCGGCTGGTTTGATGCAGCTGCACTGCGCCGTTCTGCGCGTATTAATGGTTTAACTGGTTTGTGTATCACCAAATTAGATGTTTTAGATGGCATTGAAACGTTAGATATTTGTACTGGCTATGAACTGGATGGAAAAGTGGTCGATATGTTGCCAGTAGGTGCCGATGATGTAGCGCGTTGCAAGCCAATTTATGAAACAGTTGCTGGCTGGAAAGAAAGCACATTTGGCGTTAAAACTTGGGATGGCTTGCCTATAAGCGCGCAACATTATCTTAAACGCCTAGAAGCTTTATGTGGTGTGCCAATTGCAATTGTCTCAACAGGTCCAGAGCGTGATGAGACCATCATCATTGAGCATCCTTTTGCATAAAACGCAAATGCCGTTGCTATGCTTCGTTGCTGCATAAAAAATCATCGTGCTATTAATATAAAGCCTTACTTAATGCATGCCGCGCTCAATTTTTTATTTGCGCATTGTTCTATAAACCTAGCCTAGCTTAGGATTTTGCATTTTATTATGCGAAGGTAAGTCAAATGTCCATTTTACAAAAACAACGATTAGCTTGGGCGATTACAGGTTCTGGTCATTATTTACGAGAGTGTTTGGATGTTCTTCAAGCGCTTAAGAACCAAGATTTAACGCCTGTTGATGTTTTTTTAAGCAAAGCAGCAGCCGAAATTATTAAGCAATATGGTTTTCAGGCGCAATTAGACGCATCAGGCCATCGTATTTTCCAAGATAAAACCGCAAGCAGTATTCCCGTTGAATTTTTCTATCAAGGCCAATATCATACATTGGTCATTGCGCCTGCAACATCTAACACAGTCGCCAAAATGGCCTACGGTTTCTCGGATAGTTTAGTGACGAATCTCTATGCCCAAGCGGGTAAAACGCGTGTGGCGAGTATTGTTTTTGCTTGCGATACTGTGCCAGCGCTTGGCAATGCATTTATAGAATCTGAAGCGCCACGCGAAAATATCGTTAAAGTCTTTCCGCGTCAGATTGATTTAGAAAACGTTGCTAAGTTATCGCAATTTGAGTTAACGCGGGTGGTAGATAGTATTGATACGCTTGAAGCGTCTATTCATCAGCGTTTGAATGCAGTTTCAATCAAATAATCTAGCGTTTAAATGAAATCCAGCAAGCCAGAGAATTTACTTTTTATTACCGGAAAACTGGCGGAAAAAAGCTTGGATAAAGTCTTGCAAACCATTCAAACTGACGCTAAAACGCCACAATTCAAATATCGAATCGAGCAAATTGGTGTGTCAGTTGCCGCCTTGATGACACCGGACTTAATCGCGCGTAGGTTAAAAGATATCGGCAATGCAGATAAAGTGATTTTGCCTGGATTATGTCAGGGCGATTTAGCAGCGCTACAAGCGCAATATGGCGTGCCAATTGAACGTGGCCCAGCGGATTTAAAAGATTTGCCACAATACTTTGGCAACAAAGGTGTCGCGCCAGACTTAACACAATATTCTGTGCAAATTTTTGCTGAAATCGTTGATGCGCCAGATTTGAGCGTCGATGCGATATTACAAAAAGCGCTCCGTTTCCAAGCTCAAGGCGCGAATGTGATTGATTTGGGTTGTCTGCCAGGCAAATCATTTCTGCATTTAAAAGATGCCATTCAAACGCTTAAATCTGCTGGACTTAAGGTAAGTGTTGATTCGATGCATGCCGACGATTTATTGTTGGCTGGAAAATCTGGTGCAGATTATCTGTTAAGTTTGACAGAACACACACTTTGGGTTGCCGATGAAGTAGCAGCTACGCCGATTTTAATTCCCTCCAAACCAGGTAATTTGGCATCACTGTATCGTGCAATTGAGCATTGTCTAAAACACAATAAACCATTTATTGCCGATGCGATTTTAGATCCGATTCACTTTGGCTTGGCAGATTCGATTGTGCGCTATCACAAGCTGCGTAAAAAATATCCAAACATTCAAATCATGATGGGCGTTGGTAATTTAACTGAATTAACCGATGCAGATACCACAGGCATTAATGCGATTTTGTTCGGCTTAATTAGCGAGTTGGATATTCAAGCGGTTTTAGCGACTTCAGTTAGTGCGCATGCAGTAAATGCAATCGCCGAAGCGGATAATGCGCGTCGCGTGATGCATCGCGCAAAGCTGGATGACAGGCTGCCGCGCGGCTATAGTAATGGTCTGCTTGGACTGCATGATAGGAAACCTTTTCCTTACAATAAAGAAGAAATCGGCGAGATCGCCGCACAAATCAAAGACCCTAGTTTTAGGATTATGGTAAGTGAAGCGGGCGTGCATGTTTATAATCGCGATGGATTACAGCAAGATATCGACCCGTTTGCGTTTTACCCTAATTTAGGTGTGCAAAATGATGCCTCACATGCGTTTTATTTGGGTGTGGAACTGGCGCGTGCGCAAATTGCCTGGCAATTAAAAAAGCGTTATGTGCAAGACGAGGCCTTGAACTGGGGCGTTTCAAGTTTGGTAGAAAAAGTGGATGATAGAAAAAGTCACCGTGAAGCTTCATTGAAAGAAAAGCGCTTAACAAAATCCAATGACAGCAAGATTTAAAACCAAAAAGAAATAATATATAAATAAAAAACTAAGTCATGATTTTCGAAACCATTATCACCACTATTAATTCCGAATCAGAACCGCACGTAACGCCTTTTGGTGTGCGTCATGAGGGCGAGAATGTAGTCATTTCTCCTTACAAGCCTTCGACAACTTTAACCAATATATTAGCTACTCAACATGCGGTGATGAATTTAACAGACGATGTGCGCGTATTTGCTGCCGCGTTAACCAATCGACAAGCTTGGCAATTATTGCCAGCTAATAAGGTAAAAGGTTTCAGGCTGGCGAATTGTATTGAACATGTTGAGCTGGCATTAATCGAAGTGCGTGACGATGCTGTTAGGCCGCAGTTAGTGATGCAGAAAGTGCACACGCAACATCATCAAGCGTTTAATGGATTCAATCGTGCGCAGGCAGCGGTAATAGAACTGGCAGTTTTGGTGAGTCGTTTGCACATGTTACCCAAAGAAAAAATACAAACGGAAATGCAATATCTGCAAATTGCCATTGATAAAACCGCAGGTGAAAATGAGTTACAGGCTTGGGGTTGGCTGATGGAAAAAGTGAATCAATTCTACGCGCAAATAGATACAAGAAAAGACCAATGACACAGTTACTAATTAGCGTTAAGAATGTTGAAGAAGCTTTGGTTGCATTAGAGAGTGGCGTAGATATCATTGATTTAAAAGATCCGAATATTGGCGCGTTAGGCGCGCTGGATATAGAGACGAGTCGAGAGATTTTACAAAAAGTTCATCAATATAAACTGTTAAGTCGTCAGCAAACTTCGGCATTGACTAGCGCTACGGTAGGTGAAGATCATGTAACTCTAAACGATTTGATAAGCGATATAGAAGCCAGAATCAAAATAGGCGTCGATATTATAAAAATATCCGCTTCTAGTTTATTGAGCAATACAGGCTCATTTGTAGAGGATCAACTAATGACTCATATTAGCTCTTCCAAACAGGTCAAGTTTATAGCCGTATTTTTCGCCGATCAGTCAGTTGATTTAACATTGTTAGAAAAACTAAAGCATCATGGTTTTTATGGCGCAATGATAGACACTCATAAAAAGCAGCAAAATTTGCTGGAAATTTGCAATTTATCGACTTTACAAATGTTTACACAAGAATGCCAAAAAAATGACTTAAAATCCGGTTTAGCTGGATCATTAAAACCACAACATGTAGAAGCATTGGCTGCCATCAACCCATCCTATATTGGGTTTAGGGGTGGCGTGTGCGCAGAAGGACTTCGAAAAAACAGCTTAATGCAAAATAAAGTCATAAATGTGCAGGTGTTGTTGCAAGAACACAACAAAACCAACGCTGGCGTGCTGTTAAGCATGCCTTTAGCGTTGCATAGTTAGGTCGCTTTAAGTATAGTTCGTGTGTGGACGTCAGTATGTTTGTTTTTAACTAGGAGTTTAATAATGAAAAAGAATTTAGTTGGTTTAGCTGTTGCAGCTACACTTAGTTTGACTGCTTTTGCAGTTTCTGCAGAAGATATGTACCGTGGTGCTTGGTATGCTGTTCCAGGTGCAACTTATATGCACACTGACAACGATTTAGAAGCAGACAATGGTTTACATGGTGGCTTTATCAGCATTGGTAAAGAATTAAGCCCAAGCTGGGATTTACAAGGTCGTTTAGGCTACAACCGTCAAGATGAAGACACAGGTATTGCTGGCGCTAGCGGTAAATACAAACAAACTACTTTGGGTTTAGACGCATTGTATATGTTTAGCCGTGAAAAGTTCCGTCCATTCTTACTTGCTGGTATTGGTGCAGCACGTAATAACGTTGATTACTCAGGTGTAGGTATTGGCGACAAAACTAAAACATCTGTAATGGCTAACGTAGGTTTAGGTGCTCAGTATCTATTCAGCGACAAATTTGGTCTACAAGCAGATTTACGTCATCAGTGGAGCAGGTCAGATGCTAAGTCTTCTATCAATGATTTTGATGCTGATAAAACAATCGGCAATACATTGTTCAACGTAGGTGCTATTTTCCGTTTTGGCGCACCAGCAGTTGTAGTTGCTGATGCAACTCCAGAACCAGCTCCAATTCCAGCAGCAGAACCAGCTCCAGCACCAGTTGCAGCTTGTGTTCCACAAACTGAAACAATCACTGTTGAAGCTGAAAAATTGTTTGGTTTTGATAAAGCAAACATCAACGAAGAAGGCAAAGCTGCTTTAGATGAAGCTGCTGCAAAAATCAAAGCAAACCCTGTTATCAATGCAGTGATTGTAACTGGTCACACAGATCGTATTGGTACAGATGCTTACAACCAAAAACTATCAGAGCGTCGTGCTGCACAAGTTAAAGAATACTTAACTGCACAAGGTGTTGATCAGTCAATTATCCAAACAATCGGTAAAGGCGAATCAGAGCCAGTTGTTCAGTGCGTTGGCAACAAGAAAACTAAATCTTTAGTTTCTTGCTTAAATCCTAACCGTCGCGTTACGATTCAAGCTGAAGGTAAAAAAGAAGTTGGTTGTAACTAAGGTTTGATTTTTAAACTTAGTGCACATTAATTAAGTTTTAATTAAGTAAAAAACCCCGCACTGCGGGGTTTTTTTATGTCTGTTGTTATGCCTGTTATTCCCGTCTATTATTATTGCCTGTTGATATTGCTTAGTATTTATTCATCAATTGATATTAATAGACCGCTATCCGTTGCCAGTTAATTTGTTGTCATAAATTTGTCGTTATAATAGTCGCATGAAACAATCTGTTGATTTAATTATTGAAGCACGCTGGTTGCTACCAATTATTCCGCGTAATAAGCTACTAGAACAACAATCTGTAGTAATCCTGTCTGGCAAAATCATTGATATTTGTGGTTTTGCAGAGGCTAGTCAACAATATGACCCTCAAGAGCGTATTCAAGTGGGTGAACATGTATTAATGCCAGGTTTGATTAATTTACATGCGCATGCTGCGATGAATCTAATGCGTGGAATAGCCGATGATTTACCGTTAATGCCATGGCTAGAACAGCATATTTGGCCTGCGGAACAAAAACTATTGTCAGCCAATTTTGTTTACGACGGTACGCTATTAGCCTGCGCGGAAATGCTAAGTGGCGGTATAACTACATTTAGTGATATGTATTTTTATCCAGAAGCGGCGGCAGAGGCGAGTATTAAAATTGGTATGCGTGGTAATTTGGGGTTGGTGG
>Ga0247736_10000206_pt1 | contig 21972 bp, 17 predicted proteins | sample UWRJL193509B2_FD_180935 | JGI IMG/M metagenome (GOLD analysis project Ga0247736, IMG submission 180935) | Plant litter microbial communities from Arlington Agricultural Research Station in Wisconsin, United States - UWRJ-L193-509B-2 | ecosystem: Environmental > Terrestrial > Plant litter >...
GTGACGAACACGCCTCCCGACCCCGATAAGACCGACGCCGAACAGGCGGACGCCGAAGAAGTGCAGACCTTCTCCGAGGCGTTCTCTGCCGCGATGAAGCAGTCGGGCTTCGCACGGGTGAACCCGGATGAAGACCCCACGTTCTCGGGAATGCTGTCGGTCGTCGGCGGCGTGCGCGGCCTTATCGAGTCGTTCCTGCCCGGCCTGGTGTTCCTGATTATCTTCACTCTGACTTCCGGGCTTCCCGAGGAGCCGGTCAACCAGCGCCTGCTGGTCTCGGTGCTTCCGCCGATCGGTGTCGCGATCCTGTTCGTGATCGCGCGGGCAGTCACCCGCAAGCCGCTCATGCCCGCGATCTCGGGCGCGATCGGTATCGCGATCACTGCAGCGTTCTCGCTCTTCACTAACAACGCGTCGAACAACTTCCTGCCGGGAATCCTCATCAACTCCGGCGTGATCCTCGCCCTGGTCATCAGCCTCGTTGCCCGCTGGCCGTTTGTCGGAATCGTCGTCGGGTTCATCATGGGGGACCACCCGGACTGGCGCCACGACGCGCTCAAGCTGCGCGCGCTGACGATCGCGACGTACGTCTGGATCATCCCCTCGGCCATCCGCCTGGTCATCCAGATCCCGCTCTACCTCTCGAACAACGTCGAGATCCTCGCGGCCACCAAGCTGCTCACCGGGCTTCCCCTCTATGCGGGTGCACTGTGGCTCACCTGGATCCTCGTGCGCCGGGTCTACTCGAAGCCGGTCGATGTGTCGGGAACTCCCGCCGCCTGAACGGCTCGTGCAAAAGTATCTTGATATCAAGATATATAGTGGGGAGTGTTCGGTCGTCAGGCACCGGCACACCAGCGGCGCAAGTCCCGGTCCCGAAAGCGGGGCACAGGCTTAGGCTTACCTTGCTGGCACGCTGTCCGTCTGGCGGCGAGGATTGAGCCAGGTCAGCAAGGGAGACGGCACATGTCTGCAGTAAATAGCTTCGGGTCCAAAGACACACTCACGGTCGGTTCGACCGATTACGAGGTTTTCCGGGTCGACACTGTCGCCGGCCACGAGAAGCTTCCATTCAGCCTCAAGGTCCTGCTCGAGAACCTGCTGCGCACCGAAGACGGCGCGAACGTCACGAAGCAGCAGATCGAAGCCCTCGGCAACTGGGTCCCCACCGCGGAGCCCGACACCGAGATCCAGTTCACCCCGGCACGCGTCGTCATGCAGGACTTCACCGGCGTTCCCTGCATCGTCGACCTCGCGACCATGCGTGAAGCTGTCGTCGGACTCGGGGGAGACCCGACGAAGATCAACCCGCTCTCGCCCGCCGAAATGGTCATCGACCACTCGGTCATCGCCGACCTGTTCGGCTCGGAAAACGCCCTCGAGCGCAACGTCGAGATCGAATACGAGCGCAACGGTGAGCGCTACCAGTTCCTGCGCTGGGGCCAAACGGCATTCAACGACTTCAAGGTGGTCCCGCCCGGGACCGGCATCGTGCACCAGGTCAACATCGAGTACCTGGCCCGTGTCACCTACACGCGTGAAGTGAACGGCGTCACCCGCGCGTTCCCCGACACCTGTGTCGGCACCGACTCGCACACCACCATGGTCAACGGCCTCGGCGTACTCGGCTGGGGTGTCGGCGGCATCGAGGCCGAGGCGGCCATGCTCGGCCAGCCGGTCTCCATGCTGATCCCGAAGGTCGTCGGCTTCAAGCTCAAGGGTTCGATCCCGACCGGCGTCACCGCGACGGATGTCGTGCTCACGATCACGCAGCAGCTGCGCAAGCACGGTGTGGTCGGCAAGTTCGTCGAGTTCTACGGCGAGGGTGTTGCCGAGGTCCCGCTCGCAAACCGCGCCACCATCGGAAACATGAGCCCCGAGTTCGGTTCAACGGCAGCCATGTTCCCGATCGACGACGTGACCCTCGACTACCTGCGACTCACCGGCCGCAGCGACGAGCAGGTCGCACTGGTCGAGGCCTACTCCAAGCTGCAGAAGCTCTGGCACGACCCCTCGGTCGAGCCCGTCTACAGCGAGTACCTCGAGCTCGACCTCGCGACTGTCGTACCGTCGATCGCCGGCCCGAAGCGCCCCCAGGACCGCGTCGAGCTCAGCCGCGCGAAGGACCAGTTCATCCTCGACCTCGACGCTTACGCTTCGGCCGACCACTCGCTCGTCGACGAGGCCCTCGAGGGCACCTTCCCGGCATCCGACCCGATCGGCCTGACCGCGCAGGACGAAGAGACCGCCCACGCGCACGTGCACAAGAGCCACGCGCCGTCGACCGTCTCGCACCCCGCGAAGGTCACGCTCGACGACGGATCGGGCTTCACGCTCGACCACGGCGCCGTGGCGATCGCCGCGATCACCTCGTGCACCAACACCTCGAACCCGTCGGTCATGCTCGCTGCGGGCCTTCTGGCGCGCAACGCGAGCAAGAAGGGCCTCAAGGCCAAGCCGTGGGTCAAGACCACCCTCGCGCCCGGTTCGAAGGTCGTCACCGACTACTACGAGAAGGCCGGACTCACCAGCTACCTCGAAGACCTCGGTTTCTACACCGTCGGCTATGGGTGCACGACCTGCATCGGTAACTCCGGACCGCTTCTCGACGAGATCTCGGCCGCGGTCAACCTGAACGACCTCGCCGTCACGGCAGTCCTCTCGGGTAACCGCAACTTCGAGGGTCGCATCAACCCCGACGTGAAGATGAACTACCTCGCGAGCCCGCCGCTCGTCATCGCCTACGCGCTGGCCGGATCGATGAACTTCGACTTCGACACCGACGCTCTCGGTACCGACACCGAGGGTAACGACGTGTTCCTGGCCGACATCTGGCCGGACGCCGCCGAGGTGCAGTCGACCATCGACTCCTCGATCGACACCGACATGTTCACCCACGAGTACGCGGGTGTCTTCGACGGTGACGAGCGCTGGCGTTCGCTTCCGACCCCGACCGGCGCCACCTTCGAGTGGGATGCCGAGTCTACCTACGTGCGCAAGCCCCCGTACTTCGACGGCATGACCATGGACATCACGCCGGTGTCGTCGATCTCGAAGGCCCGCGTGCTCGCCAAGCTGGGCGACTCGGTCACGACCGACCACATCAGCCCCGCCGGAAACATCAAGGGCGACAGCCCGGCCGGCCAGTACCTCGACGAGCACGGAGTCGACCGCAAGGACTACAACTCCTACGGCTCGCGCCGTGGTAACCACGAGGTCATGATCCGCGGTACCTTCGCGAACATCCGCCTGAAGAACCAGCTGCTCGATGGAGTCGAGGGTGGCTACACCCGCGACTTCACCCAGCCCGACGCCCCGCAGTCGTTCATCTACGACGCCAGCCAGAACTACCAGGCGAACGGCACCCCGCTGGTGATCCTCGGTGGCAAGGAATACGGTTCTGGTTCGAGCCGTGACTGGGCCGCCAAGGGTACCTCGCTGCTGGGCGTGAAGGCCGTCATCACCGAGAGCTTCGAGCGCATCCATCGCTCGAACCTGATCGGAATGGGCGTGCTGCCGCTGCAGTTCCCCGCCGGCGAGAGCTGGGAGTCCCTCGGGCTCGACGGCACCGAGGTCATCAGCATCTCGGGCGTCGAGGAGCTCAACGAGGGCCGCACCCCGAAGACTCTGCACGTCGTCGCCGAACCGAGCGAGCACTCGGCCGAGGGCAAGGCAACGGTCGAGTTCGACGCCGTGCTGCGCATCGACACCCCCGGCGAGGCCGACTACTACCGCAACGGCGGCATCCTGCAGTACGTGCTCCGTTCGCTGGTCTAGGCAGCTCAGGCAAGGGCTCAGGTTGAGCCGCCAATCGGGCCCGCTGGGCTAGGCTCGAAGCATGGGCCTACTGGAGAATATCGACGGTCCCCGCGATCTCGACGCGCTCTCTTCGGAGCAGCTGGTCGAGCTCGCGGGGGAGATCAGGCGCTTCCTCGTCGCGGAAGTATCGAAGACGGGCGGGCACCTCGGTCCCAACCTCGGGGTCGTCGAACTGACGATCGCGATGCACCGTGTTTTCAATTCCCCGCGAGACGCGATGGTCTTCGACACCGGTCACCAGAGCTACGTCCACAAGCTGCTCACCGGCCGGCAGGACTTCTCGACCCTGCGCCAGCAGGGCGGGCTCGCGGGCTATCCGCAGCGCTCCGAGTCGCCCCACGACATAGTCGAGAGTTCGCACGCGTCGAGTTCGCTGTCGTGGGCTGACGGTATCTCCCGTGCGTTCACGATGACCGGCCAGGCCGACCGGCATGTTGTCGCTGTCGTCGGCGACGGCGCGCTCACAGGGGGAATGACCTGGGAAGCCCTCAACAACATCAGCGACGACAACAGCCGCAACCTCGTCATCATCGTCAACGACAACGGCCGGTCCTACGCGCCGACAATCGGTGGCATGGCCCACTTCCTCAATGACATGCGTACGCGCCGGTCGTATCGCAACCTGCACCGTTCGAGTGAGAAGCTGTTCGGCCGGTTCGGTGCTCCCGGACGCGCGTTCTACCGCGGTGTCCGTGGCGGAACCCACGGCTTCCTCTCCCGCTTCACCAACAACGAAGCGCTCTACTCGAACCTCGACATCAAGTACATCGGTCCGATCCACGGCCACGATGTCGTCGCCCTCGAAGAAGCGCTGCAGCAGGCCAAGACCTACGGTGCGCCGGTGATCGTGCACGCCATCACCCAGAAGGGCAAGGGCTACGAGCCGGCCCTCGCGGATGTCGCAGACCAGTTCCACGCGGTCGGCCAGATCGACCCGGAGACCGGTGAACCGACCGAGACCGCGAGCAAACCCTCGTGGACTTCGGTCTTCGCCGACGAGATCGTCGAGCTCGCAACGCACAACCCGAAGATCGTCGGCATTACCGCCGCGATGCTTCGCCCGACCGGCCTGCACAAGTTCGCCGAGAAGTTCCCCGGCCGGGTCCTCGACGTCGGTATCGCCGAGCAGCACGCCGTCACCTCGGCAGCCGGCCTGGCGTTCGGGGGAATGCATCCGGTCGTCGCGGTCTACGCCACCTTCATCAACCGCGCCTTCGACCAGGTGCTCATGGACGTCGCCCTGCACAAGGCCGGAGTCACCTTCGTTCTCGACCGTGCCGGTGTCACCGGTCCGGATGGCCCGAGCCACCACGGAATGTGGGACCTCGCCCTGCTGCAGGTCGTGCCGCACATCCGTCTCGCGGCACCCCGCGATGCGACCCGCCTGCGCGAAGAGCTCGGTGAAGCCGTCGCCGTCGAAGATGCCCCGACCGTGGTGCGCTTCTCGAAGGGTTCGGTCGGCACGGAGTACGACGCCGTGCGTCGCACCGACGACGGTGTCGACGTGCTGCGCGAAGCCGCTCACAAAGACGTGTTGATCGTTACCGTGGGCCCGATGGCGAAGATGGGCCTCGAGGTCGCCGAACGACTCGCCGCGCAAGGGATCGGCGCGACGGTGGTCGACCCGCGCTGGGTCGTCCCCGTGCCGCAGAGCGTCATCGAACTCGCCCGCAACCATCGCATAGTCGTCACGATCGAGGATGGCGTGCGGGTCGGCGGTATCGGTACCCGGATCCGCCAGGACCTGCGCGAGGCCGGCGTCGACACCGCACTCACCGAGCTCGGGCTTCCCGACGAGTTCCTCGACCACGGAACCCGCGAGCAGATCCTGGAGCGGGTGGGGCTCACGCCGCAACGCATCGCCCGTGACCTGGTCTCCCAGGTTCTCGGGAACAAGATCCCGATCGCACGCCCGTTGCCCGGTGAGGAATTACCGGGTGCGGAACTCACCGACACCGGCAGCATCGACACCAGCGCCGACCGCCGCCGGGACTAGAATCAGCAGCTGCTCGTCGCGGCTAGTCGAAGTCTTCGTCGGTCGTTCCGAAGCGATCGGGTCGGGGTGATAGAGCCTGGGCGACACCGGCTGCCGCGAGCCTGTCGGCGCTCTCGACCCGCAAGCGATGGCGCCAGGTGATGAGCCAGCCGCCCGCTGCGCAGAGCCCGGTGAGCAGACCGAGCCAGAGCGCGGGTACCGGAGCGATCTCCGTGATCGCACTCCATCGGGATTCGCCACTGCCGTCCGAACCGCCCACACCCCAGAGTACGATCGACGCGACGACCACCGCGGCACCCGTCAGCACGCCCACGACGAACTGCCCTACGACGTGGATCGTGACGTTGTGCACCCGGCCCAGTGCGAGGGAGATCAGCCACGCGAGCGGGGCGCCGAGCGCCGCGGTGACAAAAGCACTCACGAAAAGGACGACCACGACGACGACTAACTGAACGAAGACGACCAGCGTGACTCCCGATGCCGCTGTAGCGAGCGTGTCGCTCGAGAAGTCGTCGGGCAGTGAATCGACGACCAGGCCGGTGCCCCAATAGCCGACGATGGCGAGTGCGGCCAGTCCGAAGAGCGTTATCGTCACCATAGCGGCTCGCACGACGTCGTCGAGGTCGAAGCGCAGTGGGCGGAGCGCGGTCGTGGGGGCAGCGGTGGCCAGGGCAGCAGTCGTCGTCACGCCCGGGCCTCCGCCACGATATCGAGAGCTTCGTTGACCGGGCCGCGCAGGAAGGGCAGGCGCGTCAGGGGCAATAGAGTGCCGAACAGCTTTGTGGCCCGGCTGGCGAGCCGTCGGGTGCGCTTCTGGCCGGGGGAGTTGTCGTAGACCCAGAACAGCGCGAGCCCCATGTAGGCCAGCCAGAGGATCTCGGGCAGTTGCCTCCGCAGGTCAGCGGGCACCACGGTCGTCGACCCGTCGACGACTTCGCGGAATACCTGGCGCGAGAGTTCCCGTGGGCCGGCGGCATCCGGGCCGAACGGGCTCACCGCCGATGTCGGGGCGATCGCGGCAGCAAGGAATCCGGGAGCCGAGTCGTGGTAGCTGCTGATCGCGTCGATACCCGCGAGCATCGCGGTTTCGAGGCGCGTGGCGAGGTCGGTCGTCTTCGCCATTGCCGCCTCGGCGGCCTCGAGGTGCGTGGACTGCACCTGCAGGTAGAGCTCCTGCACGAGGTGGTTCTTGGTCGGGAAGTAGTAATAGGCATTGCCGACCGAGATGCCGGCTTCGGAAGCGATCAGGCGGATCGTCGTCTGGTCATAGCCGCGTTCGCGGAAGGACGCGAGGGCGATCTCACTGATCTTGCGGCGGGTTTCTTCGCTCTTGCTCATGGTGGATTCCGATCCTCGAGTGCGTGAGTCCATTATTGAACGCGTTCGAAAATAGAGCAAGCTCCCAGAGTTGACTTAGAGTGCGCTCGAAGTTCTAGCCTGAGCACATGACGATCACCGAAACCGCCCGCTCGATCTCGGAGGTCGCCGAGGCGACGGGTGTCTCCACGCACACCCTGCGCTACTACGAGCGTGAGGGGCTCATGCTGCGCCCGATCGACCGTGCCTCGTCGAGCCATCGCCGGTACACCGAAAGCGACGTCACCTGGGTGGTATTCCTGACCAAGCTGCGACGGACCTCGATGTCGATAGCCGAGATGCGGGCCTATGCGGCCTACGTGCGCGAGGGCGACCAGACCGTTGCAGAGCGACTCCAGCTATTGCTCGACCACCGCGCCGTGGTGGTCGCCCAGCTCGAAGAAGTCACCAGAAGCCTCGCTGCAATCGATTTCAAGATTGCGGCTTACTCCGACCAGACAATCCCACAGAAAGCCAGCTGACATGAAGACAGTATCCCTCGGAACAACCGGACCGCAGGTCGGTCGCATCGGGCTCGGACTCATGGGAATGAGTGCGTTCTACACCGGCGCGAACAGCGACGAGACCGAATCGGTCGCCACCATCCACCGGGCGCTCGAGCTGGGCGTCACCCTGCTCGACACGGCAGAGATCTATGGGCCGTATCTCAACGAAGAACTGCTGGGAAAGGCGATTGCCGACCGTCGCGACAGTGTGTACATCGCGACGAAGTTCGGCACGATCCTGCACCGCACCGACGACTCCCGCGGACTCGACGGCAGCGCCGAGAACGTGCGCCTCTCGGTCGAGGGCTCGCTGAAGCGCCTCGGTACCGACCACATCGACCTGTACTACCAGCACCGGATGGACCCGGGCACACCGATCGAAGAGACGGTCGGCGCCCTCGCCGAACTGATCACCGAAGGAAAGATCCGCCAGTACGGCCTGTCGGAGGCCGCGCCCGACACTATCCGCCGGGCACACGCGGTGCACCCGGTCGGGGCGCTGCAGACCGAGTACTCGCTCTGGTCGCGCGACCCTGAACCGGAACTCCTGCCGCTGACGAAAGAGCTCGGCATCACGTTCGTGCCGTATTCGCCGCTCGGACGCGGATTCCTGACCGGGACCATCCGATCGCTCGACGCTCTCGACGCCGATGACTTCCGTCGCCAGAACCCGCGCTTCGAAGGTGAGAACCTCGAGGCGAACATCGCCATCGTCGAGCAGGTCGACGTGGTCGCGAAGCAGGTGGGCGCGTCGCCCGCGCAGGTGGCGCTCGCCTGGCTGCTCGCCCAGGGGGACAACATCGTGCCCATCCCGGGAACGAAGCGTGTGAGCCGCCTCGAGGAGAACGCGGGGGCGGACGCCCTCGCGCTCACCGACGACCAGCTGGCCGCCCTTGCCGCCCTGCAGGCACCCGCTGGTGACCGCTACGCCGACATGTCGCCGCTCAACCGCTAGTCGCTTCGCAGAAAGGCCCCGGTGAGTCCAATCGGGCTCACCGGGGCCTTCTCACCTTGTGCAGCTGGCTACTCGACCCCGCGGATCGTCGGGGTGTGGAAGGTCGAGCCGAACACTCGTTCGGATGCTCCCACGCGGTCGAGGTACGGCGTCGCGCCACCCATCTGGAATGGGTAGCCGGCCCCGAGGATCAGGCACAGGTCGATGTCTTCTGCCGCCTCAACGACCTTGTCGTCGAGCATGCGCTTGATCTCGTCGGCGAGGCCGTCTTCGATGCGGACCTGGAGTTCGGATGCCGTCATCGGCGACTTTCCGCCGGCCACGATGGCGAGGGCCTTCTTGTCGATGCCCTTCACCTTGCCCTTCGCGTCACGCTCGAAAATATGACCGAGCTCGGCGAGCTTGTGCAGGTTCTCGCTCTCGAAGAAGCGCTCGGGGAACGCGGAGTGGTGCGTGTCGAGAACGTGCGCACCGACCTTGAGGCCGACGAGTTCGAGCAGTTCGAACGGCGTCATCGGAAGGCCGAACGGCTGGGTCGACTGCTCGACTACCTCGAATGGAGTTCCGGTGTCCACGGCGTGCATCGCCTCACCGAGCACCTTGGCGAGAATGCGGTTGACCACGAAACCGGGGGTGTCGCGGGTGATCACGGCGTTCTTGCGCAGGTTCTTCGAGGTCTCCATGGCCGTGGCCAGGGTTTCGTCGTTGGTGCGCGGCGCCTTCACGACCTCGATCAGCGGCATGACCGCGACCGGGTTGAAGAAGTGGAAGCCCACGAGGCGCTCCGGGTGCTTCAGCTTCGCCCCGATGGCGTCGACCGAGAGCGACGAGGTGTTGGTCGCGAGTACTGCTTCGGGCGAGATGTACTGCTCGACATCCGCGAAGACGTCCTGCTTAACACCGAGCTCTTCGAAGACAGCCTCGATGACCCAGTCGCAGTCGGCGAAGTCGGCTTTGTCGGTCGTACCGGAGACCAGGGCGTTCAGACGATTGCTCTCGTCCGGAGAGATGCGGCCCTTGGTCAGAAGCTGCGCGATCTCGTCGCGGATGTAGCCGAGCCCCTTGTCGACGCGGGCCTGGTCGATGTCCGTGATGACGACGGGTACCTGCAGGCGGCGCACGAATAGCAGCGCGAACTGGCTCGCCATGAGGCCGGCTCCGATGACCCCGACCTTGGTGACCTTGCGGGCGAGAGCCTTGTCCGGCGCTCCGGCCGGTCGCTTAGCCCGCTTCTGCACCAGGTTGAACGCATAGATGCTCGCGCGGAACTGGTCGCCGCTGATCAGGTCGGCCAGTGCCTCGTCTTCAGCGCGGAACCCGGTGTGCTTGTCGGTGTTTTTGGCCGCCTTCAACAGCTCGAGCGCCTTGTACGGCGACTTCGCCACGGTACCGATGCGGCTCTTGAGCATCTTCTCGGCGATGCCGATGGCGATGTCCCACTTCACGGCGCGCTCGATCTTGCCGGGCTCGTTCGCCCGCTTGACCGTGATCGAACCGGCGATGACGGCATCCGCCCAGCGGATCGAGTCTTCGAGGAAGTTCGCCGGACTGAAGATCGCGTCGGCGATTCCGAGCTCGAAGGCCTCCTGGCCCTTGAGGGTGCGGTTGTTCTTCAGGGGGTTCTCGATAACGACCTTGAGCGCGTTCTCGATGCCGATGAGGTTAGGCAGCAGCCAGGCGCCACCCCAGCCGGGAATGATCCCGAGAAAGACCTCGGGAAGGGCGAGTGCCGGCATCGAGCTGTCGATGGTGCGGTAGTCCGCGTTCAACGGGATCTCGACGCCGCCACCGAGCGCGAGGCCGTTGATGAAGCAGAACGACGGCACACCGAGCTCGCTGAGCTTGCCGAGCGTCCAGTGTCCGAGCTGGGCCATCTGCTTGGCAGCCGCACGGCTCGGGATGTCGCTGACCTTCGAGAGGTCGGCGCCGGCCGCCAGGATGAACGGTTTGCCCGTGATCGCGAGGCCGGCGATCTCGCCGCGGGATGCTCGTGCTTTCTGTTCGTCGAGCACGCCCGCGAGCTCGAGCATGGTGACCGGGCCGAGGGTGTTCGGCCGGGTGTGGTCACGCCCGTTGTCGAGGGTGATCAGCGCGAGTGTCTTGCCACCGGAGAGCGGCACGTCACGCACGAACGAGTGGGTGACGACCTCGTCGCCCGAGAACGACGCCAGTTCGGCGAAGTCTGCTGCCTGGAATTCGTAGGCCATTACTTCTTGCCCTTCTTGCCGTTGAAGTGGGGGTTTTCCCAGATGACGCTTCCGCCCTGGCCGAGTCCGATGCACATGGCGGTGAGGCCGTACCGGACTTCGGGGTGCTCGGCGAACTGGGCGGCGAGCTGGATCATCAGGCGCACACCCGACGAGGCGAGCGGATGCCCCATGGCGATCGCGCCGCCCCACTGGTTCACGCGCGGGTCTTCGTCATCGATGCCGAAGTGGTCGAGCAGCGACAGCACCTGCACCGCGAAGGCTTCGTTGAGTTCGAACAGCCCGATGTCGGTGATGTCGAGACCAGCCTTCTTCAGCGCCTTCTCGGTGGACGGGACCGGGCCGATACCCATGATCTCGGGCTCGACGCCGGCGAAGGCGAAGCTCACCATGTGCATCTTGGGGGCGAGACCGAACTCCTTCGCGGCATCAGCGCTGGCGATGATGCTCGCGGTGGCGCCGTCGTTGAGCCCCGAGGCGTTTCCGGCGGTGACCCGGCCGTGCGGACGGAACGGCGTCTTGAGGGCGGCGAGGCCCTCCATGGTCGTCTCCGGGCGGAGCGCTTCATCACGCGTTGCAAGACCCCAGCCGTTGTCGCTGCGGATCGCAACGGGAATCAGGTCAGGCTGCAGCTTGCCGTTCTCGTAGGCGGCGAAGGCCTTTTGCTGGCTGCGCAGTGCGAACCGGTCAGACCGCTCTTTGGTGAGCTGCGGGAACCGGTCGTGGATCCGCTCTGCGGTGTTACCCATGTTGAGGGCTTCACCGCTCACCAGCTTCTCGGCCAGGAACCTGGGGTTCGGGTCTGCGCCGAAACCCATCGGGTGGCGGCCCATGTGCTCCACACCACCGGCGATGGCCACGTCGTAAGCGCCGAAAGCGATAGCGCCGGCGATCGTGGTGACCGACGTCATGGCGCCCGCGCACATGCGGTCGATGGCGTAACCGGGAACAGACTTCGGAAGCCCGGCCAGCAGGGCCGCGGTGCGACCGAGCGTGAGTCCCTGGTCACCGGTCTGGGTCGTCGCGGCGATGGCCACGTCGTCGTACCTGTCGCGCGGGATCTGCGGGTTGCGCTCCAGCAGACCGATCATCGCTTTGACCACGAGGTCGTCAGCGCGCGTCTGCCAGAACATGCCCTTTTCACCGGCTCGTCCGAACGGGGTCCTGACCCCATCGACGAATACGACTTCAGCTTTCTCGGCCACAATGCCTCCAGAATCTTGACTTCGGAATCGATCCTAGGCGCGCTGATTTTGGGGCGGGAATCCTTTGACTGTTCCTACGACACCGGTTCGGCGGGCTCTTCGATGCTTTGTGGGCCTTCGACAAAGGCATCGAGAATTAGCTGTGCAGTTGCGTCAACCTGCCAGGCGCGGGCCCCGAGGGCCCCGAGTGCCGCGGCGACGGTCTCGGCGGTCAACGGCTCCGGCGGGGTCCAGGCGACCCGGCGAAGGGTATCCGGCGTGAGGATGTTCTCGATCGGGATGCCGCGCTCTTCTGACAGCGTCGTGATGGCGGCGCGTGCGGCCTTCAGTCGCTTGTCGGCATCCGGATTCTTGTCGACCCAGACCCGCGGCGGCGGAACCGAATCACCGCTCGGGCGCAGTACGGGCAGGTCGTCGCTGGCCTGGCCGGCTTCGATAGCCGCCCACCAGCGATCGATCTGGCTACGGCTCGCGCGGCCGGTGAACTCCTTGATGCCGGCGAGTTCGCGTTTGCTCGCGGGCAGGATGCGGGCGGCAGCGGTCAGGGCCGTATCGGGAACGAGGCGGCCGGGGGCGGTGTCGATCTCGCGCGCGTAGGTGTCGCGGGCGGTCCACAGTTCGCGGGCGACAGCGAGGTTGCGCTGTCCCCGGATGGAGTGCAGGCCGCTCAGGCGGCGCCACGGCTCCGCACGCACGATGACGAAGTCCCGCCCGAGAACGGACTCGAATTCCTGGGCGGCGATGTCTGTCTTGCCGTCGCGCTCGAGGATCTCGCCCAGCTTCTCGCGCAGGTCGACGAGCAGTTCGACGTCGAGTGCCGCGTACACCAGCCAGGCCTGGGGAAGCGGGCGGGTCGACCAGTCGGCCGCCGAGTGCTCCTTGGCGAGGTGGATGCCGAGAAGCTCTTCGACGACGGTGCCGAGCCCGACGCGGGGGAGTCCGGCGAGCCGTGCGGCCAGCTCGGTGTCGAACAGGCGGTTCGGGTCGAGCCCGACCTCACGCAGGCAGGTCAGGTCCTGGCTTGCAGCGTGCAGGATCCACTCTTCGTCTTTGATGACGTCGTTCAGCTCGGTGAAGCTGCCGACCGCCGGCGGGTCGAACAGGAAGGTTCCGGCGCCGCGGCGGTAGATCTGGATGAGGTACGCGCGCTGCGAGTACCGGTAGCCGGACGCGCGTTCGGCGTCGATGGCTATCGGTCCGTGGCCGGCGGCGATCGCGGTTACGGCTTCGAGGTAGGCCTCGCGGGTCTCGATGACGTCGACGGTGACGTGCGGTGCCTGGACGGGCGCCGGTGCAGCGCCTTCGGTAGTGGTGGGGGGAGTGACGACATCGGCACTCTCGCCGTTGCTACTCACGTCCCACTCTGCGCGGTGACAACAAACTCACTCCTTCGGCAGTCGGCGGCAGGCCCGCCAACATGCATAACAATTCACTCCAGCCTTCCACATGTGACGTGACGTCGTGGTCGAGTGGGGTCCAGGACGCCCGCAGTTCGATCTGCGCGCCGTCGCCCTGCTCGGCGAGCTCGCCGAATCCGGTGGACAGGGTCTTGGTGGCGGTTCCGGATGCCGCGATGTAGCGAGCGTCGCGCGAGTCGAGAGCATCGACGAGCCATGACCAGGCGACGTCGTTGAGAAACTGGTCGACACCGATCTCGGGTTCCAGAGGCGCCTGGGCAAAGCAGACGACGCGGAACGCGCCGCCCCAGGCCTCAGGCATCGAGGGGTCGTAGAGAAGAATGAAGCGGCCGGTGGCGACGTCCGAGTCGGTGTCATGCCTGGCCGGTGTGACGTCGGCGGCAAGCGCAATAGACCAGGGCGCGAGTCCCGACGGCGGCGCGATCTCGGAGACAATGAGTTCGGCGCGCGTCGTCGCGCGGCGCACAGCCGCGAGGGCTGCTCCGAATTCGGCCGGTACCGGCGTTCCTGAAAGTGTGTCGGGCACGTGTGAAGAGTAAGGCCTCAATAGTGTTTTGTTGAGGCAGGCACGCCGCTGGCCACCCGCCCCGGCTACGGGGTGATCCCGACCGAATTCTCGCCGACCGTTCACCTTGCCGTGGCACGATCGATGGACGACGCGTGTCACCCGAACCCGACGCAGAACGACTGGAGCCGCACATGACCTCGAGCACCGACCGCCGCATCCGACCCGGCGCGGTCGTCGGCATCGCCGCGCTCGGGGTCGCCGGTGCGACCCTGGCCACTTCCCTGGCCGCGGGGGCCGTCGCCGTCACCATGGCCCGTCGAATCGTCACCCCGCCGGTGGACCGCGATGAAGACCTGCGGATCCTTGCTGTCAGCGACGCCACGATCACCCTGTCGCCGACCGAGGATTCTCTCACTCCCGGCCAGTACAGCCTCTGGTTCAACCGGAGCACCGGTCACGCGCGAATCGGCGAGATCCTCGCCGTCGCCCCCGACTCGGTGACCCGCACGCTGCAGAATGTCGACTTCGGCGACATCACCCGGGCCCGACGGGCCCGCATGAGCAGCTGGTACTTCCTGCGTCCGCGCGACCTCGGGTATCCCTATGAGAGCATCGACATCACCACGCCCCTCGGGCTCGCCCCGGCCTGGTACATCCCGGCCGCGGACGAATCGTCGAGGTGGGTGATCCAGGTGCACGGCCGGGCCGTGCGGCGATCCGAGACGCTTCGTGCCGTCACCGTTTTCCGGGACGCCGGGTACAACTCGCTGCTCGTCTCGTACCGCAACGACGGCGATGCGCCGGGCACCGCCGACAATCGCTACGCGCTCGGGTCGTCAGAGTGGCAGGACGTCGAGGCGGGCATCCAGTACGCGATCGACCATGGTGCGACGGATGTCGTGCTTATGGGCTGGTCGATGGGCGGCGCGACAGTGCTGCAGGCTGCCACGCGGTCCTCACTCTCGGGAATCATCCGGGGGATCGTGCTCGAGTCGCCGGTCATCGACTGGGTGAGTGTGCTCGAGCACCAGGGCAAGGTCGCCGGGGTGCCCCCGTTCATCCGCCGGGCGGCGATCCGCCTGCTCGGGGAAGCCCGCGGCAAGGTACTAACCGGTCTCGGTGAGCCGATCGATCTCTCAATGCTCGATTTTGTGCGTCGGGCCGACGACCTGCACTGGCCGATCCTGCTGCTGCACAGCGACGGCGACGGCTATGTGCCGTCCGCTCCGTCGCGGGCGCTGGCCGAGGCCCGCCCCGACATCGTCACCTTCGTGCCCTTCGACACTGCCCTGCACGTGCGCCTCTGGAACTACGACGCCGTGAAGTGGACAACGGCGATCGAGTCTTGGCTATCGCTTGCTCAGGCGGGCAATACCGCCCAGCGCGCGTAGATGCCGCTCTGGTCATCGACGACCAGCTGGGTGAGTTCGAGGCGAACGTCGTCGAACTTGCGCCCGCCGAACACCGGCAGGTCGGCACCGTTGAGCAGCGGGCTGGTCGAGACGCACAGTTCGTCGACGAGTCCCGCCGCGACGAGTTGTGACGCGAGGCTCGGCCCGCCCTCGCAGACGATCGAGGTGAGGCCGCGGCTGCGCAGCGCGTCGACGATGTCGACCATGGTCATGCTGCCGCCGTCATCAGCGACAACAACGATGTCGACTGTGGCCTCGCCGACCGTCTCACGCACCCGGTCGACTGCCGTCTGCGGGCACAGCACGAGCACCCGGCCAGCTTCGATGCTGTCGCCGGCACCGTGCCCGGTCATGTCGCCACTCGCGGTGACGACAGCGAGCGGTGACCGGCGGGGCAGCAGGTAGCCCTCGGCGCGCAGGCTCTGCGCTCCGATCAGCACCACGTCGCCGAGTTCACGGATGACGCCGAGCAGCCGGCGGTCGGCAGCGTTGGTCAGCGTCTCAGATGTGCCGTCGCTGCCGCCCGCATTGCCGCTGACCGAAGAGATCAGGTTGATGCGCAGCCATTCGGGCGACGGTGGACGGTAGAAGTCGAGAAGAGTCGCCCTGCTGTCGGCGTCGTCGATGTCCACCGGTTCCGGGGAACCGGGGAACACCCGGGTGACGATCACGCTGCGATCTTCGCGCGCACCTGGCGTTTGGTCCGACCGAGCAGTGCCGTCATTCCACGGATGCGCAGCGGCGACACGGCTTCGGTCAGGCCGAGATCGGAGGGGTAGTCGTCGGGAACGGCGAGCACCTCGTCGACAGTCAGGCCGGCGAGGCCCTGCACGAGGATCGACGCGAAACCACGGGTGGTCGGCGCCTCCTTGGGAGCTGTCGCGTAGAGGTGCACGACCTTCTCGTCATCGACTTCGACGAAGATGAAGACGGGCGACTGGCACTCTTCGACCCGCTCGAGAAGATCCGGGTGTTCTGCATATTTTTCGGGGAGTTCGGGCAGCTCGTTCGAGAACTCGAGAAGCAACTGCAGCCGGTCGCGCACCTCGAGGGCGCGGAAGTCGGTGCGGATCTCGTCGAGTGCCTCGGGGAGCGGGGCGCTCATAGCCTTACTCCGGCAGCTTCTGCCCTACCTGACCGGCGCAGCGCCAGCCTCGGCTCCCTTGACGATGGGCACGCGAACAGCGGAGCCCCATTCCGTCCATGAACCGTCATAGTTGCGAACCCCTTCGAAGCCGAGCAGGTGGGTGAGTACGAACCAGGTGTGGCTCGAGCGCTCACCGATCCGGCAGTAGGCAATCACGCTATCACCGTCGCTGAGACCAGCGCCGTCGCGGTAGAGGGCGTTCAGCTCGTCGACCTTTCGGAACGTCCCGTCGTCTGCGGCGGCCTTTCCCCACGGCACATTCTGGGCCGTCGGGATGTGCCCGGCACGCAGGGTTCCCTCTTCCGGGTAGGCCGGGGCGGTGGTGCGCTCACCGGAGTACTCCTCGGGGGAGCGCACGTCGATGAGCGGGTTCCCGAGGTGATCGAGCACGTCTTCCTTGAAGGCGCGGATGGGGGCGTCGTTTCGCTCGACGACCGGGTACTCGACGGCGGGGGCCGATTCGGCATCCGTCGTGTATTCGCCGCCGTCGGCTTCCCACTTGGCGCGGCCGCCATCGAGCAGGCGAACGTCTTCGTGGCCGAAGAGCGTGAAGACCCACAGGGCGTAGGCGGCCCACCAGTTGTTCTTGTCGCCGTAGATGACCACTGTGGTGTCGCGGCCGATGCCCTTCGAACCGAGCAGCTTCGCGAACGCCGCGCCGTCGATGTAGTCGCGTTCGACCGGGTCGTTGAGGTCGGTGTGCCAGTCGATCTTGACCGCCCCGGGAATGTGCCCGGTCTCGTAGAGCAGCACGTCTTCGTCGGACTCGACGACGACGAGACCGTCGGTGCCGAGGTTGGCCTTCAGCCAGTCGACGCTCACGAGGCGTTCGGGGTGGGCGAATCCGCTGAATTCCGGTGACGAGTCGACTGCGACAGCCATTGTTTCCTCCTGTAGACACCGGGGCACTGGGCTCCCGGGGCGAAAAATACGGGTGTGGGGGCGGGCTAGGCTTGCGCCAGGTCCACTCATTCGAATCTACGCACTCGGCCCTCGCAGCGCTGGGGTGCGGTAAGACTTCGACACATTGGAGTGGGGCACTCTCCCGACCGACAGCACAACCAGCAAGGGTGGCCATGAGCCCGGATTCAGCCGTGGTGCGCGAGCACCTCATCGATCGGATGCCGACCCTCAGTGGCGCAGAGATCGTCGAGCAGCTCGTGCCTCCCCGCCAGTTCCTCACGGCGAGTCTCGAGAGCTACCGGCCCGACCACGATTACCCGTCGCAGGCCGAGGCCGTCGACGCTATCCGTTCCTTCATCGCCGGCTGGCGTCCATCGGGCGGGTTCTTCTTCCGCAAGAAGACCGCGGACGTGCTCCCCGGGATCTACCTCGACGGTGGATTCGGCGTCGGTAAGACGCACTTGCTCGCTTCGCTCTGGCATGAGGCACCCGGCCGCAAGTACTTCGGCACTTTCATCGAATACACGGCTCTCGTCGGAGCCCTCGGATACGCCCCGGCCTTCGAGCTGCTCAAGGGCTCATCGTTCCTCGCCATCGACGAGTTCGAACTCGATGACCCAGGGGACACCCGCATCATGTCCCGCCTGCTCACCGAGCTCGTGGCGACCGGGACCCGCATCGCGGCAACCTCGAACACACCCCCGAACGCGCTGGGTGAGGGCCGCTTCGCCGCGCAGGACTTCCTGCGCGAGATCGACGCACTCTCGGCGCAGTTCCAGACGATCCGGATCGACGGGCTCGACTACCGTCGGCGTGATGTCGAGAACCATGCCGAGACCCACGATGCTGCAGAGCTCACGGCAGCTGTCGACAGGTTCAGCGGCGCCATTACCGTCGACAGGTTCGATGACATCCTGCTCCACCTGGCCAAGGTGCACCCGTCTCGCTATTTCAAACTGATCGCGGGGCTCGATGCTGTCGCGATCACCGACGTGCACGTGCTCACCGGGCAGACGGATGCGCTTCGCCTGGTCGCTTTCATCGACCGGCTGTACGACGCGCAGGTGCCGATCATCGCGAGCGGTGTTGCCCTCGACGAGGTGTTCGCCGCGGACATGCTCTCGGGCGGTTACCGCAAGAAGTACCTGCGCGCGACGTCGCGCATGATCGCCCTGACGTCGGGCGAGGGCCTCTAACCTGACGCGGCAGAATGCGTTTTTGCAGAGAAGCGATGCTTTCTGCGAATGCTCGCCCGGTATTCCTTGCTCTCGGCCAGAGCCGCGAAACACGATGTTTACCTCCGCCCTGTCCACGTAACACGCTCGAAACACGCTGAGCCATGCCGTGAAACCTCGCACCGCCAAACTGGGCGCGTACCCGACGGAACCATTGCGCTCTGCGTAGCCGGACTCCAGCGGTGCATCCTTTGCAAACACATGAGAGGTAAGACACATGGATCAGGGCAACACAGCCTTCATACTGATCGCAGCTGCACTTGTCCTGCTGATGACCCCTGGTCTGGCGTTCTTCTACGGAGGACTCGTCAAGGCCAAGAGCGTAATCAGCATGATGATGATGAGCTTCGGAGCCCTTGGGCTGATCGGCGTCCTTTGGGTTCTCTACGGCTACGCAATCGCGTTCCCGGGAGCCGAAGGTACCGTCGCGCCGTGGTCGATCGACGGCAACGCACTCGGCCTGAACAGCCTCATCGAGGTTCCCGAGGGCGCTGCTTACCCGCCGCTCGCGTTTGTCGCCTTCCAGGCAACCTTCGCGATCATCACGGTCGCCCTGGTATCGGGTGCAATCGCTGACCGCGCGAAGTTCGGTTCGTGGATGATCTTCGCCGGTCTCTGGGCCACGATCGTCTACTTCCCGGTCGCAAGCTGGGTCTTCAACTTCGGCCTCGCCGAAGACGGATCGTTCGCCTACGGCGGATGGCTCACCCACGGACTGCAGGATATCTTCGGCGTCGGCACAATCGACTTCGCCGGTGGAACCGCGGTTCACATCAACGCCGGTGCTGCAGCCCTCGCACTCGCCCTTGTTCTCGGCAAGCGCGTCGGCTTCGCCAAGGGTGTCAGCGTTCCCCACAACCCGCCGTTCGTGCTGCTCGGCGCCGGGCTCCTCTGGTTCGGCTGGTTCGGCTTCAACGCCGGCTCCGAGCTCGCTGCCGACGGCACCGCTGCACTCGCGTTCGTCAACACGATCGCGGCTCCCGCTGCGGCGCTCCTCGCCTGGCTCCTCGTTGAGAAGATCAAGGACGGCAAGCCCACTTCCGTCGGCGCCGCATCCGGTGCAGTCGCCGGTCTGGTCGCAATCACGCCGGCCTGTGGTTCGCTCACACCCGGCTGGGCCGTTGTGCTTGGTCTCGTAGCCGGTGCCGTCTGTGCACTCGCCATCGACCTCAAGTTCAAGCTCGGCTTCGACGACTCGCTCGACGTCGTGGGAATCCACCTCATCGGTGGACTCATTGGAACCCTGTACCTGGGCTTCTTCGCCAACGGCACCGGCCTCGTCTACAGCGGCGAGTTCACCCAGTTGCTCGTCCAGGCGATCGCCGCGCTGTCCGTACTGCTCTACTCCTTCGTGCTCGCCTTCATCATCGGCTTCGCGATCGAGAAGACGATCGGCTTCCGCGTGAAGAACGAAGACGAAATCGCCGGCATCGACACCGTGATCCACGGTGAAGAGGGCTACGTTCTCGTAGACGCTCGCTAGTCAGCTCCATCACAGCAGTGTCGTAAGACACACGCACGAACAGAAGGGGCGTCGTCCACACGGACGGCGCCCCTTCTGCGTGCCCGGCGCCGAGGCGACAGCCGCGCGAGGCTGCCTGATCATCCGGGGTCCGCTCTGGGCAGGGCTGGCAACTGTCTGGCGGTCGTCTCGGTTTCCGGCCGGGTCACAGGGGGTTGCCTGCCAGCACCGTGATACTGGAGCCGTGGATATCGCTCCGACCGAACCCGTGTCGCCAGAACCGCCCGCACTTGCGGGGCGAACCTCGGCGAGCCAGCGCTGGAGTGACCTGTGCTTCGTGCACTGGAGAGCGGATGCAGCGGATGTCGCCCCGCTGTTACCCGCGGGACTCCGGCCTGATGAGCACGACGGCTCGAGCTGGGTCGGGCTCATCGGTTTCGTGCTCGGCCGGGCAAGCATCCTTGGTAGCCCGCCCATCCCGTACCTCGGCGATTTTGTCGAGATAAACGTGCGCCTGTACGCGGTCGATTCCCAGGGCCGCAGGGGAGTGGTGTTCGTCTCGCTGGAGGCTGCGCGCCTCGCCGCGGTCATCGGTGCCCGGGCCCTTTTCTCGATCCCGTACTTCTGGTCGGCCACGAGCCTGGTGCGCGCCTCGGGCGCGCTGACCTATGCGAGTGCCCGCCACGGTCGATCGCAGGCACGAACGGCGTTCAGCGTGCGCCCGACGACCCGTAGGGTGACCGATGACCCGACCGCCGACTTCCTCACCGCCCGGTGGGCGCTGTTCGCCCACCATCGTGGGCACACGATGCGTCTTCCGAACACCCACGAGCGCTGGGACCTCTACGAGGCGTCCCTGGAGAGCATCGACGACTCGCTGGTCGCCGAGGCGGGATTTCCAGCCCTGGCGTCCCGCCCGCCCGACTCCGTGCTCTACTCGCCCGGTGTCACGGCCCGGTTCGGTCCCGGCGAGAGGCTACGCCCGCTCTGAGTAGGCGCGGCTCGTGCACGCATCGCTGTCCTCGCTGAAAAGCGGGCAGCGACGGAGGGCGCGAGCGCTTGGGCACCGCGAGGGTTCAGCTAACTTCTGCTTCGATCCGTCGTTAGGGCACCGACTTGGTGCCCGGGTCTCGATATGGGCGGCGTCGCTGCGCTCCGTCGTCCTACTCGACCAGCGAGCTTAGGTGAGAGCCCAGCCCGCAGGGCGAGCAGCCCTATTGCCCGCTCAACCGCGAGTTCTATCGCGAGCTCTATGGCCCGCTGGTCGAGTAGGACTGCGAGCGCCAGCGAGCAGCCCGTATCGAGGCCCTTTTAGAACCCGATGCCGTCGAGCTGGTCCCGGATCTGCCCACGGTTCTGCCCCATCGGCCGCCAGGTCTGCGACGGGTCCACGTGTGGGGGTGCGAGCAGGTGCGGTTTCCCGTTGATCATCGTTATCTCGAACCCGGATTCGGGCAGCCACCTATGGAACGGTCGACAGACCAGGATCCCGTTGTCGACTTCGGTCAACCCACCCCTGGCCCAGGGGATGATGTGATGAATTTCACACGCGGCTGCAGGCAGACCACACCCACAACTACAGAATGCGCCATCCCTCGCCACGATCGCCCGGCGTTGTTTCTCGGTGAAGCCGCGTTGTCGATCGCCGTAAGCCTTGATTGCCCCGTTTCTACCGAAGAACACCGGGTGACCGCCGTCAGAGTCCATGATCCGCTTGACCTCGGCGACTGAGATGCCGCCGCCGAGGCCTTCGACCCAGCCGACGCCGATGCCGCTTTCCAGATCTTTCGCGGTGATCGTCACATTCACGGTCGCGAGACTGCGAGCACCTGCCTCACCCTGG